>SL_3KL_010_SEDDRAFT_10006806_pt1 | contig 10186 bp, 13 predicted proteins | sample SodLakKL_010_SED_2_FD_10381 | JGI IMG/M metagenome (IMG submission 10381)
GCAGGTAATATCGGATATTTTGCGGCCGCCCGTTTACCTGTTCGCCCTCACGGCAACCCGATACTGCCGTTTGCCGGATGGGATAGCCAGTATGATTGGACGGGTTATGTTCCCTTTGATGAACTACCGGAGCTTTATAATCCGCCGAATGGTATTATAGCGAATGCAAATAATAAGATTATTGACGATACCTATCCTCATTATATAGGCTCGCTGTGGGAACACCCGTCACGAATACAACGAATACTCGAAATGCTCGAAGACAATCAGACTTTCCTTGTAAGCGATTTTCAAAGAATGCAAAACGATTATATTTCACATCACGCCCGTGATATTGTCCCATATATCCTGCAGGCATATGAGGATATAACAATTGATGATGATGACATCAGCCGGACACTGAGTTACTTCAGAAACTGGGATTTTTATTTTGGAGTTGAGGATGTTCCAACTGCAATTTTCAATGTCTTCTGGATGAAAATGATAACCAATACTTTCGAGCCGCGTATGGGCGAAGCACTTTTCACTGAATACATTTCACTAGGCAATATCCCGACCAGAGCACTCAGTGAATTATTAACCACTCCGGATTCAGAGTGGTTTGAGAACCCTGCGACGAGGCGACGTGAAAATCGCGATGAGGTGATCAGAAAGAGTCTTGATGATGCTCTACAATATTTGCGGGAAAAACTTGGCGATGATATGCGCACCTGGCGATGGGGCGCAATCCACACTGTTACCTTTGAACACATCTTTGGGAATCATTCTCCCATCGATAGAGTAGTCAATATCGGTCCTTTTCCGGTCGGTGGCTCTGCCACCACAGTTAATAAGGGTGAGTATTTTTTATTTGATCCATATGAAACAATTGTCGGTGCTTCGATGCGATTCATTGTAGATATGGATGACCCGGCGATTGCATACACCGTTATACCGACCGGGCAATCGGGCCAACCACTCCATCGACATTATAAAGATCAAACTCAATTATGGCTTGATGGCCGGTATAAAACTACATCGCTTTTTCAAGAACCCGGTTTAGAATACAAACGGATGCACATACTTCCAGAATAAAACTGAGGCATAACCATGGTCACTGAAACTATACCTGATATTGTCAACGAAAAATTAAAACAGGCACGAACTGTCGGAGCTTTTACCGGTGCCGGGATATCTGCCGAAAGTAATATACCTACATTTCGGGGAGACGAGGGATTGTGGACGAAGTTTAAACCTGAGGAGCTTGCAAATTTTAATGCATTTATGAAAAATCCTGATCTTGTGTGGGAATGGTATTCGGCACGGAAAAAAATAATCCACGAGGCACAACCGAATCCCGGTCATCGTGCCCTTGCAGAACTTGAAGAACTTGTCGATGAAGTAATAATTGTCACACAAAATATCGATAACCTGCACCGCCGGGCAGGCAGTACACGGGTACACGAACTCCATGGCAACATAGAACGAAATTATTGTATCAAATGCGGTGAAAATTATACAGACGATGCAATCCTGGCAGGTGAACTGCCACCGAAATGTTCAAAATGTGGTGGACTGGTTCGTCCCGATGTCGTGTGGTTCGGTGAATATTTACCGCAGGATGAATTCACAGCATCAGAGGAAGCTGCTCAACGGTCGGATGTGTTCTTCTCGCTCGGGACATCTGCAATTGTATATCCGGCAGCATCTATCCCGCAGCTTGCAAAATATGCCGGGGCATTTCTTATTGAAATTAATCCCGAAACTACTCCCCTTTCAGATATCGCCGATGTAACTATTCTCGGTAAAACGGGAGCGATCTTACCGGAAATAGTCAACAATCTCAGATCAATTAAATCGGAGGGAAAAAACGATTGAAGAAATCCAAAAAAATCACCTTTACGCGCACAAAAATCGTATGCACTATCGGACCCGCAACAGAAACACCTGCGATGTTAAAAAAATTGATCAAAGAAGGGATGAGTGCAGCACGGCTTAATTTTTCACACGGTTCGCACGAAGGCCATATAAAAATGGTAAAAAATATCAAAAAGGTTTCGGAGAAACTTCACACCCATATCCCCATCATACAAGATCTCCAGGGCCCGAAGATCCGTGTTGGCAATTTGGCGGAACCTGAAATAATGCTACGAAAAGGAAATAAGATCCGGATAACAACAAAAAACATTAAAGGAACTCCTGAGGTTATTCCGACTACCTATAAAAATTTACCGAAGGATGTCAAAAAGAATAGTACTATCCTTCTCGATGACGGATTGATTCGATTAGTAGTAGAACGAATTGAGGGGAATGAAGTACTATGCAGAATTACAAACGGAGGCATACTGAGACCAAATAAAGGAATTAACTTGCCGGGTGTTTCTATCAGTTCGCCATCACTGACCAGGAAAGACCGAGAAGACCTGAAATTAGGTTTAGCTCTCGGTGTAGATTATGTAGCGCTTTCATTTGTTCGGTCACCCAATGATATTCGCCAGCTAAGGCGAGCTATGACACAATACGGGAAAGTAGTACCGATCATTGCAAAGATTGAAAAGAGTGAAGCTGTCGATGAAATTGAAGATGTTATACGGGAAGCGGATGCAATTATGGTAGCACGTGGCGATCTCGGTGTTGAAGTGCCGAGTGAGGATGTGCCGCTCATTCAGAAAATGATTATAAACAAATGTAATCGAATCGGTAAACCGGTAATCACCGCTACACAGATGCTGGAATCAATGATCAGTAACCCGACAGCTACCCGTGCCGAAACAAGTGACGTCGCAAATGCCGTCCTCGATGGCACCGATGCTGTTATGTTAAGTGGTGAAACTTCCATCGGAAAATTTCCGGTAGCTGCCGTTCAAACTATGTCAAACGTTGTAAATAAGGTGGAAGATGCATTGAAATTCAGCTATAGACAGCATCGTGAATTGCAAAGCGAACTTGCTGCCGAAGCAATCGGCAGAGCTGCCTGCGTATTATCTGAGCAGGTCGGGGCGGCTGCAATTGTCCCGGTGACGCACGGAGGTACAACCGCACGAATACTGGCAAAGTATCGTCCCCGGGCAATAATTATGGCAGTGACGGCAAATCAAGAAACAGCACGCCGGTTAAATCTTGTATGGGGAGTACGTTCAATTTTAATCTCTCGATTGACCGATACCGATACTACCCTTGAAAATATTGAACACGAAATTTCAGATTCCAAATTAGTGAAGAAAGGAAACTATGTTGTATATACAGCAGGTATGCCTATGCGGATAATGGGAAAAACTAATATGCTTAAGGTAAGTAAAATCTAACAATCTATGAGCTTCGAAGCTGTCCAAAATGTTGATCGGGACTACTGTCATTCTGATCAGTCTTAGTACAAGAAGAATCTCGTTTAAAATCGGCAATACAATCTTTCGCTTCGCTGCCGATGACATGTAGCCGGGACTTTTTGGACAGCCCCGCTCATACATCTACTGTACGCGTATTTCAGGTTCTACATCAACACTCGCTTTAATAGAATTTGCGATCAAACATTTCTCATGTGCGCTGTGCACTATTTCTTTTGCTTGCTCCACCGCCTCTTCCGATTCTACCGTTATTTCAGGTTTCAGTACGACATGGGTAAATCTGTAACTACCGTCAACAAACTCCAGCTTTCCCTCTGCTTTACTTTCGTACGATATAAACGGTAATTGCTTACGATAAGCAAACGCCAGAAATGTAGTCATTGTGCATGCCTCAACCGCCGCAACGAAGAGGTCTTCCGGTGTCCATACCCCTTCTTCTCCCTTAAATTCAGGAGGACTTGCAACCCTGAAATCCGGCTTGCCCTCTGAATGTATCATGCCTGCACGCTCTTCAATCCATTTTAAATTGGTTTGATATGTAAATGTTTTATATTTAGGTTTTGGCTCTTGTACATCATTCATAATAGAATCCTTATTAATTGTTTACCGTCTGAAGATGCTCTTCGAGTTTCCCGGCCAGCATCTTTTTCGGGACAGCACCGATCACCGCATCTACCAGCTCGCCGTCTTTAAAGATACCAAGTGTTGGAATGCTCATAATTCCGTAACGGGCGGCAGTTTGACCATTCTCATCGGTATTCACTTTCACAAACTTGAATTTACCTTCATATTCCTGTGCCAGTTCTTCAATTACAGGGGCGACTATACGACACGGTCCGCACCATGGCGCCCAGAAATCTACAAGGACAGGTATATTGGACTCAAGCACTTCATTTTGAAAGGTTGCATCTGTACCTTCAAATACATTCTTACTCATATTATAACTCCTTTCAGTTATTACTATCTGCGGTTTGTTCGACTGTTTCCTTTATACGATCCGGCGGTTCAATCCTGTATGAATGGGATAATTTGACCGTCGGCTCTACCATCGCTGAAACACCGCAGTATTTTGTTATTGATAATTCAATTGCTTTTTCAATATCTCTTTCATTCAGATCATCACCGTAAAAAACATACTCCATATGAACTTCCGTAAAAATCCGTGGATGTTCATCGCGTTCTTTTGCACGGAGATGAATCTCATAATGTTTTACATCAATCCGCTTTTTCTGCAAAATTGAAACAACATCGCTGGAAGTACATCCGCCGACAGCAAACAATAACAGTTCCTTCGGACTTGCACCTGCTCCGTGTCCGCCGGCTTTTGGTTTTGTATCCATTATTACCCAGTGATTCGAATCAGATTTTGCCGCATAGGTATTTCCTTTAATCTGCACAACAGTTGCTTTTTTTTCAGTCATTTTATCCTTCTAAATACTACTTATATATTCCTGTTTTTTACATTCATTATATTAGATGCACGCTTTTGGGAAAGGATTCAGAAAATTCCGGTACTATAAGGCTAATTTATTTTCCGGATTCCGGGGATTGGCCTTTACGGATTATTTCATCAATAGACAGTTTAGCTGAACCTGATGGACGTGGGGATGGGTATTCCCTATAGAGGTCTATTGTTGTTTTTAAGCTTTTTAAGTAGGATGTACATTCGGGGCACTCATTAAGATGCAGTTTAATTGCTCTGCAATTCGGCGAATTTATATCCTCATCGAGGTTATCACAAATATGCTCGTGGACCTCTTCACAAGTTACTGTCTGCTCTTTCATGATGCAACATACTCCGATAATTGTTCACGTAGTTCTTTCCGTGCACGGTGTAATCGTGATTTCACCGCGGGTACCGATATATCAAGTACCTGAGCCGTCTCTGCAGCCGTTAGCCCCTCGATATCACGCAATATGAATACAATCCGATATTCAACGGGCAATTTCAGGATAGCCGTATCAAGCTGTTTCTGTAGTTCCTGAGACATAATCGTATCTAACGGTGTCGGGGTTCCCGCTGTCGTACTATTGGCCTGTTCTTGACTATCTTCAAGCTGAACCGACGCTTCATCAATCTTCCGCTGACGGTTTTGCATAAAGCAGTTATTCGTCACGATACTGTACAACCAGGTACTGAATTTAGATTTTCCGTCAAATTGATGCAGTTTCCGGTAGACATTTACAAACGTATTCTGAAGTGCTTCTTCCGCTTTTTCACGATCGCGGCACACTTTGAATGCGAAACTGAATACGGTGCTTTCATACCGTTGCACCAATTCGCTGAACGCCTGCTTATCACCGTCAAGTATCTGACTAATAAGTGTATTTATCTCTCTCATCCGGTTAGATGCATACAGTTTATAAAGGATTCATCTATAAGGTAGTGATTGTGGTAAATAATAGCAATTTTCATTGAATTTCAATCCTGCGTTCATTATTTTTGTAAATATCCAACCAAAAACCAATATAGAGTAATGCTGCTATGAAAAATAAACTTTCCGAAGAAGAACTCTTTACCTTAATCAAATCTGTTTTTAATCCGCAGGAAACAGATAAAAAATTAGCAATCGTAACGGATGTTCCGAATGAGCGCAGAAGCGACCACGAAATGTGGCAGGAACGTCGCGGTATTGTCTATGAATGGTTTCAACAGATCTCAAACCTTCGAAACAAATTTAGCTTTGATGCTGTTGATCTCTACTTATACGAAAATGCTGAGAGCAATAACGCCGATCTTCCCGACACATTTTATAAAATTAACACCATCGAGGAGCCGGTAAATGCGAGTATGCTCTCTTCAATGGGTGAGGAAGTAGCACGGGATACCATTCTTGAACAGTACCAAATACTATTCGTACCGACTGAATATTCGGCAACTGCTCCGCTTAAAATGCTCGGGAAAAAATTCCCGTTCAGGGCTGCAACAATGCCGGGGTTTTCCCGTGCTATGATCCCTGCACTGGGGCTTGATTACCAGAAAGTTCATGAGAGGGTCATGACTTTAAAAAACCGACTGGACAAAGCGGAGGGTGCTGTTATACAACTTGCAGCAGATGGTACTACCTACGAATTATTCCTTGATCTCCGGCACCGCAAAGCGCACGCGAGTTCAGGTTTAATACGCGACAGAGGTACTGCCGGAAATCTACCATCCGGTGAAACCTACATTGTGCCGTATGAAGGGGAAAATACAGAGGATCCGAGTCGTACGTCGGGTACTTTACCTGTTCGTTTCGGAAATGATCTTTTATTATTTCATATCCATAAAAACCGGACCTATGAAATCGAAGGGGCAGGTAAAACAGCAGCGGAACAACAGAATTTTTTAAAGGAAGAACCAGCTTACGGAAATATCGCAGAGCTTGGACTGGGAATACTCGACAGTTTCGGCATAGATGCTGTCGGCAGTGTACTCCTGGACGAGAAACTCGGTTTGCACGTCGCATTCGGTCGCAGTGAACATTTCGGCGGCATTACCGGCCCACTATCATTTAACAATCCAAAGAATGTAATTCATATGGATTATGTGTACGTACCATCACTACAACCGGATATTACCGTGAAAATTGCCCGGCTCCAGTACGAGTCAGGTGAAGAAGAAACGATCATGGAGAACGGAAAATACATCGTATAATTAACCATATTGAATATTTTAAAAAATTTACGTATATAGTATCGCTGTAGTTCCCCACTAACCAAATGAAAGGTAAGAACGTATGAAAAATAACACTCATATTGCAATTGTTCTGATAGTTCTTTTGTCAGGTATTTTTATCCTTGGATGCGAACGCGAGGAGGTCGTTGAAGCAGATCCCCACGATGCATTCTTCCAGAATATGACTGAGATGTGCGGTCAGATGTTTAGTGGAGAGGCCGTCTTCCCTGATGACCCGGATCATCCGCTTGTTGATACCGAATTGCGGATACATTTCTCATCCTGCGATGATGATATTATACGTATCGAGTTATATCGCGACGTTGATTACTGGCATGGGGCATGGGTTATCGAAAAACGCGAGGAAGGTTTACATCTGTATCACGACCATTTAGGTGACGAGCGCACTGAAGCAGACCTCGGTGAAGATGATGCCCACGGTTATGGTGGATATGCAGACGATCGGGGATCTGTTTTAGTACAATACTTTCCGGCTGATGATATCACCGCGGAAATGATCCCTGAGGCCGAGACAAATGTCTGGATGATGGAGATCAATCCGGAAACCAATGAGTTCGTGTATTATTTAGAAAGACATGATGAACCACGATTCCGCGTTGTATTTGACTTGACTCAACCGATAGAGTAATTACAAATTTTTTTCTACTATTCAAAACCCGGCACGGTCTCAGTTTACCTGCCGGGTTTTTTGTGTTAGGCATGGAACAAAAAATTAAAATTCATAATCGACTTTCAATTCCCGAGCATGAACTTCGATTTCGATTCGCACGGAGTGGTGGTCCGGGAGGTCAACACGTAAATAAAGCCGCTACCAAGGTAGAGCTTTTATTTGATATAAACAATTCACCCTCCCTGAGTGATTCACAACGTGAAAGAATTGTGAAGAAATTAAAGAATCGAATTTCAACCGGAGGAATTTTACGAATTGAAGTGCAGGATACACGGAGTCAGGTTAAAAATCGTGAAATTGCCATTGAACGGTTCCGGGAGAATCTTGCCGAAGCACTAAAAACCCGCCGCCGGCGCGTATCGACATCACCTCCCGTACAGGTACGGGAAAAACGGTTAAAGGAAAAGAAAAAACGAAGTGAGTTAAAAAAATTACGCCGTAAAGATGGTATGGATGATTAACACCGTCGTATATTTTAACACTAAACTTCTTTAGGACGTGCTACCATAATACCGGTCATCCGCTCATTCATTGTTAGATACATCATCAGGTTTTTATCGGTTACTTCAACCGATCTTCCTGCCATGGGGGCGTGGAGGACGTGAATATTTCCATTCCGTTTTGTTGCCAAAGCCGTATGTTGAATATCAAGTCCACGGATATTTGTCGTAAATGCAAGGATATCTCCTTCTTTCAGATTTTCTTCGTACATATGTACATTCCCCTTCGGGATGAAGGTATACTCTCGCTTGTTAATAATCTCTTCCTGACGCTGAATCGCCTGGTAATACTCATCATTTGCCAGCTGCCAATAACTATCCCGGTTGGTAGACATAAAGTTTATAGTTTTTCGAAATGGCTCGGCACCACCGATATCCTGATTCGCGTCCTCAACAATTCCTTTTTGAATATTATCATAAATCCAGTCGGAGAAATAATGTAATCTGCTGGGATAGCCGTCAATTTCACCGTTGCGGTAACGAATCATCTGCAATTCCCGTGTGTAATCATCAAATGCAGTTGTTCCTTTCTTAATACACCGGGCAAGCGCAAGTGAATTCTCGACCAGGGTGACACAATCAAACACCTTAAGATTGATAACCAGCCGCTCTTCCTCTGGTTCTTCAAGTGTATGGGCTTCGTATGGCGCCCCCTTAAACATTTTACCGATTTCAGATACCACTTCCCCTATCGGTAATCGTGCAAGATTTTTATCGGCTGCAATAGAAAACGTTTGTTCACATATTTCCCGGTGTGTATCGACGAAAGCATTAAGCGGATGAGGGGGTAAGAAATAGCCGCCGGCGATGAGTGCTGTTGTATTAATGACAAAAGTTCTTCTTTTCATAGTATTTCTCTCATACAATAATGAACAATTAGTTACTATTAAAATTTACGTGTTCTATGACAGTCCCTTTAAATGCGGTAAATCCGTCCTCGGTATCCTTAATTAAATAATGTTCCGGATATCGTTTCAAAACCCGCAAGCTGAGTAAATCGCCGCCGGCCCCTATTGCATTAAATACAAAAGGTACAATAAGCCACCAACCGATTCCGAAAAACAGACCGATTACACATAACAGCGATATAATAATCAGTGGCGCAGCTGCTATTCGCCTGTATGCATGCACCGTTAGAAAACCCCGGGTTGTGGCATATACAACCGGACCAAGTTCCTTCATCCACTTTGCACCAAAACGAGGACGACCTCCGTAATGCATGATTACTAATGCATGGCAGAGTTCGTGAATTGTAATGGTGCTGAATAATAAAACGACCTGAATAAAAACATATAATCCTATTGACAACGATGGGAATGGAGACATTTGCATGGTCACCCACACCATGATACCCGCAATTCCTGCTATGCTGATTAAATAGAAAAATATTTGACGACCGGGACTTATTGGAGAATGTAGTACCCAGTCATCAATCAGATCATAGATCGTCCAACTTCTTACTTCAACCATATTATCCGGAAGGGTTCTGTAAAAATGCATAGTCTCCTTATAAGCCACCCATTCCTAATATGGTGCTCCAGTATATTTTTTTTACCGGCACAACCGACAGACGGGAAATCCGAACCAACTCAAAATCTTTAAATGTTTTGTTTCCTTTTATATCGGCGAGGGGTACCGGATATGGTAATTTTCGAATAGGTTTTATTTTTATGACAACTTGCTTATCGTCATCTGCATCCGGATCGGGATAGGGATTACTCATGACTTCCGCTATTCCGACAACTGCTCGCTCATTGCCCGTATGATAAACCAACACTTTATCTCCCATCTTCATTTTCCTCAGGTATTTCAATGCCAGATTGTTCGAGACACCATCCCACACCGTTCGTCGATCTGCAACTAATTGATCAAATGAATATTCTTCGGGTTCGGTCTTTAATAACCAGTATCCAGACATGAGCACTTTCCACTGTTTATGCTTGGGAATGAAAATATCTTTGAGTACTTGCTAAGTAGTAATATAATAAATATTTTTAAGTTGAAAAAATTTTTT
>SL_3KL_010_SEDDRAFT_10006807_pt1 | contig 10185 bp, 6 predicted proteins | sample SodLakKL_010_SED_2_FD_10381 | JGI IMG/M metagenome (IMG submission 10381)
GGGAAAGACTGTTGGGCGGCAATGAGCAACCGGAGTCGCCGGAATGCACACCGGCCTGCTCCACGTGCTCCATGACCCCGCCGATCACCACCGTCTCACCGTCCGAGACCGCGTCCACATCCACTTCCACGGCTTCTTCCAGGAAACGGTCCAGCAACACCGGGGAATCATTGGAGACCCGCACCGCGTTTTCGATGTACTCGATCAGGTCCTTCTCGTTGAACACCACTTCCATGGCGCGACCACCCAGCACATAGGACGGACGCACAACCAGGGGGTAACCGATCTCGTTGGCGAGGCGAATGGCGTCGCCACCCGTTCGCGCCGTCCGGTTGGGCGGCTGTTTCAGTTTCAGGCGATCGACCAGCTGCTGAAAACGCTCTCGGTCTTCGGCCAGGTCGATGGAATCCGGCGTGGTGCCAATGATGGGTACGCCCGCCGCTTCCAGGTCCCGCGCCAGCTTCAAGGGCGTCTGACCACCGAACTGGACGATCACGCCCTCGGGCTTTTCAACGTCCACGATCTCGAGCACGTCTTCCAGTGTCAGGGGCTCGAAATAGAGCCGGTCCGAGGTGTCGTAATCGGTGGACACGGTTTCCGGGTTGCAGTTGACCATGATGGTCTCGAAGCCGTCGTCCCGCAGCGCCAGGGCCGCATGCACGCAGCAATAGTCAAACTCGATGCCCTGACCGATACGGTTGGGGCCACCGCCGAGAATCATGATCTTGCGCCGGTCGGAGGGATTGGATTCGCATTCCTCCTCGTAGGTGGAATACATATAGGCGGTGGTGGCTTCGAATTCAGCCGCACAAGAATCCACCCGCTTGTAGACCGGACGCACGGACAGTTCGCGACGACGGTTGCGCACGGCACCTTCATCGCAACCCAGCAAGTGGGCGAGTCGGCTATCGGCAAACCCCTTGCGCTTGAGTCGGCGCAGGTGATCGGCATCCAGGGAGGCCAGGGCATGCCCCCTGATCTCGCCTTCCTCACGCACCAGGTCCTCGATCTGTATCAGGAACCAGGGATCAATCCCGGTCAGCTCGTACACCTCATCCACACTCAGACCCACGCGGAAGGCATCGCCCAGATACCAGAGCCGATCGGGGCCCGGGTTCCGCAGCTCCTGCCGCAGATGATCCAGCGCCTCTTCACCCTTGCCGGTGAGTTTTTCATTGAGACCGTCGCTGTCGATCTCCAGACTGCGCAGGGCCTTGTGGAAGGACTCCTGAAATGTGCGGCCAATGGACATGGCCTCGCCCACCGATTTCATCTGAGTGGTGAGTCGCGGTTTGGCCTGGGGGAATTTCTCGAAGGTGAAACGTGGCAACTTGGTCACCACATAATCGATACTCGGCTCAAAAGAGGCCGGTGTCACACCGCCGGTAATCTCGTTGCGCAACTCATCCAGTGTGTAACCCACCGCCAGCTTGGCGGCCACCTTGGCAATGGGGAAACCAGTGGCCTTGGACGCCAGCGCCGAAGAACGGGACACCCGCGGGTTCATCTCGATGATGACCAGACGACCGTCTTCCGGGTTGACCGCAAACTGCACGTTGGAGCCGCCGGTCTCAACACCAATCTTGCGCAGGACGCGAATGGAGGCGTCCCGCATGATCTGATATTCCTTGTCGGTGAGCGTCTGCGCCGGCGCCACCGTGGCTGAGTCACCGGTATGCACACCCATGGCATCGATGTTCTCGATGGCGCAGACGATGATGCAGTTATCCGCCTTGTCGCGGACCACCTCCATCTCGAATTCCTTCCAGCCCAGCACGGACTCTTCGATCTGCACTTCGTTGGTGGGCGACAGATCCAGGCCGCGACCGCAGATTTCCTCGAACTCTTCCCGGTTGTAGGCAATACCGCCGCCGCTGCCGCCCATGGTGAAGGACGGGCGGATGATGGCGGGGAAGCCGATGTCTTCCTGGGCCGCACGCGCCTCGTCCATGTCATGAGCCAGGATGGCTCGGGGGGATTCCAGACCAATATCGTCCATGGCCTTGCGGAAGCGTTCCCGGTCTTCCGCCATATCGATGGCATCGCGACTGGCGCCGATCATCTCAACACCAAAGCGTTCCAGCACACCTTCCCGGTAGAGATCCAGGGCGCAGTTCAGCGCCGTCTGACCACCCATGGTGGGCAGCAGGGCATCCGGACGCTCTTTCTCAATGATGCCCGCCACCGTCTGCCACTGGATAGGCTCGATATAAGTGGCGTCGGCCATCTCCGGGTCGGTCATGATGGTGGCCGGGTTGGAATTCACCAGGATGACCCGGAAACCCTCTTCCCGCAGGGCCTTGCAGGCCTGTGCGCCGGAGTAGTCGAACTCGCAGGCCTGACCGATGACAATCGGCCCGGCTCCGATGATAAGAATGGACTTGATATCGCTTCTTTTCGGCATCTCAAACTCGCTGTGTGTTCGGCGTCACGCCGCGGACACGGAATCTTTCAATTGGCCTTACCCCGGCCTTCAGGCCCGGGCTTTCCCTTTTCCATCGGCCTGGCTCTGCATCAATTCCACAAAGCGCTCGAACAGGACCCGGGCTTCATGCGGGCCCGGACTGGCTTCCGGATGCCCCTGAAAACTGAAGGCCGGCGCCTGGCGATGCTCGATGCCCTGCAGGGTGTTGTCGAACAGGGAACGATGGGTCGCTCTCAGGGTGTCCGGCAGGCTGTCTTCATCAATGGCAAAACCGTGGTTCTGACTGGTGATGAGTACGCGGCCGGAATCCAGATCGATCACCGGATGATTGGCGCCATGATGACCGAACTTCATCTTCACGGATTGGGCACCACCGGCCAGGCCAAGCAACTGGTGACCCAGGCAGATACCGAACAGGGGCATGCCTTGTTCCAGAAACTGCCGGGTGGCCTTGATGGCATAGTCACAGGGCTCCGGGTCCCCGGGGCCGTTGGACAGGAAGACACCATCCGGTGACAGGGCCAGCACCTCGTCCGCCGGGGTCTGCGCCGGGACAACCGTCACCCGGCAACCGGCGTCGACCAGCAATCGCAGGATATTGCGCTTGACGCCGAAATCGTAGGCCACCACATGAAAGCGCTGTTCGGGGGCTGCGCGGAAGGTATCCCCTTCCAGCTGCCAGCTGCCTTCGCTCCACTCATAGCGGTCCCGGGTGCTCACTTCGCGGGCCAGATCCATGCCCTTGAGCCCGGGAAAGCCCTTTGCTGCTTCCACCGCGGCGTCCGCATCCAGTTCGGTGGTAATGCAGCCGGCCTGGGCGCCCTTGTCACGAATCAAGCGGGTCAGGCGGCGGGTATCAATGCCTGCAATGGCCACCGTGCCCTCATCTTTCAGCCAGGTATCCAGGGGCTGGCTGGAACGCCAGCTGCTGGCCATCAGTGGCAGATCGCGAATGATCAGGCCGGCGGCCTGCACGGAATCGGATTCCTGATCCCCGGGATTGACGCCGACATTGCCGATATGGGGATAGGTCAAGGTAACGAGCTGACGGGAATAGGAGGGATCGGTCAGCATCTCCTGATAACCGGACATGGCGGTGTTGAAAACCACTTCGCCCACGGTACTGCCGTCGGCACCAATGGATTCACCGTGAAATACCGAACCATCCGCCAGTGCCAGCAATGCTTTCTTTCTCACACGCGCCTCCCGCGACGGACATGCGCCTGCCCCGAACAGCCCTATTGCTGACCGGGACTTCGACGGATTCCGCATATACAAAGCGGGAAAGATTCGCCTGGAACCCTTCCCGCCTGTGCTGAATTCGATTTAAGTGCCGTTTCGGCAGGGGCAGATGCCGCCCCGTAATGCGCGTGAATTCTACCCCACGCCGCCATTATCTGTCCACGGCCGGCAGCGCCCTGAGCGCGCTCCGGCGGTGTTTTCAGGCACCCAGGACATCGTTCATGCCATAAAGCCCCGGAGCGCGCCCCGAAGCAAGCCAGCGAGCGGCATCCAGGGCGCCACGGGCAAAGGTATCCCGACTGGAGGCCCGGTGCGTCAGCTCAATCCGCTCCCCCGGCCCGGCAAACATTACCGTGTGTTCGCCGGCGATATCGCCGCCGCGAACCACCGAAAAACCAATGGCGCCCGGCTCTCTCGGGCCGGTCTGCCCCTGACGGGCATGCACGGCCACTGACTCCAGCGACTGGCCACGGCCATCCGCCGCCGCATCGCCCAGGCGCAGAGCCGTCCCCGAGGGGGCATCCTGCTTGCGCCCGTGATGCGCCTCGAGTATCTCGATATCGTACTGCTCACCCAGTGCGGCCGCCGTGCGGCGCACCAGGTCCACCAGCTGGTTCACGCCCAGACTGGTATTGGGCGCCAGCAACACCGGAATACGATCGGCCTGCGCCTTGAGCTGCGCCTGGGCCTCGGCATCCAGGCCGGTGGTCCCTACCAGCAGGGCACGACCGTGTTCGGCACAGGCTTTCGCCAGGCGATCCCGGGGGCCGGGCGCCGAGAAATCCAGCACCACATCGGCCGCACTGACCGCGGCATCCAGATCACTGCTATAGCGCAAGGCATCCCAGCCGGGCACCGGCTGATTCTCCACCGAACTCCCCGGACGAACCACCGCCCCGACGATCTGCACAGATTCCATATCCCGGGCCAATGAAAGAATGGACTGCCCCATGCGCCCCGAGGCCCCCACAATCGTGATGTTCAGCATGCCGGACTCCCTTCTTTGCGTGACCCGCTCGGTCGCAACGGCTTAACCCAGGTTCTCGAAGAAGCGCTTGACGCCATCAAGCCAGGAGGTAGACCGGGGATTGTGGCGATCACCACCCTTGCCCAGGCTGTCCTCGAATCGCTGCAGCAGTTCCTTCTGCTCCTTGGTGAGCTTGACCGGTGTTTCCACAGTCACACGACACAGCAGGTCGCCACGCGGACCGCCCCGAACCGGCTTCACGCCCTTACCGCGCAGGCGAAACAATTTGCCACTCTGGGTTTCCGAGGGAATCTTGAGGGATACGCGACCATCCAGGGTCGGGACTTCCACCTGCCCGCCCAGTGCGGCGGTGCTGAAGTAGATGGGCACCTCGCAGATGAGATCGTTGCCTTCACGCTGGAATATCTGATGAGGACGCACCGAGACTTCCACATACAGGTCACCGGGGGGGCCACCGTTCTCGCCGGGCTCACCCTCGCCACTGAGGCGAATGCGATCACCATCATCCACCCCTTCCGGGATACGCACGGACAATGTCTTCTCATCCCGGACACGACCCTGACCGCCACAGCTGCCACAAGGATCCTTGATCACCTGACCAGTGCCGCCGCAGCTGGGACAGGGCTGCTGCACCGAGAAAAAACCCTGCTGCATGCGCACCTGGCCCACGCCGTTACAGGTTTCACAGGTCATCGGCTTGCTGCCGGCCGCCGCGCCGGAGCCGTTGCAGGGCTCGCATTCCCGTGATGAGGGAATGGTAATCTGGACGGTATCGCCCTGCACAGCCTGTTCAAGATCGATTTTCAGACGATAGCGCAGGTCGGCGCCACGAAAGACGCGCCGGCCGCCACCCCGCCGACCGCCTCCACCGAATATGTCGCCAAACATATCGCCGAATATGTCGGAAAAAGCTTCCGCACCGGCCGCGCCATGAGGCCCGCCACCGCCAAACCCGGCCTGGGCACCGGCGTGACCGAACTGGTCATAGGCGGCTCGCTTCTGTGGATCGGAAAGGGCCTCATAGGCCTCCTTCACTTCCTTGAAGCGCATCTCGGCATCCTTGTCGTCGGGATTCCGGTCCGGGTGGTACTTCATGGCAAGCCGACGGTAAGCCTTCTTGATATCGGCCTCCGAAGCGTCCTTCTCCACACCCAGTACTTCGTAGAAATCCCGTTGCGACATTGTCTGCTATCCCCGTTAAGTCTTTACTGCGAGTTCATCGGCCAAACACAGGCGCGGGGGCGTCACCGGCAGACAACTGCCATGACACCCCCGCCAAGCCTGACTGCGATGGGTCTTACTTGCGGTTTTCCTTCACTTCCTCGAATTCCGCATCCACCGCGTCGTCCTGCTCACCGGCCTCATCGCCCTGCTCCGCAGCGCCGGCGGCCTCGTCGGCAGCGGCCTGATCGGCATAGGCCTTCTGGGCCAGCTTGCCGGCCGCTTCCGTGAGCGCCTCGGTCTTCGCCTTGATGGCTTCCACTTCATCGCTCTTCATGGCTTCCTCGAGCTCGGTGATGGCGGCCTCAATGGCTTCCTTCTCACCGTCCTCAGCCTTGTCGCCATGCTCTTCCAGCGACTTGCGGGTGGCGTGAATCAGGCCATCGGCCTGGTTACGCACATCAACCAGTTCCTTGAAGCGCTTGTCTTCCTCGGCATGAGCCTCGGCATCGCGAATGCGCTCTTCGATCTCCTCCTCACTCAGACCACCGGAGGACTTGATCTCAATGCCCTGTTCCTTGCCGGAGGCCTTGTCCTTGGCGGACACATGCAGGATGCCGTTGGCGTCGATATCAAAGGTCACTTCGATCTGCGGCACCCCGCGCGGGGCCGGCGGAATATCGGCGAGATCGAAACGGCCCAGTGACTTGTTCTGCGCCGCCTGCTCGCGCTCACCCTGGAGCACATGCACCGTCACCGCACCCTGATTGTCCTCGGCGGTGGAGAAGGTCTGGTTCGCCTTGGTCGGGATGGTGGTGTTCTTCTCGATCAGCTTGGTCATCACGCCACCCAGGGTTTCAATACCCAGGGACAGGGGCGTCACGTCCAGCAGCAACACATCCTTCACATCGCCGCCGAGCACACCGCCCTGAATGGCGGCACCCACGGCCACGGCCTCATCGGGGTTCACGTCCCGGCGCGGATCCTTGCCGAAGAAGGCTTTCACCGACTCCTGAACCTTGGGCATGCGGGTCTGACCACCCACCAGGATTACATCGTCCACATCACTCACGGACAGACCGGCATCCTTGATGGCAATCTTGCACGGCTCAATGGTGCGCTTGACCAGATCTTCCACCAGGGATTCCAGCTTGGCGCGGGTGATCTTGATGCTCAGGTGCTTGGGACCGCTGGCATCGGCCGTGATGTAGGGCAGGTTCACCTCGGTCTGCTGACTGGAGGACAGCTCGATCTTGGCCTTCTCGGCAGCTTCCTTCAGGCGCTGCATGGCCAGCGGATCCTTGCGGATGTCCACGCTCTGCTCTTTCAGGAACTCGGCGGCCAGGTAATCAATGATCGCCTTGTCGAAATCCTCACCACCCAGGAAGGTGTCACCGTTGGTGGACAACACTTCGAACTGGTGTTCGCCATCCACTTCGGCGATCTCGATGATGGAGATATCAAAGGTACCGCCACCCAGATCGTAAACCGCCACCTTGCGGTCACCGCGCTTCTTGTCCAGGCCATAGGCCAGGGCCGCCGCGGTGGGCTCGTTGATGATGCGCTTGACCTCGAGACCGGCAATACGACCGGCGTCCTTGGTGGCCTGACGCTGGGAGTCGTTGAAGTAGGCCGGCACGGTAATCACCGCTTCGGTCACCTTCTCACCCAGATAGTCTTCCGCCGTCTGCTTCATCTTCTTCAGCACGCGAGCGGACACTTCCGGCGGAGCCATCTTCTTGCCCTGGGCTTCCACCCAGGCATCGCCGTTGTCCGCCTTGACGATCTTGTAGGGCACCATGTCGATGTCCTTCTGCACCACCGCATCTTCGAAACGGCGGCCGATCAGGCGCTTGACGGCAAACAGGGTGTTGGTGGGATTGGTGACAGCCTGGCGCTTGGCGGACTGACCCACCAGCTCCTCGCCTTCCTTGGTGAAGGCCACAATGGACGGCGTGGTGCGGTCACCTTCGCTGTTCTCGATGACCTTGGTTTCACCGCCCTCCATGATGGACACGCAGGAATTGGTGGTCCCCAGGTCGATACCAATGATCTTGGACATGATTGCTACTCCGAAAAATGTCGTTAAAACACTAAATCCGCTGATTAAAAATGCTCTGCCTGCCTAGATGGGGGCGAGATTGCGGGATTCAAGCGCCCTGCTCGGCCGAATCATCCGCCTCACCGCCTTCATCAGCGGCGCGCGCCACGATCACCCGGGCCGGGCGCAAGAGGCGACCCTTGAGCAGATAGCCTTTCTGGATCACGGTGATGACCGTGTCCGGCGCATGCTCGGCGCTCTCCTGCATGGTCATGGCCTCATGGAACTCCGGGTCGAAGCGCTTGCCTTGCGGGTCCAGCTCTTCCACCCCGGCCCGCTCCAGCACGCCGACCAGCTGGCGCAGGGTCATTTCCTTGCCTTCGCGCAGCTGTTCCAGGCTGGGCTTCTCGCCGTCCACGGCCTGAAGACCCATTTCCAGGCTGTCCTTCACGCCCAGCAACTCACCGGCCAGTTTCTCCACCGCGAACTTGTGGGCATTTTCCACATCGCGGCGGGCCCGCTTGCGTACATTCTCAAGCTCGGCAATGGCCCGCAGGCGGTCGCCCCGGGCTTCTTCCAATTCGCTCTGCAGCGAATCGATCTGCTGCTGCAGGGCATCGGCATCGCCCTCCGGCGAGGCATCCTGCGGCGCCTCGGCCTGGTCCTTGCTTTCCGGCTGCTCGTTTTCCGGCTGCTCGGCGGCCTCGTCGGCCTCTCGAGCCTTGGTCTGTTCTTCTGACATCAGGCTAACCCCTTGATACAAAGAGAGACTTCCCCGACCAGACGGCCGGAGCAATGATCACTGACAGGAATCTGGGCCCTACTGGCGGGAATTCAAGGCATGCCCGAGCAATCGGGCGGTCATATCCACGATGGGAATGACCCGTTCATAGGCCATGCGGGTGGGGCCGATGACCCCCAGCACCCCCACGATCTGGTCATTGGCGGTATACGGCGCGGTCACCACGCTGCAGTCGTCCAGCACCCGGTAGCCGGATTCCTCGCCGATGAATATCTGCACGCCGTCGGCGGCGATGCACTGGTCCAGCAGGTGCAGGATGTCGCGCTTCTGGTTGAAGGCCTCGAACAGGCGACGCAGCTTCTCCACATCGGACAGCTCGTCGAACTCCATGAGATTGGTTTCACCGGCCATGACATAACCGCTTTCGGCCTGGCGATCCTCGCCGCAGACTTCATCGGCCATCTGGATGGCCGTCAACATGAGCTCATTCATGCTCTCGCGGGCCTGCCCCATTTCATCCAGCAGGGCCCGGCGGACGTCGGTGAGATCCCGTCCGGCAAAATGGGCATTGAGATAATCGGCCGCCTTGTACAACTGTTCACGGTCGTAGCCGCGATCCAGTTGCAGGATCCGGTTCTGGACATCCTGGTCGCTGAACACCACCACGGCCAGAACGCGATTCTCCGACAGGGGAATAAACTCGATCTGCTTCCAGCTGGCCCGTTCCCGTTGCGGCAGAGTCACCACGCCGGCCAAGCGTGTGGCCCCGGACAACAGGCTGCTGGCTGAACTGAGCAAGGCCTGGAAATCACCGTCCGGATTGCGAAGACCCAGCTCCAGATGATTGACCTCCCGGCGGCTGAGCTTCCTGACGGTGAGCAGGGTATCGACGAAGAAACGGTAGCCCTTGACGGTGGGTACGCGGCCGGCGGACGTATGCGGGGACTGCACAAACCCCAGCTCTTCCAGATCGGCCATCACATTGCGAATGCTGGCCGGGCTCAGCTCCAGACCGGACTGGCGCGACAGCGCCCGGGAACCCAGCGGTTGCCCTTCGCTGATATAACGCTCCACCAGGGTCTTCAGCAGATGCTGGGCCCGTTCGGAAAGTGGATTGTCCATGGAGCTCACTGTGGTCATGTCACTCGGGCAAGGCTTCGATGGCGCCAGTCTGGCACTCTATTATCAGGAGTGCCAGACTGGCGAAAAACTAGCAGTGCGGTCACAATACTGTCAAGCCGCAGACGCCGAAAAAATTTCCCTATTACAGACACTTGGACATTGCAATGACGAAAGCATTCCAATCCATCGGGCTGATTGGCAAGAACGGTGACGAACGGGTCTCCGCAGTTCTGCACGCACTGGTCGGGCTGCTGGAGGAGCGCAGGCTGAGCTTCCTGCTGGATCAAAGAACAGCGGACGCTCTGGACCACTGGCCCCACCCTGCCGCCGAAGCCGAAGCACTGGCGACCAAGGTAGACCTGATCATCGTTGTCGGCGGCGACGGCACCCTGCTCAACACCGCCCGCATGCTGGCCACTCGCCCGGTGCCGCTGGTGGGCGTGAACCTGGGACGGCTGGGTTTT
>SL_3KL_010_SEDDRAFT_10006808_pt1 | contig 10184 bp, 8 predicted proteins | sample SodLakKL_010_SED_2_FD_10381 | JGI IMG/M metagenome (IMG submission 10381)
TTATGGAAAAGGTGAGATTTTCTTCCTGCAACCTGAAAATTGCAGATCCGATTTCCAGGTGTCCGCTGCTGCTCACAGGCAAAAATTCAGTAAGGCCCTGCAAAAGGCCTAAAACAAGTGCTTCAATCCACGTCATAGGTTAAAGTTAAAAAGGTAAGGGCGGTATAAGAGTTAAATATACCGGCTTTAAAATTGATTTTTACGACTGTTCGCCAGACTGTTTCTTCCTTTTTAAAATAGAGTAGATCTGTATTCCATATCCGAGCAAAACCAGGAATGGAGCAAGTGTCAATCTCCTGAAATTAAAAAGATCATAGCTGAACTGGTTTGGGTCATCGCTGCCACCGCCAATCATAAGGATAAATCCCAACGCAGTAACCACCAGACCTACAATAAGCAAAGTGTATTTGGTGCGGTCGAAAAGAAAATCTGTTTCAGGTTTTTGCTTCATATGAAAATCTTTTAATAGAGGTATAGATGATCTGTTTTAATATGCAGATATTTTTTTACTGCAAAATGAGTTGAAATCCAGCTTACGATGATTCCCAGGAAAATTACCAGTGCAAACATGGTAAACAGCATTTCAATATCCTGGAAGTTGATCAGCTCAGGAACGGATTTTTGCGCTGCATATAAAGAAAGCAACAGCAAAGCAATGGATATGGCCGCTCCAATGATTCCCTGTATGATTCCTTTAATTACAAATGGTTTACGGATGAACGACTGGGTGGCTCCAACAAGCTGCATACTCTTAATCAGGAACCTCTTCGAGAAAACGCTCAGGCGAATGGTATTATTGATGAGGCTGAAAGCAATTACCAGTAACAGTGCCCCGAAAAGCAAAAGAAAAATTCCTATTTTTCTTACGTTTTCATTAACAATATGCACAAGATTCTTTTGGTAATCAACTTCCTTAACAATACGGCTTTTCAGCACTTCTCCTTCAAAAACCGTAAGACTGTCAGGGTTTGCCCATGCGGCATGAAGTTTTACTTCAATGGATGGGAATAGCGGATTGTAGCCGAGAAATCCAACAAAATCCTCGCCCAGTTCTGTCATAAGATCTTCTGCAGCTTTATCACTTGAAATAAACTCGGTTGATTTAACGGCCGGAAGAATTTCAAGGGTTTTTTGCAGCTGCGAAATCTCGGCATTGCGGGCATTATCCATAATTACGATGGAAAACCCAATATTCTCTTTCACATGCTCCGAAAGTTTGCGGGCATGCATAACAATAAGCCCAAGCAAGCCCAGCACGTATAGTACAAGGGTAATACTTACTACTGTTGAAATGTATGATGTTTTCAGCCTTCGGCCAATTACTATTTCTTCGGGTCGTGCCATTGTGAAAATTGAGTTGCAAAGCTAATAAAAAATGCACAATATTATCCTGTTACAAACCTAATTACAAGTCTTAATATTGTGTGCGATGTGCAACAAAAAGAGCTTTCCGGTATTCAGGAAAGCTCTTTCTCTGGAATTAACAAGAATCAATTACCGGTTTTTTACCTGGTAAGGATGATCCTTTTCGTTATTACCTTGTTTTCAATGGTAAGTTTGCAGAGATATATTCCGTTGGGGAGTGATTCTGCTGACAGCATAAATTTCTGTGTTTCAAAAGCATCAGCCCGTCCTTCAAATAATGTAGCAACCCTTAACCCCGAAATACTAAAAACTTCGAGTGTTACATATCGGGTTTCAGGTAAAATAAATTCTATATGTGTATTTTCCCTGAAAGGATTTGGGTATANCTGAACATCCAACTTCCTTTCAGTGCCGAATTCATCACCGGTATTAAGTGTTTCCGGTGATTTTCTTTGAAGGTGTTGAGTATTAATTTGAACACATTCCGAAACTTTACAGTCATTCTGATCGCTGACAGTTATATTTTTCCAACCCGGTTCGAGTCCATTGAAAATTATTTCCTGACCCTCGTAAAAAATAAATTGTTCGGCAGTATTATCAGGTTCACAGCCGTCGCTCAGGCTAACATAATAAGGTGCTATACCGCCATATATTTCCAGTTTAAGTTGTCCGGGGTTACCGCCCATTGTAGCATGATTAATTTCAACTATTGTAATGTTGATTTCTTCAGGCTCTTCTATTTCGAAAGTAATTTCTCCGGGGCCGCAATTCTTTGAATCATTTACCATAAGAGTATGGTTGCCGGCAGGCAGATTTTCAACGGTTAAAATACCATCCTGATAATTACCCATGTTAAACACATAGGGAGGTGCTCCGCCTGAAACAGAAAACTGTGCAACACCCGATTCATGGCCAAAGCAGAGACCGTGTTCAAGTGAAAGTAAATTGGCAATAACAGGAACGGGTTCAGTAAGGGAAAATTCAATCTGAGCAGGTGTACAGCCTTTTGAATCGTACAAAAACCATGTATGAGAGCCTGCCCCTACACCAGTTACAACGGTTTCATGGTTAAACCAGGCCAGCTCACTTCCGTTATGGTCAACCAATATATAAGGAGGAGTGCCTCCGGTGCCTGCCACAGAAACCTCAGTAGTATGGCCGAAGCAATAAATGGGTTCAAAACCAAAAGTGTAATTTACAGGTTCCGGTTCGCCCACTTCAAAGCAATCATACCAACTGCATCCGTTGGCATCAGTGACCGAAATAAGATAGTTTCCGGGTGAAAGGTTAATGTATGTGGCTGTTTGCGATTTTAAAACCTCTGATTGTGCATCATCATCCATTTCACAACCATCAGTAATACAAATATTAAATTGACCAGAACCGTTGATCTCTACCAGAATGCTTCCATCATTACTTCCCGGGCAACTCACATTGGTAACCGTAACAATAATCATATCCGGATCTATCTGACAGGATGTAAGAGAAGGCTCAACTAAGGCAGGGCCTGTAGCTGAATTTGCCATAAGGCTCTGGAAGCTGTAAAGGATAAACAGCAAACAGATTAGTGGAATTGTTTTACAGTGTTTCATTGTCTTAAAGTTTTGTGATAAAATGTTCCATTTGCTGGTGTTTGAAATTTTTGCAAACCGGAATTCATTTTAAATGTTCACATTGTTATGCATTGATAGTTCTTTTGCTTTTATCTTATTTAAATTAGTGGTGCTTTTCTAAATAAACAGCATATTCGTCGAACTAAAATGTTTGTTTGTTGTAATAAAAGAGCATTTATTGATAAAGGTATTCTGGGAATAAGGTTCCCGCAATACGGAATGTCACATATTTTAATACTGTGGTAAACCCTTAGTAAAGGGTCAATTTAGAGTCGTAAAATCCATTATATCAAAGTTTTATACTTCAAGTAATGTGTTTTTCATGCTGAAATGAAAATGCCAGAACATTGATTTACTTCCGGAAACATTTGCAGATGAAACCAGTCGGGCGATAATTTTATTCTTGCATTATTTACATTTTTAATCAATTAATAAAAGATGTAAACAGGTAGGATTAAATCCTTAATTTTGTTTCTCAAAAAAAAGAAGCATGGCAAATAAAATTATGGATCCCATAGGCCGTTTGATGGGATTGAGATACAAATCGCATCCGTGGCACGGAGTCGACATTGGTAAAGATGCACCGGATGTTCTTACTTGTTTTGTGGAAATGGTTAGCACTGATACGGTTAAATATGAAGTTGATAAGGTGACAGGCTACCTTAAAATTGACCGCCCACAGAAATATTCAAATGTATTGCCGGCCATGTATGGGTTTATTCCCCAGACCCTTTGTGCCAAAAGGACTGCTGAGTTTGCCAATGAAAAAACCGGCAGAGACGATCTGGTAGGTGATGGTGATCCCCTGGATATTTGTATCCTTACCGAAAAATCCATTTCGCACGGAGATATCCTTGTGGAGGCAATACCCATCGGTGGCTTTCGTATGCTTGATAACAATCAGGCTGATGATAAAATCATTGCTGTTTTAAAGGATGATGCAGTTTATGGTGCTATGAAAGACATTTCGGAATGTCCGTCGCCGGTTGTTGAAAGGCTGAAACATTACTTCCTTACCTATAAAGATCTTCCCAATACCAAGCTGGATGTTGAAATCACCCACACTTACAATGCTGACGAAGCTAAGGAAATTATCAGGAGAACGATAGAGGATTACCGTGTGAAGTTTGAGAATCTTGATAATCTTTTATCAACCGTATAGTTTTAGAAGAAGATTTAAAAAATTCCGTTCAGTCTGAATATTCTTCCAGGCAGAGGTTTAACCGCACCCTTAAACTCAAGGTTGAGCAGCAGAGATGATGCTTTGCTGAATGAAAACCCTGAATTACTTACCAGATAATCGAAGGATGCTTCACCATTCTCTTTCATCAGATCGGTAAGTATTTTTTCTTCTGGTTCAAGATCAATGAATAATTGTTGTTGTTTTTTGGTTTTTGAAGGTTCACTTTCCCACTGCATAATGTATTCAATATCAGCGGCCGATTCAATCAAATTTGCTTTGTGTATTTTAATCAGGTGATTACATCCCTGGCTGTATGTATCTGTGGTTCTGCCAGGTACAGCAAAAACATCTCTGTTGTATGAGTTGGCAATATTGGCTGTAATGAGTGCACCCCCTGTTCTGGCTGCCTCAATAACAATGAGGGCATCCACAAGCCCGGCAATGATCCGGTTTCTTTTGGGGAAATTTTCCCTGTCGGGTTTGGTTTCACTGGTAAAATCGGAAAGCAATCCGCCATTTTCTTCCAGCATCTTTTTGGCCAGGGGCTTGTTTAGTGGCGGGTAAATACGGTCAAGACCGTGCCCTAAAACGCCAATAGTTTGTAATTTGTTATCCAGCGCAGCTTTATGCGCTCTGGCATCTACCCCGTATGCCAGGCCACTTACAATTAAAGGATTGTGTTTGCTTATTCCTTCAATTATTTCAGTACATTTTGATTTGCCGTATTCGGTAATACTGCGGGTGCCCACCACAGCAATTGTTTTTTGCTTGTTAAGATCGGCTTTTCCCTTGTAAAACAGCAATATGGGGCCGTCTTCACAATGCTTCAACCGCTCAGGATATCCTTTTTCGGTGTAAAAGAAAACCCGGATCCTGTTTTTTTCAATGAATTGAATTTCTTTCTCCACGCGGTCAAAATCCCGGAAGCGGATTACAGAACGTGCCAGATGACTGCCAACTCCAGGGATTTTCAATAGTGATGATTCTTTTTCCAGAAAAACTGCATCAATGCCTCCGCAATAGGAGATCAGTTTTTTTGCTGTTATTCCNCCAACACCCGGTATCATGGTTAATGCAATTTTGTATTTCAATAAATCATCCATAACAATGTCAAAAGATTTTTTCAGGAACATTTTCTTCCATTCAGGTTATTATGATAAGATTATTTTAAGTACAATATCTGCAGTAGTTATTTAATGAAGTTGCTGTATGTCTTTTTGCGCTGCAAGCACCGGTTCAAGTTCCTTGCCCCTGAGTATGTAACCGTAATTTCCTAATGCCGGAGCCAGTGCACCCGGCACATGATCGTTGTGAATGATCATTGCGTTGTATTTTAACATTACCTCATCATGCGATAATAAGTAGTTCTTGTTGAACTTCCGGCTTACATAACAAACATGATATTTTCGTGTAAATGGAGCGGTCATTTTGTTGTTTACCACTACACTTGCCCATTCCTGGTAAATGTCGAAATCGCAAGCGTAGTTAAACATGTCTGTTGTAAATCCGCCGGGTGGTCGCATATTTACTTCCAGTGCAACAAGTTTTCCACTGTTATGAAGCCTGAAAAACTCAAAATGGAAGAACCGCGATTTTACCTTGAATGCTTTAATAATTTTCCGGCCGGCCTCTTCAAGGTCCTTTGGTATATCCCGAAAGGAATAATAGGAAACGTGGGTATCATTGTTAACAACCTCCATTACTCCGCTGTCATATGCATGGCCGGTAACGAAAAGCAGATTTCCGCATTTATCGGTTAATCCGTCAAAGGACTCAATATCTCCCTTGATAAATTCTTCCATTATATAAGATATATCGGGTTTGGTTTCGAAGAAAAACCGGAGTTCATCCTCATTGCTGATCTTATAGGTGTTTGCAGCACCCACACCGGTATCGGGTTTGCCAACAACAGGGTAACCAACTTCCTGAATAAACTCCAGCGCATCATCGAAAGTGTCGATCACCCTGCCGCGGGCTACACTTACGCCTGCACTCTGAAAAACCTTCTTCATCTGCGACTTTTGTTTGATGATATCCAGTTCGTGGAGCCTGATACCCTCAATGTTGAAATCGGTCCGGAGCTTTGCCTCAGTTTCCAGCCAGTATTCATTGTTGGAGTCGATACCCTGTATCTTTCCGTGCTTCCAGGTGAAATAGCCCATTGCACGTAGCAGCTGATTGTAATTGTGCAAGTCTTCCACTTTAAAGTATTCAGTGAAAGCTGATCTCAGTTCGGGCCTTAACTCATTATAATTCATGTCGCCTAACCCCAGCACATTGGCTCCGAATTTTTTCAGGGCAACACAAAAATTATAGTAATTGGGTGGGAAGTGGGGTGAAAAGTAAACGTAATTCATAAAATAATCCTTTTTATCTCCTTAATCATGAAAGTAAAAAGCCGCCCATGTCAGATTCTTCACACCAACGGCTTCAAAATTAATACAAGATACAAAGGATTTTGATACGAGTGTTTGAAATATTGCTTTTCTGCAGGAAAAAAATATTCAGCTTCTGTAAACTACAGTTTCATGATCCTGAAAGTTCTTTCATTATCAGCTGAATGAACAGTAATAAAGTAGACCCCCGAAGCAAGATTACTGAAGTCAAAAGGAACATTTACTTCGTGAGATTTTGCCGAAAATCTGAATATTGAAACCCCGGTTGAATTTAACAGACTGATGTTAACCGGCAATGCCACATCCCGGGGCAAATTCATTTGTATAAAATCTTCAACAGGATTGGGATATATCTGCCACTGACCACCAAGTGTGTTATCACGAATGCTCAGAGCACCGAAAACGGCAGTAATATGGCTATCTTCAGAAATATCAAATTCCAAAGTATCATTTTCGTGGTTTCCCCACGGAGTTATCCAGTGCATGAAATAAGCTTCTTCATGGGGTACAGCTGCAATACTTACCGGTGCACCTTCATAAAATGAATAAGTTCCTGTCCCCGGATGGGTTTCTCCGTTCCCCTGCACTGAAAGAAATAATTCAAAATAACTATACTGAAATTCAAAGGCACCCATATCTATGGCTGGTCCGCTGAAACGTGGATTACCGGCCAGGTCTTCCTGGAAAATCCCCAGCTCAATTGATCCTTCATAACCTGTATCCATCGATGGCGAACCCGCCAGCAGCTTGTAGATTCCGTTCTCCGGATCTTCAAACAAGGGGTCTTCATCGAGATTATCCTGGTATACACCCAGGAAGCCATCGCCAATTGCTCCCCCATCGAAAGCTTCAAAACCCCCTTCCATATTGCAATTGTAAAATTCGGGGGCTGACTGGCTGTCCCAAATGAAAACCTGGTTTGAACCCGAATGGACAGTATTATCTCTTACTATGCAGTTGTAAAACCTGGGTGAACTGACTTCATTAAAGTACAAACCTCCCCCATAAGCAGCATAGTTGTTAAGTATTGTATTATTGGCAATAACTGCACTGGCTTCAATGAAGGCTATACCGCCACCAAAAAATTCGGAATAATTATTTGTGATAAGGTTGTTGGAATATAAATTGACGCCGTTAGCTCTTAATATTCCTAAACCACCACCAAGCGGGGATTTATTTTTATGAATTATATTATTGGAAACGTGGGGATCAGCAGTTTCAATTGCCAATGCTCCGCCAATACCACTGGCAAAATTTTCTTCAAAACGGCACCATGAAATCTCCGGGCGCCCTGCAATTATAAAAATGGCACCACCATAGGTCCAGAGTTCATGTTCCGTATTGTTTGCTGTGTTGTTATGAAACAAACTCCGGCTGATCCGTGTGTTATTTCCATCAACATAAATGGCGCCTCCCCTGCGATAAGCATAATTGTAGCGGAAACTACAATCTTCTATTTCCACATTTACAGGTCCTTCAATACTAATGGCTCCACCATTTTCAAAATCTAATTTTGATGATTTGGCAAATTCAAAGATGCAATGCTTTAGTAAAGAAGGGTCGGTTTTCCGGTTCTCTTCATTTGCTAAAAACCTTATGCCCATCCAGCCTCCTTCCGCCAGGTGTGTATTGTGAAGCATGGTGGTATCAGCTGCTGTAAACAAGATGGGTTGCTCCTCTGTGCCTTCAGCAAGCATGGTTCCCTCAACCCATAAGTGATAAAATCCGTGGAAATATACCACAGTGCCTGCAGGTATTTCAAAAATTTCGCCATGCGGAATAAATAAATTATTTTCCACGTGAAGTGTATCCTGTGCATTCATTACCATTGCGGCTGGTAATAGTATAATCATCGCAATAACCTTTGTGAAGGGTTTCGTAATCATATTCATGTTTACCTCCTCTGTGCTTTTTAAGACTTTAAAAAGGAACTGATATGTCTGGTTAAATCAATTATGGGATAAAATTATATTTTTTTAGAGATATATGGCAATTAAATAAAAAAACGTATGTTCGTAAAAAATGTCTATGCCTTTAACTGTATTTGTTTGCCCTCTGAACTGGGGGTTGGGGCATGCCACAAGGTGTATACCCGTGATTCGCCAACTGATTGAGAGAAACTGCCGGGTGGTTATTGCCGCCTCCGGGGCATCCCTTAACCTGCTGCAGCAGGAATTTGGCTCCGGGGTTGAATATGAAGAATTCCCGGGCAAAGAGATCAGGTATTCGCGGGGCAGGTTTATGATAATCAAGCTCATCACTCAGTTGCCGGCATTCCTTTATTCTATTTACAAAGAATACAGATGGATGCAGAAACAGGTAAAGCGCATAAAACCGGATATCATAATTTCAGATAACAGATACGGTGCAAGATCGAAATCGGCAGTTTCGGTTTTTATTACCCACCAGCTTTTTGTGCGGATGCCTCCCAGGCTCAGGTTGTTTCAGGGTATTGCCAACCTGATCAATCATATGTTTATCCGGGCATTTGATCATTGCTGGGTGCCAGACTTTCCTGATACCCCCGGTTTGTCGGGAGAATTATCACATTACAGGCAGCTGCCTTTCGTTCAATTTACAGGGCCCCTGAGCAGATTTTCTGAAACTCAAAACTACGAAGGGGCTGGTTTTTCAGGCAACCTGCCCCGGAATTTTATACTGGTAATTCTTTCGGGGCCTGAGCCTCAGCGAAGTATACTCGAAGAAAAGCTGAAGAAAGAATTAAGAGAATATGTCCTGGTAGGTTTCAGGGCTGTTCCGGGCGATATGCGTTTGAAAAAATCCGGAAAACATTACTGGTTTGATCACGGAAATTCGGATCTGATGGGATGGTGTTTGAAATACTGTCGCGTTGTGGTAAGCAGATCGGGCTATACCACATTAATGGATATGGCTGTTTTCGGCAAAAAAGCAGTTCTGATACCCACACCCGGGCAAACTGAGCAGGAATATCTTGCCGGATTGTTCAGCCGTAAAAATTATACAGTTTTATTGGATCAAAAGGATCTGTCAGGAATACACGATGCATTGGCAGAATGCGAAACTCTTGCCGGTGTGCCTGAAATTTACGGTTCAGGTTGGCTGAGTAAATGTATAAACCGGGTGTTGCAGGATGCAGAAAAAAATCAGTAGGTTTTGGTCATGGTAGCCGGCACGGCAATTATATAATCAGCCTGATTAAGATACTCTTCATTCAGGTTATCCACCTGGTCTTGTTCCACAGTGCTTATGGTCATTAGCCTGAGGTCAGGGTCTGCCTGGTTGATATACCAGACAATTCCTTCATAATTGTTGGAATGATAGGTGCCATGGAAATGGATAAACAGGTTTCCAGGTGCGAAATTTTTCATGATAAAGTGTGCCATGGTAGCATCTTTTATTGCCTGAGCCTTAGGGAAATTCTCATTGGCATGAGCCGGCATACCGGTCATTTCAAGCATTGCCTTATAACCCGGAAGATCGGGGTTATAGGCAACGGGTAATGGGGCAACAAAACGCAATGCTTCCGGACTCAGCCTTTCAAGACCTTCAAAACCTTCGCGGTTTACCAGGGCTGCATACCTGCGGGGAATATTGGTTGCAATAAAAGCAAGGTCATTTTCCCTTGCAAACTCCAGTAAAGGCCTG
>SL_3KL_010_SEDDRAFT_10006810_pt1 | contig 10181 bp, 8 predicted proteins | sample SodLakKL_010_SED_2_FD_10381 | JGI IMG/M metagenome (IMG submission 10381)
CCCCCCTTGGCCACCAACGAAAGCAGCTTCAAGGACGCCCCCCGGGGCCGCTTCTCGCCCCGCTCCCACTGGCTCACCGTGCTCGGGGTGACGTTGAGGTAGCGCGCGAAGACGGCCTGGCTGGCCTGCTCGCGCAGCCTGAGCTCAACGATCTGCTGTGGCGTGAACGCCTCGATGGGGGTCAGGCACAGGTCGTCGAACGTGCGCATCGTCTGCTTGTCCAACAGGCCCGCCTCGTGCAGGTCCGAGGCGGTCTCGTGCACGGCGGCGAGCGCATCACTGCCGTATCGCTTCGCGCGCTTCGTCATCGCATCGCACCTCCTCGAACGCACCGGCCTCCGCGGCTCGCGCGAGACGGAACGCAACGATCGCCCGGTATCCGCCGGACGCGCCCTGCCCGGGCCGAGGCAGCCGCTACTTGACGATGCCCCCACCCAGCTCTGCATCGACGAGCCCTCGCTCCATCTCCTGGACGGCTCGGCACAACGCGCTGTCCAGCATTCCCACACACCTCGCGAAGCGAGCGAAACCCTTCGCCTTGAAGGAGCGCGTCACGGCCGCCGGCGCCGCACGCAAAGTATAGCACTAAGTGCGACACTTAACCGCGCCAACGGGAGCAGCGGACCAACGAAACGCCCGTCCGCCAGGCACACCCCGACGACGTGGGATACGAGCGCCTCGCTTCAGCTTGGTGCGCTGCAAGCAACGGGTGCGCTCAATGCATGGATGGTGCACGGCGACACGCCCGAAGCCCAGGCACGCCTCGGCTGGGACCGACTGGGGTGGCGCGCGCGCTGCCGGTGGGAACGACCGAGCGCGTTCCTCCCCGCGCGATGACCGGCGGTGCTCAGCCGGCGGCGCCAGCCAATCCGCCGACCGCGCAACCCGCCGCGTCTGGGTCACGCAACGCCGCGACCAAGGCACCTTCCTTCCACACCCGCCTCATCGTCACCGACAACCGCCACTGCACCATCACCGGCGAACGCACACTCCCCGTCATCGAAGCCGCGCGCATTAAGCCCTACGCCCAGCAGGGATCCAACCGCGCGTTCCTCCGACACCACCACCGAGCGATCTACCGCCCGTGAAGGCAGCGATCAGTACGCTTCTGCAATGCGGGTCGCCTCCTGGAGCGTGTCGCGGAAGCGGTTCGCCTGCCGCACGAGGTGTGTCTGAAGGAACAGGCGATCATCGGGCGCGAGGTCAGGGAGGCCGAACGCACGGTTGATCCCTGGGTACATCGAACCCCGGTGGGTGCTCATCATCGGCGTGATGTCGGCTGCCTCGTGCGTGTAGCGCCCCTCCGTGGTGAACGTGATTGGCAGGAGCAGGCGGGCCAAACGCCGCAGGGTGCGGTTCGTAGTGTCCACATCGTCGCTTGCGCGGGCTGCGAGCTCGGTGTTCAAGCGTTGCGTCGCGGCGACCAACTGGTCGGCAGCCAGCAGGACAGGCGTCAGGTCAACATGCCCGCTCGTCGCTTCTCTGGCGTCTTCGATGAAGGCCCGCGTCTCAACAGCCAGGTTGTGGAAGTCGTACGGGAACACCGGCTCGTTCGCGAGACCGGTCACGAAGCCCAGGGACAAGCGGACATCCTTCTCCAGGATGGCATCGTCGGCCTTGTCCCGCGTGTCGTGCTCCGTGTGCCACCACCATGCGCCGGCGCAGCCGCCGGTCCAGGGCTTGCGGTCAGGGTGTTCGTCGGGGAGGAACGAGTAGAGCGAGCACGACGGGATGCCGTTGGCAAGGAACGACTGGTCCGCGGCGCGACTAGGACGATGAACATCGGGGTCTCGCTGCTCGGTGTGCCGCTCGATGGCCGCTCGACCGTACGCCTCGATCTCCGCCGAGGTATGGCGCAGGATGTACTTCGTGGCGCCTTTGACGCCAGGCGAGTCAATGTTGTGATACGCGATGCAGTTGTCCGAGAGATCGTGGAAGAAGGTGTCCGCGTACCAAGTACTGCCCGCATAGCGACCGTGGGAGTGCCCTGGCCACCACGCTACCCTGACGTTGCGCTTCAGAGCGGTACGGTTCGCGTGCAGTACCCGAGCGATCTCGAGCAGTGCCGCAACGCCTGTGCTGTTGTCGGTGATTCCGACTTCCCAGGTGCAGTAATGACCGCCGACGAGGACGAACTCGTCGGTGTCCGCCGAGCCGCGAATGACCACCTCCGGGAGTCTGGCGCGCTTCCAGCCGGTCTCGACCTCGGTGACCAGACGCATCTCGACCGGACCGTGCTCAAGCAGACCCTTCAGCGCTTCGCCTTCCTCGTGTGGAATGCTGATCACGGGGATGCTCGGCAGGCGGTCGAGCTGCTGCGGCGTCGGGGCACCGCCCCAGATCGTCGTGACGATCATGTTGTGCAGGTACCAGTCTGCGTTCGCGAACACCAACGCCTGGACACCCGCCTTGCTCGCCTGCATGACTTCAATGGGCATCGCTAGCCCGTCCACCAGAGCGATACGGCCAGCGCCGTCGCGCATGGCCTTGTCCGGCAGGTAGCGCAAGCTACCGGTGAGCCCGTTGGCTCCGGTCGACGTCGCGAAGGAGTGGGTAAGGCATCGGATCTGACGACGTTCCGGGCTGACGATCTCGAGCACGGCATGCCGTGGGTACGAGAGGAAGGCATCGTGCTCGTGCACGGTGGTCTCGATTCCATCCTCGGCAAGCGTCTCAACGATGTAGTCGACCATGGCGTCCTCACCAGGGCCGCCCGTATCGCGTCGTACGCCGGCGCACCAGTCGAGGTGTGCGCTCAGGCGCTGGCGTTCGACAGCATCGAGGATCGGGGCCAGCACGTCATCGGGAAGCGGGCTCATGCGGAGACTCCTTTCACTGCGACGGCCGGTTCGGGTTGCAGCGCAGTCACGTCCACCAACTCGGCGATCACGCGCGCGAGGATCGAGCGGGCCAGGATCGTGGGGCGAGAGTGGACGGCCCGCACCGTTGCGCGGTCGTCTTCGCTCATCCCGACGCAGGTCATCCAGATCAGTTCGGCCCCACCATCGCGTAGTTCGCCGGCAGCGCGTCGGAGACGGTCCGAACGGTCCTCGGCATAGGGAGACGCGGCTGTCACAACCGGGTCGAGGCCGAGCTCGTCGCGGTACTGGCGGACCGTGTACGGAATCTGTGCCTCGTCGGGTTTGATGACGCCGAGCTTGAGACCTGACCCGAGCGCCTGGATGAGGTTGGGGAACAGACGACCCGGGTTCACGATCGGGACCCGCGCCGTGACCGGCGACCAGTCGGCTCCGCACAGGATGACCACGAGGTCGGCGCCTCGTTCGACGAGACCATCGACCACCCGCTGCATCTGCGGCAACGTGCGTTCGTACGACAATCGGTACGCCTCACCACCCCGGTCTCGCGTGACCATGTGCAGCGAGTCGTCACCGGCGTCGAGCCCACGACGACCTGCGTCGTCCAAGTGGTTGAGCACGCCGTCCTCTTCGATCTCGATTCCTGGCGGTAGCTGGCTCAACAGGTAGGGCACCAGGTCATCGCGCGGCGCCTCTCCGATGGTGGCGAAGGCTAGCTTCACGTATTGGCTCCTTTCGATCGGGTGAGATGGTGACCGATGTCGAATGCGTACGGTGCGGCTGTTGAGGCGTCTCGTTCACAAGGGGCTGGCAACATCGCGGTGCCTTCGAGGTATCGGTAAGCGTGAGACCTGGAGCCGACCGACATCAGACGACCTCCCTCTCCGTCGACCAGGCGACTTCGAACCCGAGCCCCGGCCCATCGCGTGGCGCGAGGCTACCGGCAACCAGCGCGGCGTGCTGCGCGTAGGGAGCCGTGACGTCCAGCCCGGCGCTCAGCCCGTGCGCGCGCTCTGGGCCTGGCAGGGTGGCGGCAAGCGCAAGCCCAGCTTCCAAGCTGATCGCGCTGCCCAAGGGGTCTATCACGACCACTCCCAAGCCACGCTCGCGCGCAGCACGCGCGACGTTGACGGCGGGTGTCAACCCTCCGGACTTGATCAGCTTGAGCCCGATCAGGTCCACCGCCTTCGCGTCGGCCAGATGATGTACGTCAGCCGCGTCGAAGACGCTCTCGTCTGCCATGACCGGCACACCGCGCTCACGGACCTGTCTCAGGCCAGCGATGTCGTCCCTGGGAACGGGCTGTTCGAAGTACGCGACGCCCACACCCCCGAGCGCCTCGATCAGGGATGCTGCCGCGTCGGCGTTGAACGCTTCGTTGGCGTCGAGAGCGATCTCGAAGTCGTCGCCCACCGCAGTCCGAACCGCGCGTACGACGTCGGCATCCATGGAAGGTTCGCGACCCACCTTAAGCTTCAGCGCCTGGACCCCGAGTGTGCGGTACCGACGGGCGAGCTTGACCGTTGCGTCCAGGTCGTGGAAGCCGATCGCCCGGCTGATGCGCACCGCTGCGACCGTACGCGTGCCCAGCCGGCGGTACAACGGAACGCCCGCCAGACGGGCTGCGAGGTCATGCAGTGCGAGGTCCAGGCAACAGCGTACAGGGGCCGGCAGCGACGCCGACTCCTCATGGAGGTGTCGCACGGCCTCGTCGAGTCGCCTGCCGATCAAGGCTTCCGCACACTCTCGAACGCCGTCGGCGGTGTCCTCAGCGGTCAGACCCGTGAACGTCGGGAGCGGTGGCGACTCACCGTAGCCGTGGATCCCGACGGCGCCGACACGAACCACCGGGAGGAGACGTCTCCCACTGAGTTCGAACCCAGTAATGGCGAGCCCTTGTTCCAGCCAGGTGGGCATGAGACGCACGTCGACCGAATCAACGCGCACCGCCGTCGCATCACGGCTCTCGCCGATAGCCGCACCAGGCAGGTGCCCTTGGGAGCCCGTCATCGCCGCTGCGTCCGCGGATCGCTGGCATCCCGAAGACCATCACCGAGCAGGTTGAAACCGAGCACTGTCACGAAGATGAAGAGCCCCGTGATGGTGGTCACATGCGGTGCGACCCGGATGTACTGGCGCCCCTCGGCGATGATCGCACCCCACTCCGGGCTCGGCGGTTGCACGCCGACGCCCAGGAACGAGAGCGCTGAAGCCGTGAGGACCGCCGTTCCGAAGTTGAGGCTCGTGAGCACGATGATGGGCGCCCAGCTGTTCCGCATCACGTGACGTGTGAGGATGATCAGAGTATGGGCCCCGAGCGCGGCGGCCGCCTCGACGTAGTCGAACTGCTTGACGGACAAGACGGTCGCTCGCACGACGCGCGCATAGGTAGGAACGCCAAAGATACCCACTGCGATGATCACGCTGACGATGCCAGGACCCAACACAGCAAGGACCAAGATCGCCAGGAGGATGCCTGGGAAGGCGAGGAGTGTGTCGACGGTCCGACCGACGAGCGTGTCGGTCCAACCTTCGTAGAAGCCTGCCAGAGCACCGAGTACGGTGCCGATGGTGCCCGATACGACGATCGCTAGGAAGCCAATGAGCGCCGACAATCGTGCTCCATAGAGGACGCGCGAGAACAGATCCCGGCCGAGCCCGTCCGTGCCGAACCAATGCTCAGGCGATGGGGGCTGGAGGCGCGCGACGATGCTGCCGCGCGTCGGTTCATGGGTTGCAAGCCATGGGGCCAGAAGCGCCATGAGCAGAAACAACACCACGATCAACGCGCCGAGGATGGTCCACGGATCGCCGACGAGCGTGCGCACGAATGGCGAGCGCCAGACGCTCCTGGGTTCGGGCGCTCCGACTGGCGTCCCCGGGCCCGGAAGCACCTCACCACCCATGTCAGGCATATCTGATCCTCGGATCAATGACGGCGTATACGACGTCAACGAAAAGATTGGCGGCAATGAAGACCAAGGCGAGCCATAGCACACTCCCTTGGATCAAGGGAAAGTCACGGTCCAGCACGGCCGTCACCGTGAGGCGCGCGATACCTGGCCAACCGAAGACGGTCTCCGTGACCACGGCACGGCTCAGGAAGGCACCGAGTTGGAGACCAAGCATCGTGACCACGGGCACCAGCGCGTTGCGAAGCGCGTGCTTGAAGAGCACCGACCGGAAGGGAAGCCCCTTGGCCGCTGCCGTACGTACGTAGTCCTGGCGCAACACCTCGAGCATGCTGCTACGGGTCAAGCGTGCGATGGTGCCGGCACCGAACAATCCCAGGGTCACGGCGGGGAGCACGAGATGACGCCAGGTTCCGTAGCCGCCGGCCGGGAGCCACCCCAAGTCGACCGCGAACACGATGATCAGCATCAACGCCAACCAGAACGAGGGCATGCTCACCCCGGCGATGGCAAAAACCAATGTTCCGCGATCCCACCACGTGCCGCGCTTGACGGCCGACAAGACACCGATACCGATGCCGACGACGATCGAGATCGCCAAGCCGGCGAGTGCGAGCTCCATGGTCGCCGGGAAGCGCCTGAGGACCTCCTCGATCACGGGCGTACCGTAGTAGTACGAGGTACCCAGGTCGCCAACCGCGAGGCCTCGTAGGAACACCACGTATTGGAGGAGCACGGGCCGATCAAGACCGAGATCGGCCCGTATGGCCTCCACCGTGGCGTCGGTCGCTTCGAGACCTGCGATGACGCGCGCCGGATCCCCGGGGATCAAGCGAACCGACACGAAGACGATGAACGTGACCGCAATGATCACGGGAATCGCCTCGAGGAGCCGGCGCGCGAAGTACACGGGACGAACTCAGTCCTTGACGGTGTCGCGGACGACGAGGTGCTCAGAAGGCAGGATGACCACACCGCTCACGTTGGAGGCGTGGGCAGTAATCACGGGCTGTGGGTAGAGGAACAACCAAGGAGCGTCGTTCATGATGATGGCTTGGGCCTCGCCATACTTCGCCAGCCGACCCTCTTCCGTGGTCTCGGAACGCGCCTCTTCGATCAGCCGGTTCACGTCGGGGTTGTCGTATCCGCTGTTGTTGGCGAACTGGTTGGCTCGGTCGCCGTGCAGGACCTGGTAAAGCCCACCCTCGGCTTCGAGCGTCGAGGGTGACCAGCCAAGGAGCATCATGTCGCCACGATCCTCAACGAAGGCAACCTGGATGTACTCACTGAAGTCACCGAACAAGCGCAAGTTGACATCGAAGCCGAATGTGTCGAGATCCTGGGCGATCGCTTGGGCAACCGTGGCGTCTTGCACATAGCGTCCGTTGGGTGACCACAGGTCGATTGCGATATCACCGGGCTCGAACCCTGCGTCAGCGAGTAACTCCAAGGCCCTGTCTGGATCGAAGTCATAGCGGAGCGTCGGCACGTATCCGAAGACGTTGGGCGCCAGCGGCGAATCCAGTTGCGGCACGTCCTCACCGAACAGCGCATCGGTGATGGCGCGAACGTTGACCGCGTGGTTGATTGCCTGGCGAACCCGTACGTCGTCGAAGGGTGCCCGTGTAAGGTTGATGGCCAGGAACATCGCGCGCGCCGTTGGCGTGTTCATCAACTCGACGCCGCTCATGCCGCGCAGACGGTTCGCTTCATCGGGGCTCACGCGCAAGATCACGTCGGCTTCGCCGGTCTCGAGCAGGGCAACGCGGGTGGAAGCCTCGGGAACGATGCGGTACTCGATCCTCTCCATCGGTGGCGTCCCGGCGAAGTAGTCGTCGAATCGCTCGAGGACCAGTCGTTCGCCACGCACCCACTCCACGAAACGGTACGGCCCGCTACCGACCGGGTTCTGACCGTACGTCTCGCCGAACTGCTCGATGCCAGCCGGGCTCATGATGTGACCCGCGGCGTGTGCGAGCGTGTTCAGGAAGGGGGCGAACGGCTCGTTCAGGTGGAATCGGACCTGCAGGTCACTGACGACCTCGACGCCGGTCACGATGGGCTGGAAGTAGGCCGTCGAACTAGTGTTCCTGTCCTCCTCGAGCAGCCGCTCGAAGGAGGTGACCACTGCCGCAGCATCCAGTGCAGTGCCGTCGTGGAACTTCACGCCATCATGCAGCGTGAACGTGTAGGCGGTACCGTCGCTACTCACCTCCCAGCTCTCTGCCAGGTCACCGACCACGTTTCCGTCCTCGGTCATCCGCACCAGGCCGTTGTAGATCTGGAAGCGAACCGCCGCAGAGTCGGTGTCGGTGGTGTCCTGAGGCTCCAGGGTGGTGAGTTGGGAACTGAGGAGGATTCGGAGTGTTCCTCCTTGAGCCAGCCCGACGGACAGGCTCAATGCGGCAATCAGGGCAATGAACGTCTTCATCCTGCGCTCCTCTCAATGAGCGGAAGGGATCTCGGGTGCCCGAGGTTTGCGGAGAGCTCCTGCGCTTCCCGCGTGATCAGGTCGACCATCCGGTCCAGAACGTTCGGAGCGGTGGCCCGCGAATCTGGTGCGACGATGGCCAAGGCAGCTATCACCTCCCCAGTGTGATCGTGGACGGGAGCAGCGACGGCGGTGACGCCTTCGTCCACTTGGCTTCGACTCACGTAGTAGCCGTCCCTGCGAATGGTCTCCAAGGCATCTCGGATCCTCTCCGGGTCGGTGATGGTCAATGATGTGCGTGGTGCGATCGGCGGCCGAGCCAGCAGTTCGTCGCGCAAGGTCTCTGCCGCGAAGGCGAGAAGGACTCGCCCAGTGGCACCGAGGCGGAGATCGGCCCGACTACCGATGCGCGCCTCGATCTTCAGGTGATGGTTGCTGTTGATGCGGGCGACGCATACCGCTTGGTCGTCCTCACGCACCATCATGCACAGCGTCTCACCCGAGGCTTGCGCCAGGCGCTCGAGGCTGGCTTGGGCATGATGCTCGAGGTCGAACCCGTTCGCAGCTGCCACACCGAGGAGGTAGAGGCGAGGCGTGAGGCCGTACGTGCGGTCGCCGGCTTGCCGCACGATGCCGTGGTCCTGCAGGCTCTTGAGATACCGGTGCAGCGTGCTCGGGGCAAGCCCAACCTTACTGGCTATCCGCGACAACGTTGCGCCTCCAGGCTCCTTCGCGAGATGCTCGAGGATTGCTACCACACGGTCAACGGCGTCGATTGCCACAGGGAATTCCAATCAATGGAATGAGGATTCTTTCATTGGAATTACGCTACGCGATGACTCGCGTCCCGTCAAGCCGGCCGGTGCGCGAGGCCGCGAACCGCATGGCCCAGATCTCGCTCATCGCGTCGGCCATTACCGCCGCGCCCACGCAAGGAAGGGTCCCGCTGACCCCGTCGCGCCACACTCTGCGGTGCCATCCTCGCAACCACGCACATTGAGCGCCACGCACGATGCAGACCGAACCGCGTCGACAACGGCCTGCTGCTGCGCTCCGACCTCCACCGCCTCTACGACCGCGGGCTCGTCACGATCGCACCAGAGCGGCTCACCTTTCGGGTCAGCCAACGCATCCGCGACGAGCGCAGCAATGGACGCGTCTACGACGACCTCGGCGGGAGGTCGCTCCTGGTGCTGCCCGAACGACCTGACGAGTGACCCAACCGCACCTTCCTCGATCATCACCACCGCGCGACCGCCCGGCCGCAAGAACAGAAGGCAGACGGCGCGCGAGTTGCTCAACTGAGTTGACTCAAACCCGACCGCGATTATGGAGCGAACCCATCACGGAGGTCCGTCCATGCCGTCCGACCACCAGCCCGCGCACGCCGCAGCGAACGCCGCCGCTCCCAACACCCACGCCCTCAACGCCGTCGCCCGCGCCCTCGAGATCGACCCCACCCGCGCCGTGCGCGACACCCCGAACGCCTTCACCTGGTGGATCGCACCCGGCCTGCGGCAACGCGTGCAGGTCGAGGAGGGACCCCTTGGCGAGACGCCCTGGCTACGCATCGACACCCCCATATGGCGGGGCGCCGACCCACACGCGATCACACCCCTGCTCGAAGAGCTTCGCCACCACGCGCGCGGCGCCGCCGTACGCCACGCGCCCGACAGCGGGAACGTCACGCTCGTCACCCGAGCCCCACTGCCCCGCCCCAACGGAGAAGACCGCGCCACCACCCTCGCCGGCACCGGCGCCATCCAAGCCCTCCTCGCCGCCTGGGCTTGGTCCCAAGCCCGCACCCGGTTCGGCGACCGCGCCTCCGCCTGGCGCGACACCCTCCCCCACCCCACGCTCGGGATGGACGTGACCCCCTCACGCGTCCTCCACTACCGCGAACGCGTCCTCCACCCCCAGGCCGACGCCCGCGCCGGGATCTTCGCGACCACCCTCCTCGCCGACACGAGCGAGGCGATCGAGCGCAACGGGATCGGGTTCATGCCGCAGCGCCGGCCC
>SL_3KL_010_SEDDRAFT_10006811_pt1 | contig 10180 bp, 8 predicted proteins | sample SodLakKL_010_SED_2_FD_10381 | JGI IMG/M metagenome (IMG submission 10381)
GACGGCGGTCGGGAGAAAATGGTGGCGGAAACGTACCTGAGTACGTTGAGCAAACCATTTTTGGGACAACGCAGCTCACGGTTAAATTTCGCATCGTTTGACAGGGTGTTTTTTAAAAAAAGATTATTAATCGAACTGAGGTTCTATATGACAATAATTTTAAAAAAATGTGTAATAGAAGAACAAAACAGACACTACCAGAAATACAACGGTCATACCCCCACCAGCCCTAAAGTAGTCTTTTGTTTTGTAACCCCCGGCGGTCATCATAAGGGCATTTACCTGATGCGTGGGCAGCACAAACGAGTTACCTGCATTCACTGCGGCCAGTAATACCAGCGGACGGGGGTCAACTCCTGCCAGTAACCCTATACTTACCACAAGCGGTGCTAATACGACAACTGCACCAACATTCGACATAACCAGTGAAAATACGGTAGATAATATTCCAACCGTAAACAATAGAATGAGCAGGTGACTACCCTCAACAACGTTCATTACATTTTTTGCAAGAAATTCGGCAGTTCCACTGTTTTGCATGGCAATTCCAAGCGGAATCAATCCCACAAGGAGAAATACCACCTTCCACTCCACGGCTTTATACGCCTCCTGTATACTCATCACTTTAGTAAGCACCATTACTACTGCACCAGTAAGAAATGATATAGAGATGGAAAACCCGCTCATGGCCAGAACAATTGCGAGTAGGAAACTGCCAGCCGCCTGCCACGTTTTTGACGGATCTTTTCTTTCAACCGTAACGGATGTAGCAACCACAAAAGGCTCACTGCTCTGCAGGTCCATGATATTGTTCCACGGACCGTATATGATAAATGTATCCCCGGTTTTGATTTTTCTGTCAGAAAAATCTCCCTCAACTTTCTCACCTTCACTGAACAGCATTACCGGCTCTACTGCGTGTTTTTTCCTGAGTGAATATTGTCGTATTGTCTGACCCACAAGATCGGATCGAGGGGGTACAATAACTTCTGCAAAACCCGATTCTTCCGGATCACCGATATTCTCAAAGATCCCGTTTTCTTTTGACTGCTTTATTCCAAACTCTTCCGCAAAAAGCGAGATCCTCTTCTCATCACCATAAAGTGCCAGAATTTGTTCTTGTTCAAGAATCGTTTCACGCCAGGGGGCAAAATTCGGTGATTTTTCCCTGCCAATAGCCAAGATGTTAATATCGTAAACACTCCATATACCTGTCTCTTCTACCGTTTTACCGGCCATCGGACTCTCTTTGGGTATTTTAAAATATCTGATATCTTTTTTCAGGTTAAATGCATCAACCACTTTTTCCTGTTCGGTTTTTGCAAGTTTTCCTCCGGTTTCACCTTGTGGAAGCATAAATTTGCCGAAAAAAAGAAAGAAAAGAATCGCTGAAAAGAGCAGGGCAATACCTACCGGAGTTACTGCAAATAACCCGTATGGATCAAGATCTGCACTTTCCAGGAGATCATTTGTCAGGATTAAATGTCCTGAACCCACCATTGTTAGGGTGCCTCCAATGATAGCCGCAAACCCTATTGGCATAATAAATACGGAGGCAGAGACTTTTATACGCCGCGCAATATCTATAATGCTTGGCAAAAAAAGTGCCGCAGCCCCGATATTTTGAATCACGCCGGAGAGTGTCCCGACTGATAACGAGAGTGCTCCTAATACTGAATTTTTTTTAGCCCCCACTCTTTTGAGAAGCCATTTTGAAAAACGCGACATCATTCCGGTTTTAGCCACGCCCTCGCCCAGAATCATCACTGCAATCATCGCTACAACAGCATTACTCGAAAATCCGGATAACGCTTCACTGCTGGACAATATGCCCGTCCATGTAAGCAGAAGCATTGTAATTAAGGCTGTTACATCAATCCTGACAATTTCAGTCACCAGCATAAAGATGGCAAACACCGTGATGGCCAGTACGATAATTATCTGTAATTCCATTTCAATTTTATTTTTTCAATTTTTGAATAATTTTCGATTACTACTCTGGCTAAGCTGAATGCAGCAACCCCTGTTCTTTCTTTTTGTAGTACTGAACGGCCTCAGAAATATCGAAGAAGAAACATTCGTTGTTCATTTTTTCGGCTATTCCGGAAAGTTTTAGCTTATCCCTTACCGGTCCGTGAACTCCCGACATAAATATATTTATTCCTTTTTGATGCATATCATCGATTAACCGGTCAAGTACATCAATACCAGTAGAATCGATATCTGTAATAGCAGAGCCTTCAATTATTAATAACTCCAGCGGGGCACCGTGCTCAAACACCTTATTATCTATGGTTTCTCTGAAATGCTCCACATTTGCGAAATAGAGGTTTGAATCAAAACGATATATTAAGATTTCGTCCAGGATTTTTGCTTCAGGAAAGCGTCTAATATTCCTGTATGTTTGTGAGTCTCCGAGCTGACCCACTTCGGCGTAATGTGGTTTGGTACTTGAATAGATTACCACTGCCAGTGAAAGAATTACACCAATGGCTATTCCCTCTTCAATTCCCAAAAACAGAGTGGCAAAAAAGGTTACAGCCAGCATAGCCAGGTCTTTACGGTCCGTTCTCCATAACTTAATCATCTCCTTATAGTCAAACAGTCCGGCAACAGCCACAATAATAATGGCTGCAAGTACGGCACCCGGCAGATAATAAAAGAGAGGCGTTAAAAACAGAACTGTAAATGCTACAAGTATTACACTGAAAACTGATGCCACCGTTGAGTTAGCACCGGATTGGTCATTCACAGCTGTCCTCGAAAACCCGCCTGTAACAGGAAATGATTGAAAGAAAGAACCACCTATATTTGCACCACCCAAAGCTATCAATTCCTGGTTTGCATCAACTTTATACCCTTTTTTATTGGCATTAGCTTTGGCAACGGCAATTGACTCCATGTAGCTGACAAGAGCAATTACCAACACAATTGTCATTATCGGTCGAATATCACCTATACTTAAAAATTCAGTACTGAAAGAGGGCAGTCCTTTGGGGATATCTCCGACAATAGCAACATCATACTGGTTTAGCGCAAACAGATATGTAACCAAAATTCCAGCGGCCACGACAATAAGGGCAGACGGAAACGTGCGTTTCCATTTTTTTATGAGTACCATCACAGCAATTGAACCAATCCCAATAGAAGCCGTAATCAGATCTATATCAGATAAATTGAAAGCGGTGTGGTAAACAATTTCAAAAACCTTGTTTGTCCGTTCCATCTCGAGCCCGGTCAGGTTTTTGACCTGGCTCGCACCGATAATAATTGCTGCGGCAGAGGTAAATCCACTCAGAACAGGATGCGATAAAAAATTAACCATAAAGCCCATTCTGAAAAGCCCCATCAGAAACTGCACGAGCCCAACTCCAAAAGCAGTTAGTATGGCAAGCTGAATAAAGCGGTCTGAACCAACTTCAGCCAGTTCACCAACGCCTGCCAAAACCAGCAGAGAAACCATAGCTACCGGACCTACAGCAAGCTGCCTTGACGTTCCCAAAATGGCATAGATCAATAAGGGTACAATGGAGGCATACAAGCCGTACACAGGTGGAAGTCCCGCTAATACAGCATAAGCCATTCCCTGTGGAATCAGCATAATACCCACCGTAATACCAGCTGCTGCATCCCCCTTGAAAGTTTTCTTGTCATAATTTTTCAGGGTATTGAGCAGAGGGACAAATTGATTTATATAATGGGCTATACCTTTCATTTTTTTAAAAAAGGCCGGCAACTCTCTCAATTGCCGGCCATTAACCTTTTCGTCTGTTTTTTTATGCTAACGCTTTACTTTTGTAGTCTGTGAAGCTGTCCTCAATAAGGGTTACATCGAAACCTTTTCTTTTGAGAAATGCTGAAGCGACCGCCGACCGTCCACCTGTCATACAATGTACGTACAGTTTTTTGTCTGCAGGTAACTTATCTGTGTTTTCCATCAGTCTTGTGTGGGCAAAGTTAATTGCTCCATCCACTTTTGATTCTGAATATTCTGATGCTTTTCGCACATCCAGCACCAGTTCATCGCTTCCCAGGTTATCTACAACATCAAATGTTGCTACATCAAGTGAGCTCATTTCTCCGCCCTTTTCTTTATACAGAAAAAGATCTTTGGCGTTTACGAATCCTTTTACTCTGTCGAGCCCGATTCTGTAAAGATCCCGAACAGCTTCATCGAGCTGGTGCTCTTCCACAACCAGGTAGATATCATCATCTTCAGTGATAAAGGAGCCTGCCACAGTATTAAACTGCTTATCCAGGGGAGAAAGCAACGATCCCGGAATGTGGCCTGAAATAAACTCACTTCGGCCTCTTGTGTCTAATATTATAGCATCGCCATCCGCAGCCACTTTTTTAAGCTGATTAAGTGTCATCCGATTTACTTTTGGTAGTCCACCAATAATTGCCGGTCCAATTTTGTTGTCACGTTTCATTCGTGCAAAGTAGAGAGGCGGTTCCGGCTGACCTTCGAGGATAAATTTTACAAAGCTATCCTCCGAGGTTGCAGATTTGAGTGAGTTATTATATCGAAGCTCATAACCAACTGTAGATTCAGGAATAGCTCCTAAGGCCTTACCACATGCACTACCCGCTCCGTGTCCCGGCCAGATCTGCATATATTCCGGCATTTTCTTAAACTGCTCAACCGTTTTGTAAAGTGTTCTGGCAGATGGCTCCATTACATCTATTTGTCCTGCAGCGGACTCAAGTAGATCCGGTCGGCCAACATCGCCAACAAACACAAAGTCGCCGGTTGCCATGCCCATCGGCTCATCAGCAGCGGCACCATCTGTTATCAGGAATGTTAAATGTTCGGGAGTATGTCCCGGTGTGTGCCATGCTTTAATAGTGATGTTACCAATTTTAAACTCGTCACCATCATTCATAAACTCATAGTCGTAGTCGCTGTCAATCAGCCACTCGTACTTCCAATCTTTATCACCTTCATCAGAAGCATACACTTTTACACCCCGCTCGGCAAATTCACGAAGACCTGAAATGTAATCTGCATGAATGTGAGTATCTACAGCGGCTGTAATTGTCAACCCCTGTTTTGCAGCGTGATCGATATACTGGTCGACATCTCTCATCGGATCTATAACCACTGCGGTTCCGTTGGCCTGGCAGCCTACCATGTAAGCGTACTGAGCCAGTTTTTCGTCAAAGAATTGTTTGAAATACATAAGATTTCTCCTATTTGTTGTTGTGTTATTTGATATTCTTGTAAATTTCTGTCGGCGGGTGGGATGTTTTCGGAACGTTGTTTTAAATCAGAATTCTCTTAAATCCTGTAAGCTCATCAACACACTCCTCATTTGCCTCATCCGGCTTCGCCGTTTTCGCATCATATTTCCCCTCTCATGAGGAGATTTTCAGGCGTTGAATCAATAAAAAAATTCTGTTTTGATTCTGTCCCCTTCGCCAACACCTGTCACACCGTCGGTGTGGCTGTCCTCTCCCAACAGGGGAGGTTTACTCTCCTTTCCAAATTGTCAATGCGGTAATTTATCCCTTAATAATCCATAGGTGTACGTACCGGCAAGAGCAGCAAGGATTGGAATCACCATAATCGTTAAACCGCTACCCAAGAGTGCAAACATTGGGCCCGGGCACGCTCCCAAAAGAGCCCATCCCAGTCCGAACATACTACCACCAATCAGATATCGTTTAACTTGCGAGGCATCCTTTGGTGGGATGGAAATGGGGTTTCCCTGAGCATCCTTCATATCAAATCGCTTGATGATCTGAACAGATATAATCCCGACGATCACGGCAAGACCGATAATTCCGTACATGTGGAAATCCTGGAATCGAAACATCTCCTGGATTCTGAACCAGGATACTACTTCTGATTTCACCAATACAAAACCAAATGCCGTGCCAATTATTAAGTATTTTAAATATTCTGAAAATTTCATTTTAACTGATTATTTGAGAACCTGTCAGCATCTGAAAGTTCTGACAGTGTTCGGATTTTGATTATTTTAAAGTCTATTCGACATTGACAGTCCCAAAAGCATTCAGGAGGTTACTGTCAGTCCGGTTCTTTATCCCAAAATGATTGGATAGATCAAAAAGGTCATGATCAAGCCGCCGATAAAGAAACCGATAACGGCAATCAGCGATGCAAGCTGAAGATCAGAAAGGCCCGAGATTGCGTGTCCGGAAGTACATCCACCGGCATATCGAGCTCCAAATCCTACCAAAAATCCTCCAAGCACAAGAACCGTTAATCCAATTCCTGTACCCAGCATATCCCAGGCAAAGAGATCATCAGGAACCAGCCCGTTGAAATCCTGTATGCCAAGCGCTTGCAGGTCGCTAATGGTTGATGCTGCAAGAGCTATGGGTTCGGGATTGGCAAATACATATCCGCCCAAAAATCCACCTAAAACGGTTCCGACAAGAAACATAAAATTCCATTTACCGGCTGTTTTCCAGTCGTAGTTAAAGAACTCTACGTTTCCAAAATTACAGGCTGCACAAGCATGACGCAGGTTGGCAGATACTCCAAAAATTTTACCGCCAATAAGAAGTAAAATGGGTACTGTTAGCCCGATAATTGGACCGGCCACATACCAGGGCCACGGTTGATATAAAAAGTCTAACATGATTTTGAATACGTTTATTTATTGTTTCTGAGATAAAGATACACAACTTGTATGAACTTGTCAATACAAGTTGTGTATATCTAATTTTCACGCCCTTCCTTTCAACATCCCCTGCCAGTAAATCATTGGCAGCAAATCCCTTTTCATGTGATACATACTCCTGCGTTCTATGGCCTGATTAAATGGAAAAGAAGGGGTCATTTTACTCTCGTAATTAAATTCAGCAAGTATCAATTTATTGTAGCCGGTAATCAGGGGGCAGGATCCGTAACCGTCATAAGAGAGATTTTCATCAATTTTGCCTTTCACATGCAGTGATACCAGATTGCCCGTGACTACAGGGGCCTGCTTACGCACAGCCGCCCCGGTTTTTGCGTTTGGTGTGCTGCCTGCATCTCCCAATGAGAATACATTTGGATACTTTTTATGCTGCAGTGAATGTTTATCTACATCAACCCAACCCTCTGAATCAGCGAGAGGGCTGTTCTTTATAAAATCAGGTGAGCTCATAGGTGGTGTAACATGCAGCATATCGTACTCAATTTCCACTTCGTCCGCCGGCTTCCCATCTTTCATAATGTCATAAACAGCAATCCTTTCGTCTGCTTTAATCTCCTTAAGGTTATGCAGAAGCTTAACATCAATCCCATATCTCTTAATAACCGGCTGCAATGCTTCAGCAATTTCAGTTACACCAAATATTACCGATCCCGCACTGGTAAATTTTACGTCTATTCCATTCAATATACCTTCATTTTTCCAGGAGTCTGTTGACAAATACATGATTTTTTGCGGCGCCCCTCCACATTTAAATTTGGTGTTGGGCTGTGTAAAAAGGGCACGCCCTTTTTTCATGTTTTTAATGCACTCATAGACATAATCAACCTGATTATAGGAGTAAATACTGCAAATACCCTTAGTCCCGATGTTTTCTGCAAGACCCGGTATTGAATCCCAGTCAATCTGTATACCTGGTGCTACTACCAGGTATTCATAGGAATAGAATGCACCGCACTCCGTTTCAACGATGTTCTGCTCAGGATGAAATGCAACCACATAATCTTTAATCCAGGCTACGTCATCAGGCATAATATCCTTCATTAGTTTCTTTGATTTTTCTTTATGAAAAACACCTGCACCATTAAATGTCCACATCGGCTGGTAATAATGCACATCAGAGGGTTCGATAACTGCAATATCAGGTTTATTTAACTTTTTCTTTAGCTGAGCAGCAGTTGTAATCCCGGCAGTACCACCCCCTATAATTAAAAACTGGTGATGATTAGCATAGGGGCGTGCTTTCTCAGGATTTACATTTTTCCCCGAATAAGTTCTTAGTTTTTCCATGGTGATATGGTTTCTTGATATTTTAAATACATTAGAATAAAGATAATAAAAATACATGTAAATACAAGTATTGATAATTACAATTCCTCTTGCTATATTATGATTGGATTGAGTTGAATCAAAAAAAGCAAACCCATGAAATTAAAGGACGGCATACCGCGACATGCACAAATCACAAACTGGCTTCGTAACCAAATTGAGACAGGTGAGTTTAAGCCGGATGAAAAGCTGCCTTCTGAAAATGAGCTGGCTAAAAAGTTTGATGTGAGTCGGGTTACAATTCGGAGAGCTCTTCAATCACTTGAAAGTGAATCCATAATTTATCGATGCCAGGGTCTTGGATCTTTTGTCAGCGACGAACGGACTCCTCATAATCTGGTTCGCCTGACCGATTTTAATGAGGACATGGCTAAAGCAGGTCTCAAAGCATCATCAGTTGTTTGTGACTTTATCACTGTGGACACTCCGGACTGGCTGTCCGGTATTCTGGATATCGAAGAGGGTACGAAAGTGATTCGAATCGATCGACTGCGGTTGGGTAACGGTGAACCAGTGGCGTTCGACAGCACCTGGCTGCCAATTCTGTATGGCCAGCTTTTGGACAAAGATAAACTTGACGAGGCCACCATTTATCGTCAGCTCGAAGAGAACTACGATATTCCTATTGTTCGTGGTTGTTACCGGATGTCGGCGTGTATTGCTGATGATCAACTTGCGACTGATCTGAAAATCCCAAAAAAATCGCCGCTGCTTTTGATCGACAGGACAACATTTACGATTGGCGGAAAAGCAGTGTATTATCAGAAGCGATTTTACAGAAGCGATAAAGTCATTTACGAAATGACCCTTGAAAGGGACCAAAACGATCCGTCTTCAACCGAAATGCCTCTCAAAGAATTTATACCTGTATTTAAATCTTAACAACAACTTAAATCATAATGAAACTAATTACCTTAATAGCATTAATACTTGTACCAATCAGTGTGCTATCCAACAATGATAATTCATCAGAAGACCTTTTTGTAGTTCTAACTTCCGGTGATGCCGAAACTCAAATGATGGCGATGGTTCTTGCAACACAGTCTGCCAACCAAGATGTATCTATCAGGGTTCTGCTTTGCAGTGAAGCCGGAGAGCTGGCTATCAGAGAAACAGAGTCTCCTGAATTTGCTCCGGCTAACCGCTCCCCAAAGCAACTGCTGAATGGTTTGATTGACCGTGGTGTGAAGGTTGAAGTCTGCGGAATTTTCCTTCCAAACAGAGATTATACGGAAGAGAATCTCATGGAAGGTATTGGAGTAGCTGCACCGCCCGAAGTTGCAAAATTCATGAAAAGAGAAGGGGTGCGATATTTCACATTCTGAAAAAGTTTAAACCAAAATGAAAGAGTAATTTTTTATTATTCTTTTTCAATTACGCGAATAACAATGTTGACTGACCAAACTTTTACTTAAAATCATTTATTTATCCCAGAAAAAGGGTGTCAATTCAACATTGTTTTGTTCACTCCACAATCATCACCCCGTTCATAATGCGCCAGTGGCCGGGAATGGTACAGACGAACGGATATTCTCCCGGTTCATCAGGCACACTGAATACAAGCTGATAGCTTTCACCGGGGTCCAGCAAAGGAGTGAAAGCGAGAATGTCGGGGGAATCGGGAACATAGAGCCGCTCACGTCCGTCAGGTGCTGTAATCATCTGGTCGGCCAGCCGCCCGACCTCCTGGAGTGTGCCGGGTTTAATGATCAGCATATTGTGCTCCATATTATCAGTGTTGGTAAAATCGATCCGAATGGTCTGGCCTGCCTGAACACGGATCTCTTCCATATCGAATCGCATGACATTTTCCACCACACCCAGCTCCAGAATCATATCAAAGGCGTCATCATCAGCCATAGCTACATCCCGACCGATCTCTTCAACTGCTGAAGGATCTTCGCTCAGCACCAATGCAATGATACCCTCAAGTGTCTGTTCAGCGCCTTCATTTTCGGGTACAGCAGCTTCATCAGGAAGCATTCCTGCCTCATCGGCTGCAGCCAGAAAACCCACATTGTGTACGGCAGCCGCCAGCGATGCAGCTTCCCGGATCCATCGATCCTCCAGGTTTTCCTCTTTGTTGAGAGTGTAAAATATGGCTCCACCCGCATCATTGTTTTCCGGCATATCAGCAAAGGCGATGAGTGTTTTCAGCCTGACTTTCATATTCTCATCATCGG
>SL_3KL_010_SEDDRAFT_10006812_pt1 | contig 10180 bp, 7 predicted proteins | sample SodLakKL_010_SED_2_FD_10381 | JGI IMG/M metagenome (IMG submission 10381)
AAACCAACGCCTGCTTCAATTCCGCCTGCAACCACTCCTTCACCTCAACCGGCTCGGTGCCTTCCAGCGGGGCGGCGGCGAAGCCGTACTTGAGCAGGGCGCCGGCTTCGTCGGCCGGGATGCCGCGCGAGCGCAGGTAGAACATCGCGTCGTCATCGAGCTGGCCGATGGTGGCGCCATGGCTGGCGGTGACTTCCTCGGCGTAGATTTCGAGTTCCGGCTTGGTGTTGATACGCGCGTTCTCGCTCAACAGCAAGTTGGCGGTTTCGAGATCGGAATGGCTGTCGTCGGCACCCTTGTGGATATGGATGCGGCCGTTGAACACGCCCACGCCGGAACCGTCGCCGAGCAGCCGGAAGGACTCGCGGCTGTTGGTATGGCCGACGGTGTGTTCGATGGCAGTGTGGTAATCGATATGCTGGCGCGTATCGACCAGGCCGATGCCGTCGATCTCGCCGTTGGCGCCTTCGGCCAGCAGCTTGACGCGCAGGTCCTGGCGATTCAGACGACCGCCGCAATCGAGCACGTGGACGCGGTAGTCGGCATCATCATGCACATTGACCACCGCACGCTCGATCCAGGCACTGTCGCCGCCACCGCGGCGCATCACATGGTTCAGCCGTGCACCGCGGGCCAGATCGATATCGACCACGCGGTTGACCAGGCCAGCGCCGGCATCGTGCTGGAAGTCGACCAGGGTGGCCGACACCCCTTCCGCCACTTCGACTTCCAGTCGCGGATACACGTCGGTGGCAAAGCCTTCGGACGTCGTCAGCGCCAGCACCAGCGGCTGCTCCTGGTCGGACTCGATGACCACGCGCAGACCCTGTTCGAAACGGGCCAGGTTGAGCCAGGCAAAGGCACCGGCGCGATCGCCGTAGTCGAGATGCTCCAGTGACTCACGACCGATCGGCTCGAGGCGCACGCCGGCCGGCAGTTCACAGGTATCGAGATCCAGCCAGCCATTGGCAAAGTGCAGCACTCGAGCCTGGAATGGCAATTCGGGCAATGCGGCAGCCGTCGCCTCATCAGTACTGAAGTCGCGCTTCTCGATCAGCTTCAGCGGCGTGTACTTCCAGTCCTCGGTCTTGAGGTCGGGAAAACCGTGCTGCATCAGCGCCGCTTGTGCGCGCCGACGAATATCGCTGAAGTCGTCAGTCGGAAGCTGTTGCTCACCAGCCAGTCGGTCAAGCAGTGCACTCATCGTTTCAGGCCTCGGCCGCTTCGAGGAAACCGTAACCTTCGCGCTCGAGCCGCACGGCCAGTTCCTTGCCGCCGGACTCGACGATACGCCCGTCGGAAAGGACGTGGACGTGGTCGGGCTCGAGGTATTCGAGCAAGCGCTGGTAATGGGTGATGACCAGAAACGAACGATTTTCATCGCGCACCCGGTTGATGCCTTCGGCGACCAGCTTGAGCGCGTCAATATCCAGCCCGGAATCGGTCTCGTCCAGGATGGCCAGCTTCGGCTTGAGAACCGCCATCTGCACGATCTCGTTGCGCTTTTTCTCGCCGCCGGAGAAACCTTCGTTGACCGCGCGCTTGAGCAGCGCCTCGTCCATCTTGAGCGCCTTGAGCGATTCGCGCACCTCTTTCAGGAAGTTCATCGAATCGACCTCGTCCTCGCCGCGCGCCTTGCGCTGGGCATTGAGTGCGGCGCGCAGGAAGTAGGCGTTGTTCACGCCGGGAATCTCGACCGGATACTGGAAGGCCAGGAACAGCCCGGCGGCAGCCCGTTTCTCGGGCTCCATTTCAGCCACATCCTGTCCTTCGAATTCGATTGACCCGTCGGTGATCTCGTAACCCTCCCGGCCGGCCAGTGCATAGCCCAGCGTGGACTTGCCCGAACCGTTCGGTCCCATGATGGCGTGCAACTCACCCGGACCGATCTCCAGGTCCAGGCCCTTGAGGATTTCCTTGTCGTCGATGGAAACGTGTAGATTGTTGATCTTGAGCATAATCGTGGTTATCGATCCATAGGGATTTGGGTTTCCGGTTTCCGGTTTCCGGTTTCCGGTTTCTGGAATTCGATCGAAGCCGACCGGAAACCGGAAACCGGAAACCGTTCTTATCCAACCGCGCCTTCCAGCGAGATTTCGAGCAAGGCCTTGGCTTCCACCGCGAACTCCATCGGCAGCTCCTTGAATACTTCCTTGCAGAAGCCGTCGACGATCAGCGCCACGGCTTCTTCCTCGTCGAGGCCGCGCGAGCGGCAGTAGAAGAGCTGGTCGTCGCCGATCTTCGAGGTGGTGGCCTCGTGCTCAACCTTTGCAGTCGGGTTGAACGACTCGATATACGGGAAAGTATGCGCACCACACTGCTTGCCGATCAGCAGGCTATCGCACTGGGTGTAGTTGCGCGCGTTCTTCGCCCGCTTGGCCATGCGCACCAGCCCGCGGTAGCTGTTCTGGCTCTTGCCCGCCGAAATACCCTTGGCGATGATCTTGCTGGTGGTGTCCTTACCCAGGTGGATCATCTTGGTGCCGGTATCGGCCTGCTGGTGATTGTGGGTAAGCGCCACCGAGTAGAACTCGCCGGACGAACGGTCACCCCGGAGAATGCATGATGGGTACTTCCAGGTAATCGCCGAGCCGGTCTCGACCTGGGTCCAGGTGATGCGCGAGTCGTCCTCGCGGCAGTCGCCGCGCTTGGTGACGAAGTTGTAGATGCCACCCTTGCCGTTCTCGTCGCCGGGATACCAGTTCTGCACCGTCGAGTACTTGATGTGCGCCTTCTCTTTGGCCACCAGTTCGACGACGGCGGCATGAAGCTGGTTCTCGTCGCGCATCGGCGCGGTACAGCCTTCAAGGTAGCTGACATGACTGCCGGGCTCGGCAATGATCAATGTACGCTCGAACTGACCGGTATCGCGCGCATTGATGCGGAAATAGGTCGACAATTCCATCGGGCAACGCGTGTTCTTCGGGATGTAGACGAACGAGCCGTCGGAGAACACGGCCGAATTGAGCGCGGCAAAGTAGTTGTCGGTATAGGGAACGACCGAACCCAGGTACTCGCGCACCAGGTCGGGATGGTCGCGCACTGCCTCGGAAAACGAGCAGAAGATGACCCCGGCTTCCTTCAGCTCCTTCTGGAAGGTGGTGCCGACCGAAACCGAATCGAACACCGCATCGACGGCCACGCCGGCCAGGCGCGCACGTTCGTGCAGCGGCACGCCAAGCTTGTCGAAGGTCTCGAGCAACTTGGGATCGACCTCGTCGAGGCTTTTCGGCCGGTTCTTCTGCTTCGGTGCGGCATAGTAGTGAATCTTCTGGAAATCGATCGCCGGCAGCTTCAGGTGCGCCCAGTCCGGGCCGACCATCTTCTGCCACTGGTGAAAGGCCTTCAGGCGCCATTCCAGCATCCATTCCGGCTCTTCCTTCTTGGCCGAGATCATGGCGATGATTTCCTCGTCGAGTCCGGCACGCACGCGGTCGGACTCGATATCGGTATAGAAACCGGCCTTGTAGCGCTGCTGGATGTGGCGTTCGACTTGTTCGACGGTCTGGTTCATGAGATTTCCCGCGTTGTTTCAACGGTGGATTCGGCGCGAATGGCGATCCGGGGTGGCTGCGGCCTGGACAGATCGGCCAGGCTCAGCGCACCCAGGGCTTCTTCGACGGCCTGGCCGATGCGCTGCCAGTTACCCCTGAGACTGCAATCGGATTCGTGCGAACACAGCCCCGATTCCAGCCCGCACTCGGTCAGGGCGATGGGCCCCTCCATGGCCGATACGATTTCTGCCACGGAGATTTCTTCGGCCGAATACGCCAACTGGTAGCCGCCGTTGACACCGCGTACGGAGTTGACCAGCCCGGCCCGGGCCAGTGTCTTGAGCACCTTGGCCACCGTCGGCGGCTCCAGGCGTACACGCTCGGCCAGCTGTGTGGCCGAAATACGCTGCTCCGGCTCGCGGGCCAGCGAGGCCAGCACTACGGTGGCGTAGTCGGTCAATTTACTGATTCGCAACATGATCTTCAATACCGGATCATTCCGGTCCCATATTATGCCTGCAGGGCTTCCGAAAAACAAGACCAGAATGGTATTGATTAGCATTACAAGACCTGGCCGCGCTGCTGCCCTGATACACTCTGCGGCCACCTTTCGAGCACAGGGCGCGCATGGCTCAGGATCCGTTCAGTTTCGATTTCAGCCTGTCGGGCAGCACGACTCCGGCAGCATTCGACCGCACCCGCTATGTCGCCCCGCCCTTCGATGCCCGCGTATTCTCCGACAGCGAGGCAAGCTTGCTGGTCAGCCGCCAGAACGAACCGGTTCGCCTGTCGATCACGGCAGCCCGCCTACTGGGAGCCTGCGACCGCTTTCGCACACTCGAGGAGCAGGCCCGGCAAGCTGTCAACCAGCTGCACGCGTCGACGGCACAGACCGGCCAATTGACTCGCGAACTGAGGGATCTGGCCGAACGTGGCCTGCTGCTCAGCCAGGGAGACTTGCTCAAGCGTCTGCAGCACGGGAATCCATCCGATCATCGCTCGACACAGATTGATACCCTGTTCGTGCGCACCTGCAAGCGTCCGCGAACGCTGGCGCGCCTGCTCGACAGCATTGCCGTATTGACCGAGCCCGGCGAATTGAAACGCTGCATCGTGCTCGATGACAGCGACAGTGATGGGGGCGACCCACGAACCTTCCAACTGGTTGCCGAATACCGCTCTCGCCTGCCGCTAGGGTTGCATCACGTCGGTCGTGGCCAGCGCCGTGCCATCATCGAAGAACTCGCCGCACAAAGCGAGGCCGAAGCCGCCGATCTGCACTGGTTCATCGAAGGCGACAACGACGACGACCAGCCCACCTACGGGGCCAGCCTGAACTTCGCCCTGTTGCTGGGTGCCGGCGAGATGTTTGCCATCATGGACGACGATGCCAGCCTGAATGCCTTCCGTCTGCAAGAAACCGATACCCGGCACCGCTTCGCCCCCACAACATCGGCCCGCCTGGAATTCCCCGAACCAGGAGCAGACCTGACGGCCGGATTCGAGCCGCTGGCCACCAGTCCGCTGGCCGAACACGCCCGCTATCTGGGCAGAAGCGGTGGTGATTTCGCCGTCCTGGGAAAAACGGACCTGGATGCGTTATTTGAGCGTGTCGACCCGCAACTCATGCACGAACTGTCGGCGCCAACGCGGATACGCATCACCACTAACGGCACACTGGGCGACCCGGGCACAGCCGGGATCCAGTGGCTTTTCAGTGAGCCCAAGGAGAACCTGGCTGCACTGTGCACCGACGAGCAAAGGTATCGCCGGCTCATCGAGCAGCGACGCATGGCCCGCAGTCCCGATTCGATCCAGGCCACCACCGCTTTCACCCTGATGACCACCACGCTGACTGGCATCGACAACCGTGAACTGCTGTTGCCCACAAAGAGCCGCGGCGGCAACGAGGATCTGCTGTTCGGCGCCCTGGTCAAATGGATGCATCCGGGCAGCCTGCACGTCGGACTGCCGCACATGCTGCTGCATCAACGCCCGGAACCGCGACGCTGGCGGCCCGAAGATCTCGACCGGCCGCGTTCGACCAACCGTGGCCGTTTCCTTGCCGATCAACTCGGCCGACTCGCCGTCGGACTGCCCGCCGGTGACACGAACAGCCGCATGGATCTGCTGCGTGGCTGGCTGCTTGGACTGGCCGGCGGCCCGCCCGACGAACTGATATGGCGACTGCAGCAGGACATGCTGGAATTACGCGGCACAACCATCGAACGCGTACGCGCCCGCCTTGCCGAACTCAAGCCCCCGCCCTGGCTGGCCGCTGACTTCCAACGCTCACTGGCCGCCCACGCTCGCGATGATGGACTCGACCGGGCCGGTACCGAAGCCATGGCGCAAGAGACGATCCGCTTCGCACGCCGCTACGCTGCCGGCCTGGACAATTGGCGCCGGGCATGGTGCCTGGCCAGCAGACAACCGGTTGAGCGACTCATCCACCCGACTTTCACGGAACAAGCCAATGACCGACGAGCGCCGCCACCAGGCCGAACAATGGGCCGCCGAACAGCTCCACTGGGATGACTTCGACAGCACATCGATCAGTTCCGACGCCAGCTTTCGTCGGTATTACCGACTGACGCATGAGCGCCGCACCGTGGTCGTCATGGACGCCCCGCCCGAACACGAGAACATCGATGCCTTCATTGATATCGGGCAACGGCTGGAGCGTGCCGGCGTTCATGTTCCGCACCAGATTCACGCCGATCGGGACCGGGGCTTCATGCTGCTCGACGACCTCGGCGACCAGCCTTACCACCACGTGCTGGACGACGACAACGCCGACGCACTTTTCCACGACGCCATCGAGGCGCTGATCGCGATCCAGACACGCACCAGCACAGCCGGGCTGCCCTACTACGATGCCGGCCTTCTGATGCGCGAGCTGGCACTGTTTCCCGACTGGTTTCTGGCACACCACTGGCGCATCGAACCCACCGACGATGAACTCGATGCCTGGGACAGGGTGTGTGCGACCCTGATCCGCTGGGCGCTGGACCAGCCGCAGGTGTTTTGTCATCGCGACTACATGCCGCGCAATCTGATGCTGACCAACCCCAACCCGGGCGTGATCGACTTTCAGGACGCCGTCGTCGGCCCGATCAGCTACGACCCGGTCTGCCTTTACCGCGATGCCTTTCTCAGTTGGCCGACCCAGCGTGTCGACGATTGGCTCGAACGCTATCGACACCGAGCACTGGATGCCGGCCTGCCAGTTCCCGGGTCGGCCGACCTTTGGCGTCGCACCTGCGACCTGATTGGCTTGCAGCGCCACCTCAAGGTCATCGGTATCTTTGCGCGCATTTGCTATCGCGACGGCAAACCGAAATATCTTGCAGACGTTCCGCGGTTCTTCATCTACCTCGAGGAGGCCATCGACCGCAACGCCGAACTCCAGGAGCTTGGTGGACTGCTCAAGACCTGGAGGGCTCGGGCTCGCTGACGACCCGGCGGGCACTCTCGACCCGGTTGCGCCCATCGGCTTTTGCCCGGTAAAGGGCTCGGTCGGCTCGCTGCATGCATTCCTGCCATCTCTCGTGGCCGATCGCACACTCGGCAACGCCGAAACTCGCGCTCAGTGACAACTGCTCGTCTTCTGCCGACACAACGGTCTCGGAAACCTTCCTGCGCAGGCGTTCGGCAATACGGGCAGCCTGTTCCAGAGTGGCGCCCGGCAGGAGAACCAGAAACTCTTCACCCCCGACCCGAAAGGCCGTATCGCTGCCACGAACGGCCTGCTGCATGAGCTGCGCCACTTCGTTGAGCACACGATCCCCGGCCTGGTGACCATGGCGGTCATTGACCTGTTTGAAGTGATCGATATCGAGCAACATCATCGACAGGGCCGTACCTTGCTCACTCGCAACGGCCAGATGCCCGGCCGCCGCCCGATCCAGCCCAAGGCGGTTGTTGATGCCGGTCAACGGATCCTTTGTGGCCAATCCAATCAACTCGACCTGCTTTTCGCGGAACATCATCACCGCCAGCGCCATCGTGATACAGAAGCCGAAGATCATGGCGGCCAGGAAGGCGGCCATCTGGAAGGGATCCTGCACGAAAGACGTAGTCAACGCCGGACTGAACAAGGCATAGCTGAATCGCAACAGCAGAAATGCCGCGAAGGCCAGCAGTACCAGTGCCGCCGCCCGGTGAAACAGACGCATGCCGGGGCGATGGGCACGCCAGAGCAACGCGCCGGCATAAGCATCGAGCGCCACGTAGAAACCGGAGTGAATGATGATCCGGGCACGCAGTGTCTCGCGCGCCTCGGGGAACACCAGCGAGGAGACCAGCATGAGCCCGACGGCAATGAAAATCGGAATCGTCCAGCAACGCAGGCCGAGATAGCGCTGAACACCGATCAGGATCAGGCCATGCCCCAGGCCGATGGCCGCGTTGGCCAGCGTACCGGCCACCCAGGCCGGAATGGGCACCTCCACCGACTGCAGGATATGACCAATGAGAAATCCGCCCCCGAATGCCAGACCGGCCCCGGCCCAGTCCAGCAGCGCGCGCGAGCGCATGCCGGCCAGGTAGATCCCCAGCATGGTGGCCGCCATCAGGAAACCACTTACGGCCGAGGCAAAGGCCATTGTTCGCACGTCGAGCATGAGAAGTTCGGTCAAGCGGGTCACCTCCGTGACAGGGTCCGATGCGAAACATCCCGCATCTCTCGACCGTGTAACAAGCACATTTCATGCCAGACGCGGAAACCGATGAAGTCCGTCGATAATCAGTACCTTGAAGCCCACCAGACGCCCAGACCGGCGAACAGACTGTAGCCAAACTACTGCATGCCGACCAACACGATTGGTCCATATACGCTAGATTGGTGCACTCCAGACTGGCCCGAGTACCCGGAGAACGATGCGAGCGATGATTCTGGCTGCCGGGCGTGGTGAACGCCTGCGGCCACTGACCGACACCACCCCGAAGCCGCTGATCGAGGTCGGCGGCAAACCACTGATTGTGCACCACCTCGATAACCTGGCCCGGGCCGGGTTTACCGACGTGGTCATCAACCTGGGCTGGCTGGGCGAACAGATTCCAGAGGCGCTGGGCAACGGCAACCGTTTCGGGCTGCGCATTCGCTACTCGCCGGAGCCTCCGGGCGCACTGGAAACCGCCGGCGGCATAGTACACGCGCTGGAGATGCTTGGAGACACCCCGTTCCTGGTCGTCAGCGGTGACGTACTGTGCGACTACCCTTTCGGAGCCCTGCGCGGAATGAAAATGGAAGCGCTGGCCCACCTGGTGATGGTCGACAACCCGCCGCACCACCCGAGCGGCGATTTCGGCATCGTCAATGGACGCATTGTCATGGAAGCAGCCGGCAAGTTGACCTTCAGCGGCATCGCCGTCTTCGACCCGGCCCTGTTCACTCCCCTGAAACCGGGAGTGCGCCCGTTAAGGCCAGTCCTGGAAAATGCTATCGCCGCCGAGACAGTCGGAGGCGAGCACTATCGAGGCCGGTGGTTCGACACCGGTTCAGCCGAGCGACTGAGCGAAGCCAGAGAAAGCCTGGCCTGAGCGCTTGCCGCCGCGTAGGCTGCTTCCGGATCAGCTCAGGCGATCCTTGAGGTCCGTGACGGCTTGCTGGAGTTGGTCGCGGGCGGCGGCGCGGTCGTGTTGGGCTTCGGACTGGCGTTGGTCGATTTCTTCGATGGTGTCGCCGATGCGATGCAGGAACTCGACCACCTTGTCGGCCGAGGCGATGCCTTCGCGAACCTGCTTGTCGACCATGTCCTGATTGGTTTCGAGCCGGTCGGCGATCTCTTCCATCATCTCTTCGGTGGCGTTGCGCGTGGCGGCCAGTGATTGCAGCCGTTCCTGCTGGCGCACCTGCTCGACCACCAGGGCCAGCTGCTGTTTCATCAGCGGAATGGCCTGGGTCAAGGCCATGTCGAGTTCCTCGCTGACGATGATTTCGCTGTGCAGGGTCTGGTGGATGGTCGGGATCATGCCGGCGGCTATGGCACGGCTTTTCTCGAGGTTGGTCAGGCGACGGTCGAACACGTCGGCACGCTGTTCGAGCTGGCGCAGCTCGGCGGCCTGAACGGCATCCTCGGTGGTGTCGACCTTCTCCTTGAGCTCGGCCAGTCGCTGGCGTTCTTCGGTGAGGATCTCGCTGCCGGCGACGATGGCTGCAGCCATGTGCCTGAAATTGTCGATGGCTTCCTGACCGATCTCGCGCAAGTTCTCGATGGTGATCAGACTGCCGCGCTTGTCGCGTTCGAGCGTGGCGATGACCTGGTTGATCTGGCCGTCGACCGTGCTCCAGTCGGCGGCGAACCGTTCCAGCGCCTTGCGGGCGTTGAAAAAGAAGCGGGAGAAGACGCCGGATGGCTCAAGTTTCCCACTGAGCCGCTTGCTGACCATGCGCAGTTCGGTCAGGTGGTCGTGGACGCTGCCCAGGTTGGCCGAATGCACGCCTTCGACAATCGTATCGGCAAATTGCGACACCCCAGCGGCCTGTTCGGCGGCGAAGCGCTCGGGCTGCTCCCATGAAAATTCGCCCTTGATCTGCTCGATCAGCGCCTGTTTCTCGGCACGCGCGGCATCCAGGTCGAACGCCCGCGACGCATCGCCCAGAAACACCTCCACTTCCCGGCGTACTTCCGCATCCTGCGGCGGGGCGGCATCAATCCTGGTGGTCATCTCCATGGCTGGAT
>SL_3KL_010_SEDDRAFT_10006813_pt1 | contig 10179 bp, 7 predicted proteins | sample SodLakKL_010_SED_2_FD_10381 | JGI IMG/M metagenome (IMG submission 10381)
TACAAAACCGCAATAGTGGAAATAACGCTGCACAGGCTCAGGTAAATGGGCAATACTTTCAGGACTTATCAATTCGGTTGATTGGCTGACAGCAGACTGAAACTCCTTTACCTCATTTTCATAAAGTTTTTTTGGCGAGTGACAAGAGATAAACATAATCGGGAGTATTAAATGAATTAGCAATAAGGTTTTTCGCATGGTTGTCAATTTATTAAATTTTTATTGGTTTTTGATATCGTACACCAATTCCGAAATTGTATTTTCTTTGATCTTCGAAATGTTATTGGTTATACCCGAAACCTTTTTCACAATCAGCTTTTCAATAAAACTCATTTTCTCGAAAAGAAACTCACCACCAACGCATTTTGACGTGATTGCATGCTTACGAAGCAGTTCAGGAAAGGCATTGTTAAACTCGTTCTCAAACTCTGGTTCGTTCATGCCTACCATAAAAAGCCCTACACGCTTCTGGAGCAAATCGACCATGTTTTTCTTACAAAACCTTTTCACCTTGCCCTGCATTTGTCCTGCATGAATGGAGCCTCCAATTACCAGTGTATCGAACAGACTGAGGTCAATTGTTTTTGTTGATTTCAGATTGAAAAGCTGCGCATTTTCAGCACCCAACTCATTTTGTATCTGTTTTGCCACTTTTTCGGTTGTGCCGTGGCTGCTTGCATAAATAATTGCTGTTTTCATATTTAATACTTTTTTGATTGAATGCGGATGACGCAGATCAGGCAGACTAACACTGACTATTTATTGATCTGTTTCGATGCAAAGAAAATGCTGGTTCAATTCAAAAAGGTATCAGGAAATGGTATTGAAGTCTCAACTTACAGAATTTGAGGTCTCATAAAGTTGATACCTTGCTGTAATACTCACTGGGAGTACAACCCACCTCTTTTTTAAAAACACGGTTAAACGTGGCTTTGGAGTTGAATCCACTGTCGTAGGCCAGGCTGATGAGGGTAAGTTTTTTGCTTTCGAGAGCTTTGCAAAGTTGCTTAAACTCTTCAATACGGTAATGATTGATAAAATCGTAAAAGTTTTTATTTAACCTTGAGTTGATGATATCTGACAAATATTCGGGGCTGACTTTAAGTTTTCTGCTAAGCAAAACTAAATTGATCTCAGGATCCAAATGCGGTTTATCCGTTTTCATAAACTCCAAAAGCCTGTGCACAAAAATTTCTTCCTCGCTGGTGAGTTTTGACGGAACCTCCTCTTCTTCCTCTATGGCCTTTTCCATGTCGAAGTCGATGTTGGATGAGGTAAAAATGCTTCCCTTCCTGATGCCGAAAAAACCGATTACCAGCACAAGCATTGCGGCAATGCCGTAACCTGCCTGCTGAAGCACCTGGTAGCTCATGAATCCGAATACCCCGTTAATGATGTACAAGCCACTTATACTGGTATATGTAATCAATGCAGCGATGTGAATAAATTCCAGCCACTGCAAATTGATCTTTTCTGTTGATGAGAAAAAGGTTTTGAGCGCCCTCTTGTACCGTCGGATGAGCAAAAGTCCCCAAAGAACATATCCCAAATTTGAGAGGGCAATTAATCCTGTGACAAAAAAGAAAAACATTGGGTTAAATGCAGGTTCTGCATTTGGCGCAGCAGCAATAGCCTGTTGTGGCTGGAAATAGTTTCGCGCTGTGAACAATCCCAATACCAGCAGGAAAGGGATCAGCGTAAAAAGATATTTGGGTTTAAACCTGAAATGCTGGTCGGTAATTGATTTCACATACAGCCATAATATGGGCCCGATCAAAAGAATTAACGGCGTTCGCAAATTAGTCAGCCAAAGAATCTGCTGGTCACTGTTACGGGTCCAAATTTCCATCCAGGTGAAAAAAATCAACAGTGCCGACAGGAAAAGATATCCGGCAAGGATGAAATCAGGAGTACTCTTTTTACGCTTGGTAAGCAGCAGAAGAACCAGCAATGCTGCCTGAAAAACCCCGATAACCAGTAATCCTATCATTAGCTTGCCGCTTATAAATGGATAGTCTATAAATTACCAGACAAATATAACGATGAGAACGGATAGTTTGCAAGGATAAAAGTTCGGTCTGAAAATAAATGAGAGCGCTTCCTGTCTGGAAGGCCAAAGTTTTTACCAAATTATAAAGAACTTCCGGTTTTACATTTCATACTGCATAAATTAATAACTTTACCTGTTTACAGTTTTTTATGATCATCTCATTCAATTTCAAGAAACGTGATTCTCTCAACAACACAAAAAGATTCCGGCAGGAAATCAATGCAATACGCTGACCTGCAATGATTATTATCCAGTCAGATACCGGTTTATTTTGAACTCCATATTAACAAACCATGAAAACAATCACACAAAGAATTAAAGGTCACTTACAGTCAGTCAAAGCGAGGTTAAAAGAAAACTTTTCGCCGGATAAAAAGACCATGGAAGGTGCCGTATGGTTCATTTTCCTGGGTTTTTCCATTGCCGTAATCGCATCCGGACTTGTTTTTGTTCAGCCTTTGGGATGGATTCCCGTACTGATTATGGTTGTATCCGTTATGGCAATGTCCTTTCTGGGTGCAAAACTGATTATGTTGCTGATGAGTCTGTTGTCCAAAATCCCCTATTGGCTGGCTGTGGCTCTATTGGCAGGCATTCCGGGCATGATGATGTTTTTCCATCTTACCTTGCCGGGAACATTGCTGGTTTTTTTCACCATTGTATTTTGCTGTGCGCTTATCGGTGGTTCCCTGTGGCAATTCGGAAACAAATGGGTAAAGCTTAAAAAGTTTCATAAGACATTGTCCATCATTAGCCTTATAATTGGAATTACGGGACTTACCGGGGGATTGTACTGGTTGTTGCATCCCGGCCAGCCGGTCGAAATGCCCTCCAACGCGGCCATGTCGGTTGAAAACCTGCCACCGGTTTTGGACAGGGCTAACCCCGGCGAACCGGGAACATTCAGGGTTGCAGATTTAACTTACGGTAGCGGAGAAGACCAGAGACGGAAAGAGTTTGGATCAGAAGCTCATCTTATTACCGAACCGGTGGATGGCTCCACCTTTTTGGGCTCATGGACAGGGTTTAGCGGTAAGATGCGCACACGCTATTTTGGCTTTGACCAGAAAAACCTGCCACTGAATGCCAAAGTATGGTATCCTGAAGGAGATGGACCATTCCCCCTGGTTCTGATAGTGCATGGCAATCACCTGGCGCAGAATTATTCTGATCCGGGTTATGCCTATCTGGGCGAACTGCTGGCATCAAGGGGTTATATCCTTGCATCTGTTGATCAGAACTTCCTGAATGGCACCTATACTGACATGCCCAAAGGACTTACTAATGAGAACGATGCCCGCGGCTGGCTGCTACTGAAACACCTGGAAGCCTGGCAACAATGGAATGAAGACCGGGAGAGTCCATTTTATCAGAAAGTTGATATGGAAAACATCGCCTTGATTGGCCATTCGCGTGGTGGTGAAGCTGTGGGACATGCCGCACTCTTCAACCATCTGCCCTTTTACCCTGACAATGCCAATGAGACATTCGACTTCCGCTTCAACATTCGCTCCATTATCGCCATTGCCCCCTCCGACGGACAATACCAGCCTGCCCGAACACGCACTCCGCTAACTGATATCAACTACCTCGCAATTCAGGGGTCACATGATGCCGATGTATCATCCTACCAGGCGATGCGACAGTTCAATCGCATCCGCTTTTCCGATGATTTTGACGGCTTTAAGGCCGGTGTGTATATCTGGGGAGCCAATCACGGCCAATTCAATAGTATATGGGGAAGAACTGATTTTCCAGGCCCACGCATTAACTTTTATAACCTGGCCCAACTGATGCCGGAAGAAGATCAGCAAACCGTCTCTAAAGTGTATATCAGTGCTTTTCTGGATGCGACCCTCCGCAATGAAAAGGACCTTCAAAGCATGTTTATGGATTACCGCCACGCCCGCCACTGGTTGCCAGAAACCGTTTATATCAGCCAGTATGCGCAATCCGCTACTGAATACATTTGCACCTTTATGGAAGACCTTGATCTGAGCACCGCAACTCTGGCTCAAAGCACAATCCATACCAGCGACCTGAGCATCTGGCGCGAACAAACGCTCTATTTAAACTGGGGCGATTATGATACCCGTGCCCTGTACCTGGGATGGAATACTACTGAAAGTGATACTCTTTTGTCAACCTATACCATACACTGGCCTGTGGAAGCCACAACTACAGGAAAACATTCCATACTCACCTTTTCCCTGGCAGAATCCACTGAAAAGGCAAGTCCTCCCGGAAGGGATGATCAGGAAAATGATAAAGAAGAATCAGAAGAAAAATCAGAACACCCGGAAAATGATGCTGGAGATTATGAGCGCGAACTGACAGATGAAGATGAAGAAAAGGAGGAGTTCATTGATTTTACCATTCGTTTGGCCGACATCAACGGGAACACCCTGCAGTTTCCGCTCAGCAGCTTTGCGCCTGTGCAACCCACACTCAAACGTGAATTTACCAAACTTTCATTTATGCAAAACCAGGCCGAATCGGAGATCATTCTCCAGACTTATATTTTCCCCTTTGAGAAATTTGCCGCTCACAATCCTGATTTTGATTTTGAAAATATCAACTGCATCAGCTTCATTTTTGATCTTACCCGGGAAGGGGTTGTGGTGGTGAATAATATTGGTTTTATGAATTAGAACTATAAGAATCCTGGTGCAACTTTGAGTCGCACCAGGACTTCAAAACTCTTTCAATGAAGCAAAAAATTACAACATGAACCATTTAACAACAAAAAGTGAACTCATTTTAAAAACCCTTTGCTCAGAAATCACTGAAAGATGCGTAGGATCCGAAGGTAACCGCCAGGCAACGGAATTTTTCAGAAATGAACTGACCCGATTGGGTTGGGAAGTTGAATCCCAGGAATTCGATGCTATGGATTGGAAAGAAAGCGGAGCCACACTCAAATTTGATAATAAGGATTTCAGGGTTTATGTAAGTCCCTACTCACTGAGTTGCTCTGCACAAGCACCCCTGGCAGCTGTAAAAAATACCCATGAGCTGGAAAATGGCAATTTTGAAGGCAAAATCATTTTGCTTTACGGTGACATTGCCACAGAACAGCTGATGCCTAAAAACTTTGTTTTTTATAATCCTGAAAGTCATCAAAAAATTGTTTCCCTGCTCGAAAAAAGTGGTGCCAAGGCGATAATTTGTGCTACTGGTCGCAATGCGGCCCTTGCAGGCGGGGTGTATCCTTTTCCTTTGATAGAAGATGGCGATTTTGATATTCCATCCGTTTATATGACTGAAGAAGAAGGTGAGAAATTGCTGAAATATGCAGGTTCAGTTGTAAATCTGAATTCCGTTTCGGAAAGGATTCCCGGCAAGGGTTACAATGTTATCGGAAGAAAAGGAAAACCCGGGCAGGAACGCATTGTCATCACAGCTCATATCGACGCCAAAAAGGGCAGTCCCGGAGCCATTGACAATGCTACCGGTGTGGCAGTTTTGTTGTTACTGGCAGAGCTGCTCAAAGACTATTCGGGAGGCAAAATGATCGAGATCGTAGCGTTTAACGGCGAAGATTACTATGCCGTACCCGGCCAGATGACCTGGATTATGGCCAACCAGGATAAATTTGATAACATTCGCCTGAATATCAATATCGACGGTGTGGGGAACAAAGAAGGCAAAAGCTCATTTTCATTTTTTGATTTACCCGATCACGCACAAAAAGTTGCCGTTGAACTTATAAAAAACAACCCCGAATTGATTGAAGGCCCCCAATGGCCGCAGGGTGATCATAGCATTTTTCTGCAATACGGCATTCCAGCTATCGCGATTACATCACAATGGTTTTTGGAAAACATGGAAAAACAGGATATTACCCACACCCCAAAGGATAATTTAAGTCTTGTAAGTGAAGAAAAAACAGTTAATGTGGCCCTTGCTTTAAAACAACTTATTGAACAACTCTCATAAAACCTGAAACCTTGAGCAGATACAAAACCACCCGCTTCCCCTCATCCAGGATTGCCAGCATTGACGTATGTGATGTTGGCAGACAAAAACATCATGTTTCTGCATTGATAGAAGTGGATGTTACGCAATCGCGTGAGAAGATCAGGCAGGTCAAAATCAATAAACGCAAAGTATCCTTTACGGCCTGGCTCATTAAGGTGATCAGTCTTACCATTAAGGAGCACGAAATGACCGCGGCATTTCTGAAAGGGAAGCGAAAGGCCCTGATTTTTGATGATGTAAATATATCATTGCTTGTTGAAAAAGAGATCAACGGCCAGAAGGTACCCATGCCTGTAATTATTGAAAAAGCCCAGGAAGCAGATGTGGACTCCATAACCCGCCGGATTGCCGAGGCACGGCAATTGAAACTAAGCGAAAAAGATATTGTGCTTCAGAAAAAATCAGGAAAATGGGAAAGATTATACTATCATTTCCCGGGATTTTTGAGAAGACAGGTTTGGCAATATATGCTCAAGCATCCCCGGCTGGCATTTAGCAAAATGGGAAATGTGGCCATAACATCCATTGGGATGATGGGCAATATCAAAGGATGGTTTATACCCATTTCGGTTCATCCCATTTGCTTCGGCATCAGCACTATAACCAAAAAACCCTTGGTGATCAACGATCAAATCACCGTCAGGGAAGTGCTAAGCATGACCATTCTCATGGATCATGATGTGATAGACGGTGCTTTAATGGCACGTTTTATCAGTGATCTCACACAAAATATTGAGAACGGGAAGGGACTTTGAGTCAAATAGTTTGAAATGACAATATTTTTTATTTTCGCATCTTTACCGTACAGATTTCAAAACTATAATTCCCAAAAAAAAGAAAATTTGAATCGCTGACAACTGAGCAGCCAAACAGGTGCAAGCAACATAACAGAATGAATACTGCGCTTTTATACAGCTTCAGGATATCCTTCAGACGTTTGCTGAAAGACAGAAAATATACAATCCTCAATATTACCGGATTGTTTTTAAGCATGGCTGCTGCCCTGCTCATTTTTCTTTACCTGATTTTTGAGACCAGCTTTGACAAACATCATCCCGATCATGAAATTATATACCGTGTGGGTGCAGATATTACCCTTGCTGGGGAAAGGCAGAAAGTAGCCCTGAATTCTGTACCCTTTGGTCCATTACTGGTTGACCAGGTACCTGAGTTCACTTCATTTGTTCGGATATTTCCGGTCAATTTCTTTTTCAGAAGCCTGATTTACAGGTATGAGGAAAAAAGCTTTCAGGAAAACACCGTATTTGCAACTGATTCCACTTTTTTCGATTTCTTCCATTTTGATTTCCTGGAAGGCAACGCGGAAAACGCCCTTACAGAACCCTTTTCAATGGTAATGACCCAAAGCATGGCTCAAAGATATTTTGGTAATGAAAGGGCTTTGGATAAAACAATCGAAGTTGAAGGTGCAGGAAACTTCAGAGTAACGGCAGTAATTTCTGATCCGTTGCCCAGTAGTCATCTGCAGTTCCAGGGTTTTTTCTCCATTTCAACCATGCCCCACCTTGACCATTTGTTTGAAGAAGGTTTTCAACCGGGGGTAAATTGGGAGGTTATGGAAAATAATCATAACAGCCGGTTGCTTTGGGTTTACGTGAAAACAGTAAAAGATTATGATCCAAACGATTTTATCACTGAAAAATGGGAAGATCTTTATGAAGCCCACATCGGTGATATTTCCTTTTTTGATGATATCAGACCGATCTTTCAGCCGCTTGCCGATATCCATCTTACCAGTAAGCTGGGCTATGAAATGACCAATGAAACAGGAGCGGTTACGATGATGAGTCCCGAACTGGTAAGGATATTTTTTATCATTGGTGTCTTTCTGCTGGTTCTGGCATCCATTAACTACACCAATATTTCACTAAGCCAGTTTCAGAACAGGGGAAAAGAAATGGGGGTAAAAAAAATAATGGGAGCCCGGAAAAGAGACCTGATGATTCAGCTTTTTTCTGAGTCAATTATAACCTCTGTTTTTGCCTTCCTGGTGGCATTGTTTATTCTTGAATTAAGCCTGCCTTCCATCAATAATCTTACGGGCACACCTCTATCGATTAGCATTGGTGAGGACAGCAGGTTGCTCTTTCTGTTTCTGGCCATAGCGTTGCTAACCGGAGTGATTTCAGGCGCTTATCCGGCAGTTTATTTTTCGCAGTTCTCACCGTTAAAAGTGCTGAATATAAGATTTACAGTGGGCAAGGGATCACTGGGCCTGAAAAAGCTGCTTATCATCATACAATTTGTGATATCAGTTTTTATGATCATTTCCACGATAGTGGTAGCGCAGCAGCTTGCATTTATCAATAGCAAGGACCTGGGTTATTCCCGTGAAAACATAATAGTGGTTGAACTCAAAGACAAATACAGCCGCAAGGGTGGTCATGTGTTAAAAAACAATCTGCTCGGTAGTCCGTATATCGATAACGCCTCATTGTCAAATTATTTTCCGTCAAGGTTAACCTTCTCCAATTCAGTGGAAGTTGTCAGGGAAACTGATATTATGAGAGTTTCGGTAAATATTGTTCAGGTTGACACAGACTATCCTGATTTTATGGGAATGAAGCTGGCAGCAGGCAGACTATTTGACCCTGAAATAGCTTCTGATTATCACAATGCTGTGCTGATAAACCAGGAGGCACAGAGATTGTTCGGTTGGGAGAACCCCATCGGCAAGACATTAAATATGCAATTTATGTGGCCTGATGGCACTTTTACCGGTGAGCGAAAAGTGGTGGGTGTTATCAAAGACTTTCACTACACATCACTACATCGGCCCATTGAGCCCTTATTGATTTACCCCATTGCAGACCAGGCTACTTATCTGAATCTGAGGGTAAGTGGCAGAAACACAGGTGCCGCTATCAGAGCTCTTGAAAAAGAATGGCAAATCTTCCGCCCCGGCTATCCGCTTGAATACTCCTTTCTCGACCAGATCATTGACGAAATGTATATTTCACAAACAATATTGAGTATTTTTTTCGCCAGTTTTGCCATGTTGTGTATTTTGATAGCGTTCCTGGGTTTGTATGGTATATCAGCCTATTCTATCGAGCAAAGAACAAGGGAAATTGGTATCCGCAAAGTCCTGGGAGCAGATGTAAAAGGTATCATATATATTCTCGGACGGGAGTTTTTTATACTTATTATCATTGCAGGTTTGCTGGCATCACTATTAGCATTTTATTTTTTAGGGGAATGGCTCAGCGGATTTGCTTATCACACTGAACTTACTATCCTGCCTTTCCTTGCAGGTATTGCTTCAGCTTTTACTGTGGCTGTTTTTGCAATCATCACCCATGCATGGAAAGCTGCACGCTTAAACCCGGCTGAGCTGGTAAAGTATGAATAAATCAGCTTTTTTATACGCATGATGCTTTAAAATGAAAGCTATCTATCTAAGGGTTGTCCTTCTTTTAAACCTTTCCGGCAAAGAAAAAAGCTTTTTTTAATGAAAAAAACGAGGTGGTTATTGCCATTTTATAAAAAAGGATTAAATTTGCACTCCTTTTTAAGAAAGGATAACGGCCCGTTCGTCTAGGGGTTAGGACGCCAGGTTTTCATCCTGGTAGCAGGGGTTCGATTCCCCTACGGGCTGCAAGGGTATTCAATTTTTCAAAAAAATAGCAACATCAAATCATGGCAAACCACAAGTCAGCAAAAAAAAGGATCCGTTCCGATAATGCCAAAAGGCTCAGAAACAGATACTACGCCAAATCTACGCGTACAGCTATCAAGAAGTTGAGAAAGACCGGAAACAAAACAGAAGCCGAAGAGAGCCTTCCGAAGGTGATATCACTCATCGACCGACTCGCAAAAAAATCAGTGATTCACAAAAACAAGGCGTCAAACCTGAAGTCAAAATTGACAAAATTTGTGAACAACTTGCAGTAGATCAGTTTATGCTGCACATTTTTTTGCAGATAAAAAAATGATATATTTTTGTGTGCATATTTCACTAATGGCCCGTTCGTCTAGGGGTTAGGACGCCAGGTTTTCATCCTGGTAGCAGGGGTTCGATTCCCCTACGGGCTGCGAAAAAAGACCTTTTGCCGAAAAAGGTCTTTTTTTTTATGTGATCATTGATTATTTTAGCCAAAATTTTAATTTGATCGCATGAAAAATGA
>SL_3KL_010_SEDDRAFT_10006814_pt1 | contig 10178 bp, 14 predicted proteins | sample SodLakKL_010_SED_2_FD_10381 | JGI IMG/M metagenome (IMG submission 10381)
GCGCACGTTGTCGCGCTCGCGCCACTCCCGACGCACCGCTGCAGGCTCGTCGAGCACGTCGCGGAGCCCGAGCACGGTGCGCGTGCGAGCCTCACGACGCAGTCGCTCGAGGACGGGCAGCAGCTCCCCGAGAGCGCCGTTGGGAACGTTGTCGACGAGGAAGAGATCGGGGTCGAACGCGCGCAGTGCGCCATCGATGGCCGCCATGCGCACGCGCCGCAACGCCTCGATCGGCACGCTCAGCGACTTCGCGACGTACGTGCCGTCGGCGCCCTTGTGCAACGACGGCAGCGATACGCAGTCGACGCCGGGCGGGAGTTCGAAGCGCCCGGCGACGCTGGCGCCGGCGATCAGCAGGACCGAGGCACCCGGGATCGCCTCGACCAGCGCCTGGGCGATCAGCAGGTTCCGCCGCATGTGTCCTAACCCCATGGTGTCGTGGGAATACAGCGCGAAGCGCGGCGCGCCGTTCGGGGTACCTGGCTGGGCATGGTCGAAACGCACGATCGGCTCCCGTCGTCGGTAGCGGCACCTCCGGCGCCACAATCCCACCGATGACAGGAGCGTAGGCGGGTGGGGTAAGCGGGGGGTTAGCGGGGGGTCAGCGGTCGGGGTCAGCGGTCGGGGTCAGCATTGGCTCTTCGCCGTCCTCCGGTGGCGCCGGCGACGCCGGGGCAGCGACGGCGTGGCGGCACCGGCGTCGCCGTGGCGGCGCCGCTCGGCTCCGCTCAGCGTGCGCTTACCCGGCGCTTATGCGCTCGCCCTACCCTCGAGGCATGCGCAACGCATGGACACTCCAATGCATCTGCGTCGCGGCGCTCCTGATGAGCGGCTGCGCCGTCACGCTCTCGCCCGAGCCGTTCACCGCGGACGCAGCTAGCATCCGTGTCGTCGAACCGGACGAGCCGGTGATCAACCCGTTCCTGGACCTTCGTGCCTTCCCCGGATCGCGCATCGTGGAGCGATCGATCGACGGTCGTGACTCCGAGACGCTGTTCGGGGTAAGCGCGAGCCTCCAGGTCGTGTACCGCCACTTCCACGACCAGCTTGTCGCCAGTGGTTGGCGACGCGTGTCGCTCGAGATCGAGTCCGACGAGATCGAAGCGCAGTACGTGCGGGCCGGCCTGGAGCTGGAACTGGAGTTGGAACGCGAGGGGCCTGACCTCTACGAGCTCGAACTCGACGTCGATTGAGCCCTCCGGTGAGGCCGCATGGAGCCGGGCTGCGCATCGCGCTCGCGTGGGGCAAGGCGCCGAAGCCGGAGTCGGTCCCCAAGGGGATCGCCGCGCGGCTCCGCGCGCTCGGCGTGCACGTTCGCGAGCACCTGCCCCACGATGACGCCGACGCCTGGCCCACGTGGACGCTCTCGTTCGATCTCGTCGTTCACCGCGGTGTGCGCTCGGAACGCCTCGAGGCCGCACTTCGTGACCCGGCGACATCGGTCCTACCTTGGTGCAACCCGCTCGGGCCGACCCTCGAGGTCGCCGATCGCTGGACGCTGCAGACACGCCTGGAGCGCGCGGGGGTCTCGACACCGCCGGCCGAACGGCGCGAGACGTGGTCCGAGGTCCTCGCGCGGCACGCGCCGCCATGCGTGGTGAAGCGCGTCGACGGGCGCGCTGGGCGCGCCGCGGGCGTGCTGCTGCGGCGGGCCGGGCCACTACCCGCGGCGCCGCCTTTCGACGGCCCCTACCTCGTGCAGGCGCTGGTGCCGGGCGACGGCATCGACCGCACGCTCTATGTCGCTGGTACGCGCGTGTTCCTCGCCCTGAAGCGGGTGGACGCCGAAAGCGGGCGCTCCGAACTCCTCGGCGTGACAACTCCGAACGTTCGCGCGCGTGACCTCGCCCTGCGCACCGGCACGGTGCTCGGGCTCGAGGTGTACGGTCTGGACGCGATCGAGACGCCGGTCGGCCTCGTGGTCGTGGACGTCAATCCGTTCCCAGGCTTCCGCGGCATCCCCGGCGCAGCCGAGGCCATCAGCCTGCACCTGGTGCGTCGCGCCCGCTCTGTGGCGCCGAAGCGCCAACGCACCTCGCCCAGGTCCACGCCCGCCACCGAGCCCGCGGCCCCGGCCGACCGGGAAGCCGGCCTGTGATCGTCGCCGCTACGCACGCCTGGCCGCATCGGATCGCTACGAAGGCGGCCGTGTGCCTGCTCCAGACGTGTTCCTGTTCCAGACATCGCTGTCGCCACGCGTCCTGGAGCGGTTCTGGGCGACCTACGCCCTGATCCCGGCAGGCCCCTTCGAGGTGTGGACCACACACGTAGCTTCAGGGGTTGATGAAGCCGTGACACATGATCCGGAACCGCTGCGCGCCCACCGGCTCGGCACCATCCGACACCAACGCAGCGTCACGGCGACGACTGCGCAACCGTACGCCAGCGCGACCTCCAGATCCCACGAAACGGCTCGTTGACCAGCACCCTGGCGCCGTACTCCGGCACGGCCATCGGCCATCACATGAGCGACGCCACCCACAACCCGACGGTGCCGAGCGCCAACACAGCCGATGCCGGCCGCGACGCCTCCAGCACCCGCCGGCCCGCGAAGGCGGTGACGGGGAAGGCCGGCAGCAGCACGTCGAAGATGAGCAGGAAGCGCGCGAAGAACAGCACCGGCGCAGCCACGACAGCGGAGGCCGTCGAGGCGGCGTCCGTCGACGCGGTGACGAGGTGCGCCACCCAACCGAGAGCCAGCACCGCCACGGCGCCCGCGGCGGTGACCCCAGCCAACCGCGGTCCCAGCGTCCGCAGCGATCAGGTGCGGGCCAGAGGGCAGAGCCCGACGGGCGCAACGAACGTCCCGCCGAACAGGAGCGAGATCGCTCCCGTGAGCGTCATGCCCGTCTCCCACGGGCGGTACCGCAAGCGCAGTCCCAGCGCCCGAGCGGTGAGCGCCATCGCCGTCGTCCGCACGCCCACCACCAGCGCCACGGCAAGCGCGACCTGTGCTGCGGCAATGAGGTCGACGTGGTGGCCCAGTCGCGCGAGCATCACGATCCCGAACACCGCGTGCAGCGCGAGCGTCGCTGCGAAGCAGCCGAAGCCCCGCGCCGTGGCCGGCTCGTCGCTGGCGACCTACTCGTCCTCCGTCTTCGACGGGTCCCCGTCCAGCCGCCGCGCCCACGGGAAGTGGCCCACGTCGGCGATGCGACTCGCGTGCCACCAGACGCGCGCCAGCGCAGCCCCGTAGCGCCGCACCTGCTCCGCGAATCCGAGCGGCTCGAAGCCGCGCCCCGCGAACCGGTTGGCGGAGCCAGCGTTGTACCCCTCGATGCACGCGAACGTGCCTCAACGCACGTCGATCAGCCGCACCTCCATGGCATCATCTCCGCTGCCGTAGCGACTGAAGCACGGGAACGGCAGGTCCTCCGCGACCGCGAACTCCAACGCGTCGTCGCCGTCCATCTCCAGGCGGATCACCACGCACACGTGGCCCGCGACGACCTCTTCGCGGTCCATGTACATGGTACCCATACTCATCACCCGGATCGGCGTGTCCTGGACCTTGATCTCTTCCTGACCGAGCATCATCGGCAAGAGGAAGAAGCTCGGGCCGAAGAGCATCATCGGGCCGAAACCGAACATGGCGAAGCCGGCCCCACCGAACATCGCGTCGTCCAAACCACCGAGGGGCACACCGGTCTGCTCGAAGGTCATCGTCGTCGTGACGTCGTACGACCCGTCGCGTTCCACGATGTCGATGTCGATCTGCGAGACACCGTCCTCGGTGACGATCTCCATCGTGTAACCCTGGTCGCCTGCCGGGAACTCGAACGGCATCCACTGGAACGCCTGCGCGCCACCGAGCGCGACGGCCAACACGAGCACCAAGAGCGAGCGTACGGGTGGGCCACGGTACGGCTCCTTCGGTCACGGAACGACGGTTCCGGTGAGGCGGCAACCACCTGATGCTAGCGGGCCGGACGTCGAAGCTCCCGTGCGCACGCACGCAGGGGCGGCCGGGGCCGCCCGGAGGGCACGCCCAGGTCGTGCCACGCCCAGGTGCACTCGTCGATCGTGTCGCTGCAGGCGCGGACGCCGACGAACGCGCCGCACCGGCTTCCCTCACCAGGTCGCCTTCGCGCCACCGGGCCGCAGCACCACCTGGCCACCGGGCCACTGCGTAGCAGCAACTCAGCTCTGGAGATCCGCCAGGTCCCGCTCGAGCAGCTCCCGCTCCTCGGGATCCGTGACCTGGCCGGCGTATGCGCGCGCCATCGCCAGCTGAGCTCTCGCCGTCGGCGTGTCAGCGGCGAGGCGAGCCGCCCGCGCGAGCGCCTCATGGGCGTAGCCCAGGAAGAAGGGCGCCAGACCCGCGGCGTACGCCAGGCTCGCCTCGGCGTGCCTTCGTGCTTCGTCTGGCCAACCCAACAGGACCGCGATTCGCGACGCCTGCCAGTACCCGACCGACAGGTTCTGCGGTGCGCAGTCAGGGCGCTGCGTCCAGTGGTAGATCGACGCCTGGCAGAGCGCCATCATGGCGCGGTCCTCGTCAGGTGTTCGGCCGGCCTTCTCCATGAGTTCCCAGGCCGCGTCGAAGCAGTGGGCGGCGAAGTGGCGGTGGGCGGCTTCCAGATCGACGTCGGGTGTTCGACTCACGACGGTCTCCTCTTTGCAGCGGCGCGCACCGAGCGCGAACAGAGGGGCTTCCTGTCGACTTCCTGGCGACCAGGACGGCACCGGTCCACGTCAACGCCGCCCGGACGACCCGAGCGAGGCGCCGACCCCCACGCCCACGGCGGCGCCGACCCCCACGCCCACGGAGAGCCACACGGCGAGGTCGCCGGCGACGACACCCAGCAGCGCACCCATCACCGCGCCGACGCCGATCGCGATGCTCACAACCAACGCGCTCTTCGGCTCGCGGATCACGCCCCGAACACCTCCTCTGCCTGCGCCCCGGCGGGCGACGAGCACCTCGTCGATTGGGCGTTCGCCGTCGTGCATCACCCTCGTGTGCGGGCCGGGCGCTCCCGCGTTCGTCGTCATCGAGAACCCCGCTCGGCGGTCTGGGCAACGTCCGCATCCTCACCCCACGCCCGCGCGATCGCCCTGAACGCCGCCACCGTCTCGCGCGTGCGGCCGGCGAAGTCCGGATCGGTGCTCGTCTTCACGATCACGATCCGGTGGCCCGGGTTGACGTACACGAACTGGCCCCAGATCCCCATCGCCAGGAAATCCTCCTCGTCGCCGTCGGGAACCCACCACTGGTAGCCGTAGCCGAAGCCCGCGCCGAAACCCGGAGCGAAGCCCGCCTCCGACCCGGCGACGCCCGAACCGAGCGCTGGTGAGCGCACACCGAGACCAACCGAGTCCGCGACCCACGCGGCTGGCACCAGCTGCAGGTCGTCACGACGGCCCTCGTTCAAGTAGAGGCGCCCGAAGCGCGCGTAGTCGCGCAGCGTGGCCCCGAGGAACGCGTACGTCAACGCCTGACCGTGCAGGTCGGTCCCCCAGGCCGCGTCCGCCTCCATGCCGGCCGGCCGCCAGATCGCCTCCTCGAGGAGCCGCGCCACGCTCTGGCCCGTGGCACGCCTGAGCAGCAAGCCGAGCGCGATGGCGTCGCTGCTGGCGTAGTGGTGCACCGTGCCCGGCGCTCGCGCGCGCGGCAGCCGCCGCAGCACGTCCACCACCGGCTGCCGCAGCACGAAGAGCCGCAGCGGGAGCTGCATGACGTCGGAGCCCACGCGCGCGTAGTCCTCGTCGAAGGCGATGCCGGACGACATCGTCAGCACGTCGCGGATCGCCACGCCCTCGTAACCGCTGTCGACGAGCTCCGGCACGTAGTCGCTGATGGCATCGTCGATCGAGCGGATCTGCCCGCGGTCGAGCGCGATGCCCACCAGGGCCGAGGTGAACGACTTGGCGACCGAGAACGACGTCGCCAGCGAGCGCTCGTCGTAGCCCTGGTAGTACGCCTCGTGCAGGATGACGCCGTCGCGTGCGACGAGCAGGCCGGTCGTCTCGCTGGCGCGCAGGAGGTCGACGAGCGAGCGCTCCTCTCCCTCGAACGCGTAGCGCTTGGGCAGCTGGCGCTCGTCGCGGTCGAACGCCCAGACGTCGCCTCCGGCCGCGACCGGGTGCGAGGGCAACGCCTCGTGGAGGGCGCGGAAGTTGTCGGCGCGTTGGCCGTCGGCGAACAGGCTCAGGACGCCGCCCGCCGGGCCCTGGCGCAGGAAGAGGAAGCCGCCCGCGGCGACGACGATGAGCAAGCCGGCGAGGACCGCCGCGGCGATGAAGATACGGCGCAAGATGCGTGCCACGGCGGTCCTCTCGGCAACAGGACGCCCTCGTAGGGCGATCGCACCTGCGATGCTACGTGTGTTCGCTCCCCGGCGCCACGAGGTCCATGGCGGGGTCGCCCACGCCGGCGGCGCCGAAGTCGATCACGGCGTCGAGGCGGCCGTCGACGACGAGGAGGTTGGGGCGCATCAGGTCGCCGTGGATCCACGACGGGCCCCGTCCCATACCGGGGCTTCGAGCGCACGGCGCCAGGCCGCCTGCGCGGCGTCGGCATCGATGGACGTGCGCGAAGCGTCGATCGCCGCGCGGGAATCGGCATCGAGATCTGCCAGCGGGGCGCGTCCGGCGGGCGGTCCGCCCAGGCGCAGGGGTACGCGGCCGTCGGCCGCCCGACCGCGACCGGTTCGGGCAGGCCCAGCGTGACGCGTGGCGCCAGCCGCGGCGGCCAGGCCACCTCGCGCTCGAGGGCCGCCGCCCAGCGCGCCAGGCGGGGCAGCCGCACGGCGAGGTGCTCGCCGAGCCGGAAGATGGCGTGCACGGTACCGGTCGACGGCCAGGCCCCCAGCGGGAGGCCAGCGTAGGCGGGGAGCTGCTCGGCGATGAGGCGCGCGACGAGCACGGCGTCGATCGGGAACTCTCCCTCGTGCAGGGTCATCGGGGGTGCGGCGGAGCCACCCGGCGGCTCAGGCCTCGGAGGCAGGGCACGCCGCCGTATCTCGGCGAGGTGGTCGCGCACCTCGACGTCGGTCGGCTTCGTCTCGAGCTCGGCCATCGCCGCTCCCCGTCGGCGCCCGGGGCACCGGTCGCGCGAAGATGCCGTCAGCCCGCCCGTCACCGCGTCATGCCCTTTGGCGCGCCCTGGATCCACCGCCGCCCGCCCGCCGACGCCACGACGATCTCCTCGAGCCGCCGCAGCCGGGTCTCCTCGCGCTTCGCGGACAAGATCCAGCCGATCACCAGGCGGCGGTAGGAGCGGGACTGCGCCAGGAAGAACGCCCAGGCGGCCGCATCGCGCTCGCGGAAGGCGACGGCGTAGGGCTCGGGCAGCTCGTCCGGCCTAGCCTCGTAGCTCGGTTCGTCCGCCTCCGGCTTGCGGGCCTCGAAGGCCGCGATCCCGGCCGGCCGCATCCGGCCCTCCGCGGTCAGGGCCTCGACCCGGGCGAGGTTCACCCGGCTCCAGTTGCTGCCGCGGCGGCGCGGCGTGAAGCGGATGGCGTAGCGCTCGGCGTCCACGCGCTTGCGGAGGCCATCGATCCAGCCGAAGCACAGGGCCTCGTCGACCGACTCGGGCCAGGTCATCGAGGGCGTTCCGGTGCCACGCTTGTGGTAACCGACCCACAGCTCGTCGGCGCCGGCGTGGTGCGCCTCGAGCCAGCCGCGGAAGGCGGCGGGCGACGGGAAGTAGGCGGGCTCCATCGGCGCGTCCATCGTAGGGCAGATTGGGGCGCGGGGCGTGGGACCGACGCTCGAGAACCGACGGCGCGGAGTACTCCTTGGTGTAATCTAGGTAGTAGGGAGGACAGCCATGGCGCTGAACATCAAGAACGCGACGGTCGAGCGGCTCGCCGCCGAGGCTGCGCGTCGCCTCGGGGTGAGCAAGTCCGAAGCGGTTCGCCGCGCCCTCGAGGCGCAGTTGGCGCGGACCGCAGAACCGAGCCGAGCGGAGCGCGCCGCGCAGCTCGTCGCGTTCCTCGAGCGCGACGTGTGGCCGTTCGTTCCGGACGACGCCCTCGGCCGCGAGACCGACAAGCGCGAACGCGAGCGCATCCTCGGGTACGACGTGGAGGGCGTGTGATCGTCGACGCCAGCGCCCTCGTCGCGCTCCTGCTGCGCGAGCCGGGGTGGGAGCGCATCGCAGACGCCCTCGCCGGCGCAGCGCAAGCGGCGATCGGGGCACCGACGCTCACCGAGACGGCGATCGTCCTGCACGCCAAGGGTGCCCCCCCGAGCCTGCTGCCAGCGCTGCTCCAGCGCACCGGCATCGAGGTCGTACCCTTCACGCAGCACCACGCGATCGCCGCCGCGGACGCCTACGCCACCTACGGCCGCGGGCGCCACGCGGCCTCCCTCAACTTCGGTGACTGCATGAGCTACGCCGTGGCCCGCATGGCGCAGGCGCCACTGCTGTTCGTGGGGAACGACTTCTCGCAGACGGATCTCGAACCGGCACTCACGACCTAGGCGAGCCGGTGCCGGGTGTCGATGTGGTGCGCGTCCGCACCACCCGCTCGAGCAGCGCGCGGCCCCCCGCGGTGGGCTTCAGAACGCCTGGTCGTCACACAGCAGCCCGACCACCTTGTCGCCGAGGTAGAGGGCGTACTCGCCGAACATGCGCCGCACCCGGACGTCACCGGAGTTGGCCCCCGTGTCGCTCGCCTGCTCGACCACGAACGCCGCGAAACCCGGATCGGTGGCCATGCCGCAGGGTAGCGCGACCGGGACGACGAGGCGCGGCCTGCCGTGCCGCCGACCACGCTACCCGTGCGGGCACCGCCACCGAGAAGGGGTCGCGCACGCTCACCGCTCCAGGAACCGCACCACCCTCTCCCGAATCGTCTCGATCTCGCTGCGCGACCACGACGAACCGCTCTCCAGCGCGGAGCCGTCGGCCAGCGCGACCCGCAGCCGGTATGAAGGCGAGCCATCGGTCCAATCGGTCTTCGCGACCTCCACACCGACGACCTGCGACCAGGCCACCTCCCGCTCGGTCCGGCGAACGATCGGTGCCGACGACCACGCGCGGACAGTCGCCGTGCGCCTATCGAACACCATCCCCGAGCTCATCGCGGCCACGGCCGCGAAGACCAGGAACGCGCTCAGCGCCAGGGCACCCAGCGAGATGACGGCCGCCAGCGCGAAGAACGGGTGCAGGTAGGTCGTCCACGCGGTCCGGACGAGCAACTGGTACGGCGCTACGAGCGGGAACAGCCCTACCAGCGCGAACACCACCCGCATCCCGACGCGCATCGGCGAGCGCACCTCCAGGCGCGCCTCGCGCTCGAACCATTCGACCTCCGGCATGCGCGGTCCTCAGCCTCCGGTGGCGAGCCGCTCCCGCAGGAACGCGACCTGGCTCACCGCGAAGGCTCGGGCGACGGGAGAACGGGGCGCCAGCGCGTCGAACCCGTGCGGCGCGCCCGCGATCTCGAGAAGCTCCACCGCGACCCCGGCCGCCTCCAGCCGCTCGGCGTACGCCCGAGCCTCACTCCGGAAGAGGTCGAGGTCGCCCACGCCGATCCAGGCGGGCGGCAAGCCGTACAGGTCGCCGTGGCGCGCGGCGACGGCATAGGCAGGGATTTCGGGCGCCCCCGGCGCGCCTCCCAGGTACGCCGACCAGCCGGCGCGGTTGCTGCGGTTGTGCCACACCAGGTGGCCGGCGCCGTCGAGCTCGCGCCGGGCCGCCGTGCGGTCGTCCAGCATGGGGTACACGAGAAGCTGCGCCGCTGGCTGCACCGCGGCTAGCGCTTCGCCCTCGTCCCGCAGGCGCTGCGCCAGGCACGCCGCCAGCCCGCCCCCGGCGCTCGCCCCTCCGATCGCCACCCGCGCCGGGTCCACGCCCAGCTCGGCGGCCGCGCCCAGCAGCCACGTCCAGCCGGCGTGAGCGTCGTCGAGCGCGGCCGGGAACGGGTGCTCCGGCGCCAGACGGTAGTCGACCGACGCGGCGACGAGCCCGAGGTCGCGCGCCCAGGCGCCGCAACGGGCGTCGTCCATGGGCGGCGCGCCCACGATCAGGCCGCCCCCGTGGAGCCACAGCAGCGCCGCGCCCGATGCATCGCCGAGCGGCCGGTAGACGCGGACACGGACGCCGGCGTCGGCGTGCTCGCGCACCTCGACGCCGGGCCCCGCGTGCGTCCTCGTCGACCGAATCGCGAGCCGCCACAGTGGAAGCGCCCAACGCAAGTGAAACGGGAGCGCGACGAGGCGGGCGC
>SL_3KL_010_SEDDRAFT_10006815_pt1 | contig 10178 bp, 6 predicted proteins | sample SodLakKL_010_SED_2_FD_10381 | JGI IMG/M metagenome (IMG submission 10381)
GACAGATAGAAAGCGGGATACAATCCGGACAAAACAGCCGTTAGAACAAAAACGGACAAAACGGTTACTATCCCCTGAGTTGATAGCAGAATGTTCATGTTTCCCTCAACCCCGGTATGTTGTGAAAAGAGAACATTTAATAACTCTGCTACGAGAAAGGCAATCAGGAAACAGGTTGCGGTAATGACCAGGGATTCCATCATGATTTGTCGCACCAGTGTGACCCGGCTGGCACCAGCAACTTTGCGCACCCCAATCTCCTTGGCGCGGAGCATGCTTTTGGCTGTTGCCAGATTTACATAATTGATGATCGCCACCAGTATGATAAACAGGGACAGAACCCCAAACAACCTGAGGTTCCTGTAGTTTCCACCCTCTTTAATTTCCCAGATCAGGTTGGAATGCAGGTGAATGTCGGTTAACCCGATCAGCGTATGAACGAGTGCAAACGACAATCCTTCGTATAAGGGGTTTTCGTCTACCAGCCTTGCTCCCAGGTTGTTTAACTTCTCCTCCAGCAGTTTTGTGTCGGCTCCGTCATAAAGCTTTAGATAGGTATAAAAGTTTGTGCCGCTCATTTTTACCTGTGAAGGCACCTGGTAGATGTTGGCAATGGCAGTGAATGTCATATGGCTGTTGTCTGGTGGGTCTTCAACAATGCCGGTGATCTGATAGCGCTCCCCTTCAAGCTCTACCATTTGGTATAATCCTTCATAGGGGTCGTTGAACAAACGGCTGGCTGTAGAAAGGGAAAGCACAAGTGCATTGTTCTCTGACAGTGCCTGATCTGGATCACCCGCAAGGAATTCAAAGGAAAAAACAGAGAAAAAGGTGGTGTCGGCAAAATAGACGTTTGACAGAAAAATGGATCGTTCGTCGATGGTAATTCGGGGATGCATGAAATAGGTCGTCATCCGGACAAACTCCTCAACCTCGGGAAAATCTCTTTGGGCCTCTTCGCCCAGTGGGTAGATTGCCGTTGGAACCCTGATGGGCTCCCCCTGGCCCAGAATGGCTTTTGTTTGGACCCTGAATATCCTGTCATGGTCTGTAAAAAACTTGTCGTAACTAAGTTCATACAGGATAAATGACCAGATGAACAACACAATTCCCACCCCAAGAGACAACCCAAGAATGTTGATGACATAGGTTGCCCTTTGTTTTTTTATTTGCCGGATGACCCCTTTCAGATAATGGTGTAGCATAATTACTGCGGTTCTTTATTCATAAGACAATGACCTTACCGGGTTGATGCTTGCAGTGCGGTAAGATTGTATCAAAACGATGCCCATTGCCAGAATCAACATCCCACCCAGGGCGGCAAATGGCGTCCAGAATGGGAAGTCAATGGCATAAGCAAATCCGGCGAGCCATTTGTCCATATACAAGTAGGCAAGCGGTAGCGCAATGAGGGCTGCAATCAATACATATATTGAAAACGACACAGACATTCTGAACAAAATTGATAAGACAGAAGCTCCCAGCACCTTGCGAATGCCTGTTTCCTTCTGTTTTTGCTGTGCCGCAAATGCGGCCAGGCCCAAAACACCCAGCATGGCAATGATGATGGCCAGAAGGGTAAATGACAAAAAGATTGTTCCGAAGCTGCGTTCGTTTGCATATTGCTGCTCAAGATGTTCAGACAAAAAGTGATAATTGAGGGGTTTGGCAGGGAAAAGGTCTTGCCAGATGTTTCCCAGTGTTAAAACAACTTCACCTTCAGGGATTTCCTCGGCGTAGTTGGTGACCACCCAGAATGGTCGCTCCAGGTAGCCGGGTCGTGCCATCAGGATGTTGATCATCATCGGCTCAATCTCATGATGCAGCGACGTATGGTGGAAGTCTTCCACAATGCCTTTTACCTTGTAGTCCACACCGGCTCGTGTAATCGTTTTTCCGATGGGGTTATTCCAGGTGGTGCGACGGATGAATGCTTCATTCACAACGGCATACTGTGTTTCAAACTCACTGTCGCCCGAGAACCATTCCCCTTCAGCCAATTTCAGCTCGAGAGCATTCTTGTACCTGGAGTCAACCCACAACCGGTGGGTCATGAACCCAATATCCATGTTCTCAATCTCAACCCCCTCCATGTATTGTCGCCCTCCGGGAAAGTCGGAGCCTATGCTTTGTGCCCCTGTCCAGCGATAAGCCTCCAGCGCGTTCATCAAAAGATTGGCATCTTCTTTGTTGTCGGCTTCCACCACGATAACTCCTTGATTTTTAAAGCCAAGATCTTTGCTGTGTAAATATCTGATTTGTAGCATTACTACAAGAGTGCATGCAATCAGGGCCATCGACACCGTGAACTGCAGGATCAGGAGGAGGTTTCTGGGCTGAAACCTGCCGGGTTTGCTCCAGAATTCGCCTTTAAGGATCTTTACCGGTTGAAAAGAAGCCATGTACCATGCAGGGTAAAGTCCGGCCAGCATGCCGAAAACTCCTATAAAAACTATAAAGATAAGTAGCCACGACCACCAAGGGGTATCAGCCAGGCTCAGCCGGCCATCCAGAATTTGGTTAAACAGTGGCAGGCTGACTTCAACCAAAAGCAAACCGATAATAAAGCTGACCCCTGTAGTTAGAAGGGTTTCAACATAAAATTGGCGTGCAAGCCCCCCCTTGTTTGCTCCCATCACCTTGCGCAATCCAACCTCCCTGGCTCTTTTTCCCGATTTTGCAATCGTAAGGTTCACATAGTTAAACCCCGCGATGAAGAGTACAAACAATGCCACTACCGATAAAATCCAAACCTTTGAGAGTGTTCCTGCTTCCACCATCTCTCCACTGAAGGGGCTTCGTAACCGGATGTCGGTAATGGGAAAATAGTCAAGCTGCAGGTTTACCCCCATCCCTTCAAATTTGTAGTTGACTTTTGCATCGGTCAATTCTTTGGTTTTCTCTTTCAGAAGTGCTATGTCTGAACCGGGAGCCAATTTTACATATGTCATGGCATTAATGTTGGCATCCCATTCGTAAAAATTAGCACTGGATGATCCCTGCAGGCTGGGGTAAGACCTAAGCAGGTTGTAACGGATGTGGCTGTTGACCGGGCAGTCTTCAACAATGCCGGTTATCCTGTAGGGTTGCTGCCGGCTGCCGATGCGCAGCACTTTTCCTATTGGGTCGCTTTCGGGAAAAAGTTCATTGGCGAGTGTTTCAGTCAATACGATCGAGAAGGGGTCTGCCAGCACTGTTTGCGGGTTTCCCCGAAGCAGGGTAAAAGAAAAAACATCAAAAAAGGAGCTTTCAGCATAAAGGCCATTCGTTACAATTCTGTGGCGGTCATCCTCAAGCCACAAGCTTACAGGCTCATACCAGTGGGATATCCGGGTCATCTCCAGTACTTCCGGAAACTCTTGCAGGATGTCGGGGCCCATTGCATGACTCGTTACCGCTTCTTTCATGATGTCGCCCTGCATGTCAAGGCGAATGCTGATCCTGTATATGTCGTTTGCATCCTCATGAAAGCGGTCAAATCCCATTTCTCTGAAAACATAGAGGAAAATCATGAGGCAAACAGCCATGGCTGTGGCAAGACCAAAAAGGTTGATAAAGGAAAAAGACACATTTCTCTTGAACTGATTGATGCTTGTTTTCAGGTAATGGCGGATCATGGCATTTTGTTGTTAGCTGTTACAAAGCTGCCCCCGGCAGTTTCCGGGGGCAAGGATGGTGTGATTCGATAGTGTTTGCTTATTGCGCTGCTGCTGCTGCTGCAAGGACAAACTCGGTGCTTTTATCTTCTGTAACAATCTGGCCGTCAAACAGTCTGATGATTCTTTGCGCGTAGGAGGCATCCCGTTGCGAGTGTGTTACCATGATGATGGTGGTGCCATTCTTGTTGAGTGTTTCCAGTAGGTTCATCACCTCATCGCCGTGTGTGGAGTCCAGGTTTCCCGTGGGCTCATCGGCAAGGATGATGTGTGGTTTGGCCACTACTGCGCGGCAAACGGCTACGCGCTGCTGCTGTCCGCCCGAAAGCTGCAATGGAAAGTGGTTCTTGCGATGCATGATCTGCATCTGTTCCAAAACCTCTTCAACACGCTTTTTGCGCTCCGATGCACTGTATCCGAGGTATATCAAAGGCAGCTCCACGTTCTCAAAAACGCTCAGTTCATCGATCAGGTTAAAGTTCTGAAACACAAATCCGATATTGCGCTTGCGAAGGTTGGCACGTTGCTTTTCCGAATATCCCGAAACCTCTTGCCCAAGGAAATGATATTCGCCGCCGCTGGGATTGTCGAGAAGTCCCATAATGTTCAGCAGTGTGGATTTTCCACATCCTGACGGGCCCATTATGGCAACAAATTCACCTTCCCTAATCTCAAACGAGACCTTGTTGAGTGCTGTGGTTTCTACCTCTTCGGTGCGAAAAACTTTTGTTAATTCATTTGTCTTAATCATGGCTGTAATTTTAATAATGAGTATTTATTGTTGTTTTGTTGATGATCGTGTTTTTTTACAAAGATCATAAAATTCATTTTATCTGAAGATAAGCCGGTCCCTGCCACCATAGCTGTCGTAAGAAGAGGTAATCACCTGCTCCCCGGGCTCCAGGCCTTCAAGGACTTCATAGTGATGAATGTTCTGGCGTCCGATGCGAATCGGCCTTTTGGTCGCTTGTGAGCCGGAAGGATCAAGAACGTAGATCCAGTTTCCTCCGGTGGCCTGATAAAAACCTCCGCGTGGTATGATCAGGGCATCGGCTACTCCGCTGAACTGCAAACGAAGCTGTAAAGTTTGCCCGCGACGGATCCCCTCCGGTTCATTTCCATTAAACTCCATGTCAACCTCAAAAGCACCTCCAGTGATATTGCTGTATATTTTGCTAATTTCCAGATGATATGTTTCTCCGCCATACTCAAAGGAGGCTGGCTGGCCAATGTAGGTGCGGTTTACATACCTTTCATCAATGCGTGCCCGAAGCTTGAAGCCGTCAAGCACATCGATCTGGCCCAGGTTTTCTCCGGCAGCTTTCGTTTCACCCCGCTCTGCGTTAAAGGAGGACAAGCGGCCGCTGATGGGCGATCGGATGATCAACTGACCAAGGGTTTCATGCAGCATGTCGATGTTTTCCTCCACACGGCTGATATACTGATTGATCTGTTGCATCTGCGTGGAAACATAAAGCGAATCATGACGCATGGTGCGTAAACCAATGTCAAAGTTTCGTTTTGCAAATCGGTATTCCCTTTCTGCATTTTCATACTCTTCGTCAGAGATCACTCCCTCCTCATAAAAATGCTTCTTACGCAAATAATCTTTATGGGCAATATCGAGACGATACTCAAGGTCAGCAAGCTGCCTTTCCAGGGTAAACATATTGCGCTCAAGGCCCAGCCGGGTGTTCTGATACCTGTCAAGAACCTCAAGGGCCGTGTTTTCCTGCTGCATGTAATTGAGTTCCAGCTGTGCGTTTGCCAGACGGAGGATTTTGTCACCCTCCTCAACGTGGGCGCCATCCCTGACAAAGATCTCCTCCACACGTCCACCGAAAACTGCATCCACAAATATGGTAACAATGGGTTGTACCACACCGTCAACCGGAATGAACTCCTGGAAACGACCCTGCTCAACCGTAGCAACAGTCATTTTGTCCCTGTCGACATACAACCTGCTGCTGGTGTCGCGAAAGAAAAATAAATATGCTATGAATACGCCAAAAGCCAGCACACCAGCTATACTTATTATCTTTTTAACCGTCCATTTCTTCTTTTTAATAATCCTGTCCATCACAAAACTGTTTAATGGTTTCTTTGCATAACGGAAACGAATATTGTGCCATGTTTAACAATGCACACTAAATCAAACAACTAGATTGTAATTGATCTGGGTTTTTGCAGAAAAGTGTTCGTATACGTGCACTCAATGTATGAAAACGTACGCATTGTATTTTTGGAAAAGATAAAAAAGGTCTTCATGTCAACAACTGGGCATAATATTTGTTATCTTGCAATTAGATTTTGACCTGTTTTAACGATTGTAAACCATTCAATTTTTTTTATCATGAAGAAAACCTTGCTTTTCGTTTTTGCGGCAGCGCTGCTGCTGTCAGCCGGATGCCAGCGTCGTGTCACGCGTGTTGATACAGATCGCGCCATAGACCTGAGTGGTCGCTGGAATGATACAGACTCACGTCTTGTTGCTGAAGAGATGATCAATGACGCGCTTACCAGGCCCTGGTTAGATCGCTTTGAGCAAGCAAATGGCAGGGCACCCGTCATCATCGTTGGTATTGTACGCAACCGTAGCCATGAGCACATTGATGCTGAAACTTTTATCCGCAATATGGAAAGGGAGTTTGTAAACAGTGGCATGGTGCGTCTGGTGCAAGGTGCGGAGTTCAGAGAGCAGATCCGCGAAGAAAGAGCGGATCAGCACGCATTTGCCAGTTCAGAGACCATCGCACAGTGGTACCAGGAAACGGGGGCCGATTTTATTTTGACCGGCACAATGAACTCCATTGTAGATCAATATCGCCGTGATAAGGTAATTTTTTACCAGGTAAACCTTGACCTGTCTCACATGACAACGAACGAAAAGGTATGGATCGGTGAAAAACAGATCAGGAAAACCGTCAGAAACTGACACCGCTCCCCATGATGCTTTCTCCTGGAAATATGAACCGGCACATTTTAGCCTATGTGCATCGGCGGCATAAAAATTTGTTATTGCTGATGGTGCTCGTTGTCATGTTCACAGTGCCGGGTTGTCAGTCTTACTACCAGCTGCATCAGGAGTTTCACAACCATTTCAGGTCAGGCAATATCGAGGAAGCCGCCAGGGTGCTTGAGAATGACCGGCGAGCCGAGCGGCGACGCACCAGACTGCTGCACCTGATGAATCAGGGCGTTGTAGAGCATATGCTCGGCAACTACTACAGAAGTAACCAAATCTTCGAGGAGGCATATATCCTAGGACAGGACTTTCGCGCAGACCTCATTGATGAGGCGCTCGCTTTGCTCACAAACCCCAAAGTTACAGAGTACAGAGGGGAGCACTTTGAGCTGCTGATGATCCACTATTACAAGGCGATGAACTTTATTCATTTGGGCGACATGGAGGCTGCCCTTGTAGAATGCCGGAGGCTCAATATCGGTCTTGCAGCTCTTGAAGACAGATATAGTTCAAACAACAGGTACAGGCGTGATGCCTTCATTCATAACCTGATGGGAATTATTTATGATGCCAGCGGCGATTACAATAACGCCTTCATAGCCTACCGCAATGCGCTTGAGATCTATGAAGATGACTATACACGATTATTCGGGATCACAGCTCCGGAGCAACTGAAACGAGACTTGCTAAGGGCAGCCCACCGCACCGGATTTCGTGACCAGGTTGCCATCTTCGAGGAGCGATTCAACATGACTTTGGATGCAGAGGCCGCTGAAGACAGAGGTGAGCTTGTTTTCTTTTGGCAAAACGGTCTGGGCCCTGTTAAGCAGGAGCAAAACCTTATGTTCACCATTGTCAGAGGTAGTGCGGGCATTGTACACTTCCAGAACGAAGAAGCTGGCCTCTCTTTTGCGGTGCCAGTTTCAAAAGAAAGCTCCGGCGACCTGGGTGACCTGCGTGTGGTGCGGATGGCATTTCCGAAATATGTGGAACGCCGACCAGTCTATACTTCGGCACGGCTAAAAGCCGGCAATTTGAGTGGTCCGCTATATAAAGCACAAAGCATTAACGAGATTGCTCTGAAATCTTTGGAAGACAGAATGCTTCGCGAAATGGGCACCGCATTGCTCAGGTTGGCCATCAGACAGGTGGCCGAACAACGAATCCGCAAAGAAAATCAAGCCATAGGAAGTATTTTTGGCATACTTGGTGCCATTGCCGAACAGGCCGACACCCGTAACTGGCAAACACTGCCACACAGCATATATTATACACGAATGACATTGCCCGAAGGCACTGCCGACCTCTCACTCGAATTGATCTTGCCCAATAACAATGTTGCCCGGACAATAAAGCTTCAAACCGAAATCCGCGCCGGACGCACCAGCTTTATGAACTTCCACACCCTGGATGCCAAACCTCCGGGTGTAAGATAACAATGCGCAGTGTTTTCAATCAAAGAAATCCCAGGCAATTGGATGAGCAATTATTTTTTTGATCGGGCTTTGTTATTATCTTTGGCAAAAAAAATATATGGACGAACGACTAGAGGCATTCAGGAAGCTGCTGGATATTATGGATGACCTGAGGGCTCAGTGTCCCTGGGACAAAAAACAAACACTGGAAAGCTTGCGCCATCTCACCATAGAGGAAACTTACGAACTGGCTGATGCCATCCTTGATCATAACCTCGACGATATCCGTGGAGAATTGGGAGACCTGATGCTCCATATCGTATTTTATGCGAAAATTGCTAAGGAGAAAAAAGCTTTCGACATTAAAGATGTGCTTGATGGCATCAATCAGAAACTGATCAACCGTCATCCACACATTTATGGTGATGTCCAGGTAAATACCGCCGAAGAGGTAAAGGATAACTGGGAAAAGATCAAACTAAAGGGTGGAAAAAAACGGGTCCTTTCCGGTGTTCCGAAGTCCCTTCCTGCAATGATAAAGGCATATCGCATTCAGGATAAGGTTAAAGGTGTCGGTTTTGACTGGGAAAGACCGGAACAGGTTTGGGAGAAAGTGCAGGAGGAGATGGACGAACTCAGATCGGAAGTTGAAAAGGGGGCTTGCAAAAGAACCACCGAAGCGGAGTTTGGTGATTTGCTATTCGCGTTGATCAACTATGCCCGCTTTATTGGCGTGAACCCAGAGAACGCCCTCGAAAGAACCAACAAGAAATTCATCAAGCGTTTTGAACATCTGGAAGCACAAGCAAAAAAGGCCGGGAAAGACATGAAAAGAATGAACCTGGCAGAGATGGATGTTTTCTGGGATGAAGCGAAAAAGCTGGAAGGAAGGGATAATTTTTAAATATGCAAATTAGCAGATGTACCAATTAGCGAATATAAAGGCAGGACTTTGCCGGTCTGCAGGATTCAAAATCATAAAATAACGAACATATATAGCTATGAAACCAATTACCTTGATTGTTTTATTGGCCATCGCATTGTGCGGATACAGCCAGCAGGCAAATTACGGAAAAAACATGTTTGTTGAAGGTGAAGTCTCAGGGGTATGGGATGCCGATACCGTTTTTGTTACCGGAGAAATTTACCTTCCAGCCGATAAATCTCTGGCGGTGATGCCGGGTGTATATGTGGAATTTCAAGGGTATTTTGGTTTAAATGTGCTGGGTGACCTTGAGGCAATTGGTACCGAAGATGACCCGATTGTGTTCAGCGTGCAGGATACCACAGGCCTGCATAACATCATGGAACCATATGGAGCCTGGCGTGGGATATTTATATACGGCGCTGATCCTCGTAAGGGAGAGAAAAAAGCAATTTTCGAACATTGCCATTTCGAATATGCCAAAGCACCCTACTCCGAATTTATTCATAACGGTGGCGCTGTTCATATCCTGGGCATGGGCAATCATCAGGTTCTTCACTGTACGTTTTTCCGTAACTATTGCTATATGAAAGGTGCCGGCTTGTATTTTGAAAACAGCAGTCCCGTTGTCTTGCACAACCGGTTTGTTGAGAACTATGCCGGACATCCGCCCACGGCTGAAGAAACCTATGGATATGGCGGCGGCCTGTTTGGTTTGCGTAGCAAGGGAACTGTCATGTTTAATGAATTCGAGGGGAACTGGGCATCAGGACTTGGTGGCGGTCTGAGTGTGGATAGCTGTGATGTTTTAATCGCAAACAATATATTCAGATATAACGATGCCCCTCTGGGTGGCGGAATGGGAATATTGCGCAGCTCGTTTTCACAACCTGTTTCAAATAACCTTTTTCTTGGAAACACTTCCATGTTTTTTGGAGGTGGCCTGTCTTTAAACAGCTCGCGGTTAGATGTCGTTAATAATACTTTTGTTAACAACCATGCAGGGCAAGGTGGCGGGCTTTATGTAAACTATGCTTTTGCACAGTTGCACAACAACTTGTTTTGGGGAAACACAGCGTCATCTTCATGGGTTGATTCACAGGTTATGATCTGGGATTCTTTATCCCAAATCGACTTTTACTTTTGTAATATTGAATTTGGTGCAGAAGGCATTGGAGGGTCAGGAGTAACCGGCGATTATGTTGAATGTATAGATT
>SL_3KL_010_SEDDRAFT_10006816_pt1 | contig 10177 bp, 7 predicted proteins | sample SodLakKL_010_SED_2_FD_10381 | JGI IMG/M metagenome (IMG submission 10381)
GGATGTACTCCCGCCAGATCGAACTCGACCGCGAGATCACGGAAGATGAACTCCTGGGCTGGATCGAGGGGCTGAACGCCGATCCGGACATCCATGGGATCCTGGTGCAGCTACCCCTCCCCCCCCAGATCCGAAAGAACCGGATCCTGGAGGCCATCCATCCTGCCAAGGACGTGGACGGCTTTCACCCCATCAATGTGGGCCGTATGGTGGTGGGAGACCCGGCTGCGCTGGCGCCCTGCACCCCTCTGGGCGTGGTGGAGATGCTGGTTCGGAGCGGGATCCGGACCCGGGGCCGGCACGCGGTGGTGGTTGGCCGCTCCGACATCGTGGGCAAGCCCATGGGGTCCATGCTCCTGGGGACCGGGCCCGGCGGGGACGCCACGGTGACGGTGACCCATATCCTGACCCGGGATCTGGCCTCGCATACACGGATGGCCGACATCCTGGTCGTGGCAGCCGGTCATCCCAATCTCATCACCGCCGACATGGTGAAGCCAGGCGTGGTCATCATCGATGTGGGGGTGAACCGGGTGGCGGATCCGTCCCGGGAGAAGGGCTACCGCCTCACCGGCGATGTGGCCTTCGAGGAGGTCCGGGAGGTGGCGTCGGTGATCACCCCCGTCCCCGGCGGCGTCGGACCCATGACCATCGCCATGCTCCTCTCCAACACCCTCAAGGCCGCTCGATCCCTGACCCGGGCCGCCGCGTGACCTCGTCCGGCGACGACCCCCTGGATCTCTTTTCCTCGGTCCCGACGGAGGCGGAGCAGGTGCCCGATCCCGAGCCTCGCACCTGGGGGGTCTCGGAGCTCAACCGGCAGCTTCGCCATTCCCTGGAAGAGGCCTTCCCCCCGCTCTGGGTCTCGGGTGAGATCGGAAGTTGGACCCGGGCCCGATCCGGACACTGCTACTTCTCCCTGAAGGATGACCGGTCCCAGATCCGCTGCGTCATGTGGCGCCGGGATGCCGCCGGGCTCCCCATGGATCCGGAGGAGGGGATGACGGTGCGGGCGCTGAGCCGGGTCACCCTGTATGAGGCCCGCGGGGAGCTCCAGTTGCAGGTGGAAGCCCTGGAGGGTGAGGGCGAGGAAGGACTCTGGAAGCTGGCCTTCGAGCGCCTCCGCAAGAGGCTCGACGAGGAAGGTCTCCTGGATCCGGCAAGGAAGCGGAGGCTTCCTCCCTTCCCCCGAACGGTGGGCGTGGTGACGTCGCCCACGGGAGCCGCGTTCCGGGACATCCTTTCGGTGGTGGGGCGGCGGGCGCCCTGGACGCGGGTGCTCCTGCGGGGTGCCCGGGTGCAGGGAGAGGGGGCGGCGGTGGAGATCGCCCGGGCCCTTCAGGTTCTGGCCGCCTCGGGTGAGGTGGACGTCATCATCATCGGACGGGGCGGCGGGTCCGTGGAGGATCTGTGGGCCTTCAACGAAGAGCCGGTGGCACGGGCCGTGGCGGCCTGTCCGGTGCCGGTGGTGTCGGCGGTGGGACATGAGACGGACGTGACCATCTCGGACCTGGTGGCGGACCTGCGTGCTCCCACCCCGTCCGCTGCCGCCGAGGCGGTGGTCCAGGACGGCTCGGCGCTGAAGGGGCTCCTGGACGATTCCCGTATGCGACTGGGCCGGGGGCTTCGGGACCAGGTCGGTCGCAAGGAGGTCCGACTCCGGGGACTCCGGGCTCGTCTGGGGCCCGGCGTGTCGTCGATCCTCCGTCCCCTGTATCTTCGTCAGGACCGGGCGGCCGAACGGCTGGAGGCATCCATCCGCCGGCTCATCGCGGTCCGGCGGGAGCGAATGGCGGCGGTGGCGGGGCAGGTGAATGCCCTCTCTCCGCTCTCCACACTCGAACGGGGGTATGCGGTACCGCTTGACGGTGACGGGCGGGTGCTTCGCTCCGTCCAGGAGTTGAAGGGGGGGACCAGGTTCCGGTTGCGGGTCGCCGACGGGGGCGTCCCGTGTCGGGTCGAGGAAGAAGAGACGTGAGTCCAAAGAGCCGGGAGGCGAGCGGGCATGGATGAGCAGGTGAACGGAGGCACTGGGGATGCGGCCGGAACCGCCGGCAAGGTCGATGCAGGCGAAGCAAGCGCCGCCGACCTCTCACTGGAAGCACGGCTCGGTCGTCTGGACCGCATCGTCGCGGAGCTGGAGGGGGGCGAGGTGGAGCTCGAGCGCGGACTGGAGCTGTTCGAGGAAGGTGTCACCCATCTCCGGCAGACCGAGGCCCTCCTGCGAAAGGCCGAGCTCCGGGTGGAGGAGCTGGTGGGAGAAGCGGAATCCCTGGAGGTACGACCGTTCCAGGGGGGACGGAATGGATAGCTCCACCGCCGAGGCGGCGTTCGACATCCCCGCCTTCCTCCGGGCCGAGCGCCGGCGGGTGGAGGCGGCACTGGGGCGGGCGCTGGCGGCGCTCCTTCCCCTGGCGCCCCTGCCCACCAGGGATGCAATCCGGCAGGGGGTGACCACCGGCGGAAAGCGCCTTCGCCCCATCCTGTGCATGGCGGCATACGAGGCCCTCGGGGGCTCGCCCCGTCACGGCATCGAGGATCTGGCGGTGAGCCTTGAGCTGATTCACGCCTACTCCCTCATGCACGACGACCTCCCCTGCATGGATGATGCTCCCCTGCGAAGGGGAAGCCCCACCCCCCACATGGTCCACGGCGAACCGGCCGTGGTGCTGGGAGGGGCGGCGCTCATCTCCCTGGCGCACCTGCACCTCTGGCGAAGCTCGGGCGCCATGGGGCTCTCCCACACCACTCGTCGTGAGCTGCTCCGGATCCTGGCGAGGGCCGCAGGGGCTGAGGGTATGGTAGGGGGGCAGGCGCTGGATCTGTGGGGTGAAGGGCGGGCGCTGGGCCGAGCAGAACTGGACGAACTCCACAGCCGGAAGACCGGCGCCCTCCTCACCGCCTCGTTGGAGCTCGGGGCGGTGGCGGGTCTTCCGGAGCTGGACCACCCGGCCCGAGAGGCATTCGCGTCCTACGGTCGAGCCATCGGGTTGGCCTTTCAGATCGCCGACGATGTCCTGGATGCCACCGCCGACACGGAGGCCCTGGGCAAGGCGCCGTCCGACGCGGCCCTGGAGAAGTCCACCTATGTGGCGCTCCTCGGCGTTGACGGCGCCCGGCTGGTGGCCGGTCGCCTGGTGGGTGAGGCCCGGGCGGCGCTGGCGGATGCCGGGATCGAGTCTCCGGCGCTGGAAGCCCTTGCCGATTACGTGGTGACCCGGGACCGTTAGCTTTCCTTGGGAGCCCGGCTCGACGCCGGTTACTCATTCGCCTTCTGTCGTTCACCCTGTCGAACCCCAGATCTGGAGCCGATGCCGGTGTCTCTCCTGGACCGTGTGAAGTGGCCGTCCGATATCCGCACCCTCTCCCGCAAGGAGCTCCGGACCCTGGCCCGGGAGGCCCGGGATCGGCACATCGACGTGGTCTCCCGGTTTGGCGGGCACTTCGGTGCCAGCCTGGGGGTGGCCGATCTCACGGTGGCGCTCCACTACGTTTTCGACACCCCGCGGGATCGACTGGTGTGGGACACGGGTCATCAGGCCTACATCCACAAGATCCTCACCGGCCGGAACGACCGCTTCCCCAGCATTCGACAGCATGGGGGGCTCTCGCCCTTCCTCAGCCGGTCCGAGTCGGAGTACGACACCTTCGGCGCGGGCCACGCCGCCACCTCCGTTTCGGCGGCGCTGGGAATGGCAGCGGGGCGCGACCTCCAGGGCCGTTCCGAGAAGGTGGTGGCCATCATCGGGGACGGGGCCATGAGTTGCGGGTTGGCCTATGAAGCGTTGAACAACGCCGGCCACACCGAGCGTGACCTCATCGTCATCCTGAACGACAACGACATGTCCATCGCTCCCAATGTGGGGGCCATGAACAAGTACCTCACCTCCATGATCACGAATCCGGTCTACAACCGGATGCGGAGTGAGGTGAAGTCGCTCCTGCAGAAGGCTCCGCGCAGTCTGGGTGACGTGGTGGAGGCGGTGGCCGGCAGGATGGAGGACAGCGTCAAGAGCCTGGTGGTTCCCGGCATGCTCTTCGAGGAGATGGGGTTCCGCTATGTGGGGCCCGTGGACGGCCACGATATGGACATGCTGGTGGATACCCTGACCCGGGTGAAGAGTCTGGGTGGGCCCATCCTGGTGCATGTGTTGACCCAGAAGGGGAAGGGGTACGGGCCGGCGGAGGAGAACCCCGTGAAGTGGCACGCCGCCTCCCCCTTCGAGAAGATCACCGGGGTGGCGAAGCGGAAGTCCGGGGGACTCCCGCGCTACCAGAACGTTTTCGGCGAGGGGCTCACCGCCCTGGGACGGCAGGATCCCCGCGTGGTGGCCATCACGGCGGCCATGCCGGGAGGGACCAGCACCGGCGTGTTCGCTGCGGCCTTCCCCGAGCGCTTCTTCGACGTGGGGATCGCGGAAGGGCATGCCACCACCTTCGCGGCGGGTCTGGCGACCCAGGGGATCCGGCCGGTGGTAGCCATCTACTCCACCTTCCTGCAGCGGGGCTACGACGGAATCGTCCACGACGTGGCGCTTCAGAAGCTCCCGGTGGTGTTCTGCCTGGATCGGGCCGGCATCGCCGGTGAGGACGGTCCCACCCACCACGGAACGCTGGACCTGGCCTACATGCTCTCGGTCCCTGAAATGACCGTGACCGCGCCCAAGGACGGCTCCGAGATGCTGGCGCTCCTCAGGCTTGGGACCTCCCAGGACCGGGGTCCCTTCTCCATCCGCTGGCCGCGCGCCTCGGTTCCATCCGAGGTACCGGCCCTCGACGACATTCCCGACGTGCCCTACGGCTCCTGGGAGATCCTCCGGGAAGGCGATGACCTCGCTGTGCTGGCGGTGGGTACCATGGTCCTTCCGGCACTGGAGGCGGCGGATGCCCTGGCCGAAGAGGGGATCGAGGCCACGGTGGTGAACTGTCGCTTCGTGAAGCCGTTGGACCGGAAGACGCTGGCCCGGGTTCTCTCCGGGCATCGCGCGGTGCTGACCCTCGAGGAGGGCACGGTGGTGAACGGCTTTGGGGCCTACGTGACCCGGGAGATCCTCTCTGATCCGGGGCTCCCCAATCCGCGACGACTCGAATCCCACGGTCTCCCCGACCAGTTCATCGAGCACGGGCCCCGGAGCACACTCCTCCGTGGCGTCGGGTTGGATGTGGATGGGATCGGGGAGCGCATGCGAGGGCTGGTCCGGAAGGGCTTCCCGTCCGCGTTGGAGTCGGCCTGAGCACTCGTCACAACGAGGTCGAGGAACCATGGAACATCCGCAGCTCGTCCCGCCGCTTCGTCGGATCGGCCTCGTGGGTCGCGACCGGACACCAGGCATCGCCGACGTTCTGGCCGAACTCCGCCGGATCCTCGATTCGTGGGAGGCCGAGGTCTTCGCAGAAGCCGGCATGCGGGAGGGCGTGTTCTCCCACGCGTCTCCCCTGGAGGCAGTGGGTGACGGGGGAATGGACCTGCTGATCTCCCTGGGGGGCGACGGCACACTCCTGAGGGGGGCGTCGTCGGTTCCCCTGGGAACGCCCATCCTGGGGGTCAACATGGGCCACCTGGGGTTTCTCACCTCCCTGCCGGTGACCCACCTCCGGGAGGGGATGGAGCAGATCCGTCGGGGCGACGCCTGGTTGGACCGACGGAGCACGGTGGAAGGGGATGTGGTCCGAAACGGCGGGGATCTGGAGAGCAGCGTCTGGGCGCTCAACGACCTGGTCCTCCACAAGGGGGGCGTTGCCCGCGTCGTGCGTCTCCGCCTGTCGGTGGCGTGGGGGGGAAGGGAAGAGGAGATCGCCAAGTTTTCCGGGGACGGGATCATCGTGGCGACGCCCACCGGATCCACGGCCTATTCCCTCTCGGCCGGTGGACCCATCCTGGTGCCCGACATGGCGTCGCTGGTGGTGACGCCCATCTCGCCCCACACCCTGGCCATGCGGCCCCTGGTCCTGCCGGTCCGGGGGCGACTCACCATCGAGGCGCTGGATCGGGTGGAAGAGCTCGTGCTCACTGCCGATGGGCGGAAGGGGATTCCCCTGGGGCCCGGAGACCGGGTGGTGGTCCGTCCCGGACGGGACCGGGTCACACTGGTTCGCTTCCCTGGTCAGACCTTCTTCGACACCCTGCGCCGGAAGCTCAACTGGGCCGTGTGAGGGGACTCGACCCCTTTCCACCCCCTTCCGTCCGGTCCGACCATTGAGGTGGCCCCGTACAGCGGGGTAGATTCCCACCATGCTACTGGAACTCCGCATCCGGGACTTCGCCGTCATCCAGGACCTGGCGGTGGAGCTGGGCCCCGGACTGAACGTGCTCACCGGCGAGACCGGGGCCGGTAAGTCCATCCTGCTTGGCGCCCTCTCCCTCCTTCTGGGGGAACGGGCGTCCTCCGACTCCGTTCGGGCGGGCGCCGATCGAGCGCTGGTGGAAGCCGTATTCGATCTGTCGGCTCGCCCCATGGTGAGGCAGCGGCTGGCGGAGGCGGGCTTCGAACCGGAGGACGGGCTCCTCGTGCTCCGGCGGGAGGTACAGGCAGCGGGGCGGAATCGCGCTTGGATCAACGGATCGCCCGCCACGGCCGGAACGGTGGGGGAGTTCGGTAGCCGGCTCGTGGATCTTCACGGGCAGCACGAACACCAGACGCTCCTGGAGCCCGAGGAGCAGCGCGGCATCCTCGATGCCTTCGCCGGAGCCGGAGAGGCCGTTCACGCCGTCCGGGAGGCTCACGCTCGGCTTTCGGAGCTGAAGGCGCTGAGGGACCGGCGCGAGTCCCGACAGCGGGAGCTTGCCGCCCGAGCCGACTTCCTTCGCTTCCAGTTCGAGGAGATCCGTGCAGCCCGGCCCCGCGCCGACGAGGACGTGGAGGTGGACGCCGAGCTCCGGAGGTTGGATCATGCCGAAGAGCTGGCTCGAAGCGCGGGGGAGGCCCACGACCTGCTCTACGAGGATCAGGGCTCGGCGTCGGAGCGCTTGTCCCGGGTGAGGGACATCCTGCAGCGGATCAGCCGGTTTGATGAATCTCTCGGGGAGCTGAGGGATCAGGTGGAGACCGCCTATCATCTCACCACCGAACTGGGCCGGAGCCTGGGCGACTACGCCGCCGATGTGGAGGTGGATCCGGGTCGGGCCGAAGAGCTTCGCCGCCGCAGTGACCTTCTCGCCGGGCTCAAGCGGAAATATGGACCCGAGCTTTCCGACGTTCTCTCCACCGCAGACCGCCTGGCCGCCGAACTGGACGAGCTCGAGTCGGGTCAACTTGAGCTGAAGGGAGTGGGCCAGGCCGTGGAGGAGGCGGCCCGTGAGTTGGAGGCGTGTGCCGCCACGCTCACCCAGGGTCGAACGGAGGCTGCCCGTCGCCTCGAGACTGCCATGGAAGCGCTTCTCCCGGATCTGGGTCTCTCCGGAGCGGTCTTCCAGGTGGCGTTGCTGCCTTCATCGGAGGTGAGCGTCCATGGGCGCGAGCGGGTGGAGTTCCAGGTTTCCCTGAACCAGGGATTCGCTCCTCGACCGCTGGCACGGATCGCCTCGGGGGGAGAGCTGTCCCGGGTCATGCTGGCGCTCAAGAGAATCCTGGCGACAGTGGACCAGGTGCCCACGCTGGTCTTCGACGAGATCGATGCCGGGATCGGAGGCGTGGTGGCAACCTTCGTGGCCCGGAAGCTCCGGGAGGTGGCGGAGCATCACCAGGTCCTGGTCATCACCCACCTGGCCCAGCTTGCCTCGGTGGGCCATCGACACCTGAGGGTCCAGAAAACGACCCTGGACGGCCTCGCCGCCACCACCATCGTGCCCCTGGAAGAGGAGGACCGGGTCGAGGAGATCGCCCGGATGCTCGGCGGGGATCCCCACTCCGTCACATCCCGAACCCACGCCCGCGAACTCCTGGACGGCCCGGCCGCCTGGGGCTGATCAGGGCGCTCCGCCGCGGAGGACCCGCACACCGGCCACCATCCGGCGCTGTGCCAGGGCCGACTCGCCGCTCCCTCCCAGCGTGCCCTCGTAGGCCAGGAAGAGCTCAACCGGGAAGCGGAGAGCCGGGGCAATGGGGGGATCGAAGCCGTGGTAGCGGAATTCGCCCCGCAGGTGGTGTAGTGTAGCCCCCCCCTGCCTGGGAGCACGGATCGGCCGAGGACGGGCCGGCTCAGGGGCCGATTCCACCCCCTCCTCGGCGTCTGGCTCCCGAAGCGCGAAGGTACTCTCCCCTCGACGAAGGAAGCCGTACCCCAGCCCAAGGGAGAGGGACGGGGTTATGTGCACCCGGGGCTGAACCGACACCCGCAGGAAGGATCCCGGTGTCCACCGCACCGGTGCCCGATCCACGCCCAGCGCCCCGAAGACCCGATTCGGGTCCGGCAGCAGAACTGTGGTTTCGGCCTCCTGGAAGCTCCACCCTTCCACCACGGCGAGAAGGCCATAGCGGGCTTCGGAGGTGAAGTCCGAGACCAGCTTGGCGCCCATTCCGCCGGTCCCCCTGGGCGGGTCCAGGGGAGCCAGGAGCTGGAGGGAATCGGGTTCACCGGTGGCGAACCGGGCCGACAGCACGGCCGAGGAGCGAAGTCGGACCCGATCCCCGGCCATTCGTCGGTCCAGAAGTCCCAGGACAGCGTGGGCTTCCACGTCACCCAGCACCATGTCTTCTCCACTCACCGCCCGTGGGAAGCCCTCATCCTCACCCCAGACAGGGTTTATGAAGCGCTGGGTGAACTCGTCGTCGGAGAGGGGAGTGCCGGCCAGGGGGATCTGGTCGGGACTCCCCACGCTCCACTGGGCGAGTCCGCTCCGGAATCCATTCCATCGGGCGCTCAGGGCATCTCCTCCGGACGTCCCGCGGAGGGGGAAGACCACTTCCTCCTGGTACGCCGCTTCCAGGTCCAGGGCAAAGCGCCGCGCATCGTTCAGTAGACGGCGGCCCTCGCTACATGACAGGTCCCCAGGTTCGGTTCCGGAGCCACTCCCGGAGGAGCACGCCCGGGCAAGCTCCGTCTCCAGGGCCACCAGCGCATCCCGGACGTCGGACAGGAATCCGTTCACCCCGGACGGATCCGACCGGAACGGATTCGTACCCACCGTCGCCCCCTCCCCTGAGAGGCGGAGCGATGAATTGCTTCGCCGTCGGACCATGGGAACCGTGACGCCCAGGGTAAGTCGATCCAGCACTCCATAGGCGATCTCCAGGGGAAGGTGCTGCTCCGCCGCACTCATGTGGCCCCGAACCCGGCCCAGGCTCAGTTGCCAATCGGAGGGCGTCTCCGCGAGGGAGCGGAAGCGAGCTTCCGGAACGGCCAACTCCGGGAGGAGACCCGGACCCAGGCCTGGTCGAAGGAATGCCCCACCCACCGGCAGTCGGCCGTCGGGACCGTGGAAACCCCGCGTGAGTGTGGACGACCCTTCCATTCCCAGGAGCAGCGCCCCCCTCGGCACCAGGGGGTTCGCCGCACCCAGCGCCGGGACGGATGGATCCGCCTCGACGGCGGTTGTATCCGCTTCGGATGTCGTTGTCTGGGCCCGGGCTTCGGCGATCCCCCACCAGGCGTCGGTCGCGCCGCTCGGACCCCAGGGGAGCAGAAGGAGCGCGAGGAGGGTTAGACCTCCTGCCAACAGGGGACCGGAGGAGACGGGACGACGCGGAGAGGAGTCTGGGGATGACAAAAAAGGGTGTCCCAAGGCTTGGATCAGTAGGTCCGGTGTGCGGGTCACGGAGGCCCGGTTTGGCCGGTCATGCAGGGGTGAGCCCGGATCGTTTGCACGAGCCGTGAGCCGCCACCTGGCAAGAGGTGTAACGTCCAAAGATAGGAAAGGCCGGGGGGCGGGGAAATCTCAGTGGGGAGACGTGGCCAAGGCGTTCCGGACCCGTTGACAGCAATAGGCCCACCCTCTAGCTTTTCGGTCCGGTAAGACAAGGCGTTTTACCAGTTGGCTTGCCGGAGAGAATGCGGGAATAGCTCAGTTGGTAGAGCACCACCTTGCCAAGGTGGGGGTCGCCGGTTCGAGTCCGGTTTCCCGCTCTGGTTTCACGGGGAGGCTCCGCTCAGGCGGGCCTCCCCGTGGAGTCTGGGGGAGGATCGTTTCCCAATCCCACCCCACATCGGCGCCGTGGCCAAGTGGTAAGGCAGAGGACTGCAAATCCTTTATCCCCGGTTCGAATCCGGGCGGCGCCTCTAACCCGAGGCCTCATCACAG
>SL_3KL_010_SEDDRAFT_10006818_pt1 | contig 10175 bp, 5 predicted proteins | sample SodLakKL_010_SED_2_FD_10381 | JGI IMG/M metagenome (IMG submission 10381)
TTATTCTGCCTTCTACCGAGGGGTTGTGGTGGCTTCCCCTGAGACGCAGGTCACTGTCCACCAGCAGGCGGCCGTGGTACAGATCGTTATCCCTTCTCTCCATGTTCATGAACATGAAGTTACGTGCGCCCAGATCGAGACTGAAAAGAATATTGCCGGGATCGGAATAATTTACCGTACCGTTTACTGAGGCGCTTCTGCCCAGGGAATCGTGCAGGGTGAAGTTGTTAAGCCTTATATAATGCCTGTCGAAATTGATTGTCTCATTCCGGGCAAAATATCCTGTATTGAGTTCAGGTACCCTGAAAGCGACATCTGTCAGTTGTATGCCCCCGGTGAACATCGGGGCGCCGGCTGAGCCCGTCATATGCATTTTGCCTTCTGCAAGCCCTGTTATGTGGGTCAGACCTCCCGCGGTAAAAGGTTCTGCGACTGAAAGATCAAGCCTGTCAAGGAAGATGCTGATGTCAAGCGGCATATCATCATTCTGGTTGAAGGCGCCGTGTACTCTCAGCAAACCGTCCCGGTGGTTCATGGAGGCGTTCACATGATATTGCCGCGGGATCTCGTTCTCCAGCAGGATGCTTACACGGTCAATCATCTCGTTTCCGACAACAAGCTTTCTGATGTCGGCTGAAGATGCCAGAGCCGTTTCACCGAAAATGTTCCTGACCGTTGCCGTGGCATTCATGGTTCCGGCTGAGACAGGCACCAGGTTGCCTGTAAGATTGGAGAGAGCTTCCAGGTCGGCTCCCGAAAGGGTTATGAGCAGGTCGGTCTCTTCATTTAGCCTGTTACGGGTAGCAGCAGAAAAGGATGTTTCGCCGTGAGCAAGGTTAAAATTGCTTACTGAGAGATGCTGCCTGCCGGCGACGATTCTGTTAAGCGGATCAATACTCCAGGGCGTGCCGGCAAGTATGAGTTTGTCGTGCCCGAACGACACCCTGAAGAGGCCTTCGTACGCTTCGGCCGAAACAGTTGTATAGAACAGCTCATTTCCCGCAGGCTCTATTACTGACAGGACCATATCCAGCATGTCATCATAGAGAGAGCCTGAGGTTTCCAGTTTTCCCAGGTCCGCTCCGCCGATTCCCAGGTTCTCTATTTCAAACCTGAAATCCATCTTCCCGGCGTCGGAAACCAGTCCCCCCCGAAAGTCATGAAACTCAGCTCCCCCATAGCTCAGCTCTTTCATGCCGGCCCGGAGGCCGATCTCCCGGGTTTTGCCGTCGTATGAAACTGACAGTGACAGGGTGTCGTAACTGTCAATGGCAGGAAGCAGAAAAAGGTTGACTATCTGTTCGGGGAAAAGATTTGCGCTAAGCTGAAATGATGCGTCATCAGGCATGTCATGCGGCAAAACCGGTGCCGGTACAGTGAAATAGTCCGACAGGTGCCCTGCCAGGATGGAAGGTATTCCCGCAGGGTTGAAATTCCCGCGGTACCTGGCCTCCAGGAAGTCAGATCCTATTTCCACGAAATAGTTAAGGCTGTCGGATACCGATCTGACGGTTATTTCGGGTATTGTATATATTTCTCCCCCCGTCGCCAGCCTGGTTGCCGATAATATCGCCAGTCCGCTGAAAAAGCCTGCCGGGCGCAGAACCAGGTCGGCTTCAAGTCCGGTGCTGAGAAGCAGCTCATCATCTGCCAGTCCCAGTCCCCCAAAATCTACATACTCAATTGCCAGTGTACCTCCGGCAAATGGTACTGATGTAAACAGCCCGGCCGAAGCCTCAATTCCGGCACTCAGGTAATCGTCGCTGTACCGGGTGGTGAGGTATGCTACAGAATCTTCAAGCACAAGGTCTATCAATATTTCATTATAATCATAATCAGCAAGGCTCAGTCCGCTCACCAGCAGGGTGGCCCTGGCCGAGGCAAGTTCAGGGTCGGTGCCCCTGCCGCTGATATCAACCGTCAGTGAGGGCATGCCGGTAAACAGCTCCATGCCTGTGATCCTGGCTGCATCGAGTCGGCTACTGTAAATTGTGGCGCTGTAGCTTTTTTCCCCTTCCTCGTCGGTAAGAGACAATGAAGCTGTCAGCTCGCCCATATCGCTTTCTACATGAGCCCCGGCCGTGAATTCGGAAGCAGATCCCGTGAAGGTGCCTTCCGCGTATATTTGCGACGGCAGCGTTATGCCCTGCATACCGGCTGTATCGGGAAGCAGCTCCGTTCCTGCCAGCATATCATATAACCTGTCAGCCATCGCATGCACTTCCAGCCTCTCTGCATCAATGAACATCTCCCCCTGTCCGGCAATATTGGCAAAGGAGGCAGTCAGTGCAGCGCTCAGTATATCACCCGCATCAACAGCCAGGTTATCTGCCGTGAACAAGGATGGGGTGCCCGATACGCGCCCGCTGAACCGCACTTCTTCTTCAGCCAGGGAACGGACATAGCCGGGAAGTGTAACGGGGACAAAGAACAGGATGTCAGGTCCGGCCATACCCTCCTCCAGCACCAGCGAGAACTCCTTATCCCATATTTCATCTGTTTTAAAATCAAGCACTGCCAGGTCTGTGCTGAACCTTATCCCGGCAGAGGTGTAAGGGGTTACCAGATCAAGTGCAGCCGATGCTCCGCTTTTGCCGGCTGAGGCATGCAGCACCATTTTCCTGATACTGAGGGTGCCGGATATATTAACGCCAAGGTTACCAATGTCAAGGTTGAGGCTGTCGGGAGCAATATAAATATTACCGGCGCTGAGGTCAAGTCCCCCAAGCGAGAAGTTGCCGGGATCGAATTTGCCGGATGAGACTTCGTGCCTGGTTCGCAGTCCGATACCGGCGTTCTCAACAGTTAAACTGCTTACAGACACAATCCAGTCAGTTACCCCTGCAAAACTGAAACCTGTCTGTTCCGCTGCCCCGGATCCCGGGGAGGTGGTATGGTTTTCATCATCTTCGCCGGGTTCACCTCCGCCAGCTGAAAATATGTCAGCTTTCATGTTTTTGGAAATGACCGATCGCAGAGATATGGTTCTGCCGGCCGGGTCGGTTACCACGGGATCGATATCGAGAGTGCCCGATTCGAAAATGACCGATGAGCCGTCATGCCCCGAGTAGCTGAAAACAAAATCTCTTACAGAGACAGGTCCGGGCCGGATTACGGGCAGGACCTGGTCACCGGCAGGCTGCGACGGCGTTGTTGCCCTGCTTGTTTCCAGTAAGGTTACCCGGCCCCCGTCAACCAGGGTATGGCCGGTCCGGTACTTGCCGTTGAGAAGGTCGGATCCCCTCAGGCTTGTACTGAAATGGTCAAGCCCGGCATCCAGGTCCGTACCGGTATGCTGGTCAACGAAACGGACTGCGATATTGTTAAGGGAGACATTATTGATAATCAGGCGCATGCCGGAAGACGCTGCCGGTTCGGAAGTTTCCCCGGCAGTCATCTGATCACTGCCGGAGTTTACTCCAGGCACTGTAGTTTCTTCTGCCGGCATCTGATCACTGCCGGAGTTTACTCCCGGTCCGCCGGCTTCTGTGGCCGGCGTGGCATTATTTCCGCTGCCTGAACCAACTCTTGCTGCAAGGACCTGCCAGTTGAAGATGGTGTCGGACTCGCAGCGCGTTATGTTTGCCGTAAGATCATCAATGCTCAGTGATCCTATATATATACGGTTGCGAAGCAAGGCCGGCAGCCTGACATACGCGCGGATACTGGCGGCACTCAGCAGAGTGTCACCCCTGGCATCTTCAATGAAAATACCCTGCAGCGATACCTGTCCGGGAAACCTTACCGCTATGCGCTCCAGGCTGGCGGCCGTACCTGTTCTTGAGCTTATCCAGTCNGTTACAATTCTTCCAACTCTTGTCTGTACCGCCGGAAACTGCAGGGAAACCGAGATCAGAACGAAAAGCAGAATAAAGGAAATGATGATACGCAGTGCGATGCGCATCAAGATTCCTGTGTATTTTGCAAGCTTACTGAGTGACATTTACAAACTACGATCGAATTTTCGTTAAAGATAACTAGTTCAGGGCGCAGTTATTGCAATAATATGCTTTTTAAAAATATTTTTTAACTTGCATGTTTGTAATTGCTGCGGTTTATTGCCGCCGGTGTTAACTGAACCTAACTGAAAAACACAGATATCATGACCGGAAAAATTGTTTTATTTGCAATGATTGTGCTCGTTGCCGCGGGATGCGGACCACGAAACGGGCAGCAGGAGAGCGCCTCTGATGATATGGTTGACAGGATTGAAGCCCTTGAATCGGCTCTTACTGAAACGGAAAGGACATTTCTCGATAACCTTGCGAGCCTTTGCGGCAAGTCCTTCCGCGGCAGTGAGGTCTATATGGCACCCGGCAGGGATAGCTGGGCTCACATGGATTTTGTTATGCATGTTACACTGTGCGAGGATGACAGGGTGTATATACCTTTCCATCTGGACGAGGACAGGTCCCGCACATGGATGTTCCTGGTCGAGGACAGAGGGCTCAGGTTCAGGCATGACCACCGCCACGAGGACGGCAGCCCTGAGGATCTTACCATGTACGGGGGATATGCTGACGGGAAAGGAACGGAGTTCATGCAGAACTTCCCGGCTGACGAGTATACCGTCGAGCTGCTTGAGGATGTTTTTAACCGCGAATGGCAGATCATACTGGCGGAGGATATGAGCACCATGACCTATCAGCTCAGCTACCACGGCGAACCGGTTTTTACCGCCGAATTTGATCTTACAAATCCCATCTGACAGGTTATGGAACATCACAGGATAGGTTTTCTTGGTGCCGGGGGAATAGCAAAATCACACGTTTTCGCGCTCAATTCACTTAGATATTTCTACCCCGCCCCTCCTGCCTTTTCCCTTGCAGCAGTTGCTTCTGCAAGGAAAGAGAGCAGGGCGGCCTTTGCACGCGAATACGGGTTTGAAAAAGATGTTACGGCCGAAGAGTTTTTTACTCTAAAGGATATAGATACAGTATTTATTCTCGGTCCCAACAACGTCCATTGCCCGCATCTGGAGGCCGCGCTGGAGATGGACGGGGTCAGGCAGGTGTACCTGGAAAAGCCCGTATGTTCCAATATTGATGAGGAGCGCAGGCTGAACGATATAGCCGGTAAGGGTAACCACGGCAAAAGAGTGCAGGTGGGCTTCCAGTTCCTGCTCGGGTCTGCTGTACGTGAGGCTTTGATGTTCAGGCAGGAGAAAGATTTCGGTAAGCCGGTTCATTTCAGCTTTACGCTGAAGCATAGTGACTACCTGAATAAATCCTACAGGGACAAACGGCGCACACGGCTAACCCCTGCTCCTGACGGCGGGGCCATGGCCGATCTGGGGTCTCATGCCATAAGCCTGATGGTTGCTTTCCTGGGCAGCGGTATAAGGATAGTCTCTGCGCTGCAGTCCGGTTCCTATCCTGATGTGCCTGCGGAATCAGACCTGTACTCTGAGATTTCGCTCTTTGACCCGAAGACCGGCGCCGTGGGTAATGTTTCCGGTAGCCGCGTCAGCTCGGGAATTGGCGATATGCTTGCCTTCGAGATTCATTTCGAAAAGGGTGCGCTCCGCTACAGCTCTTATTATCCCGACAGGTTCGAATATTTCTTTGAGGAGGTTGGCGACTGGTCCGTCAGGTTCACCGGAAGCAATTTCCGGCCCGTTACAAGCTTTCCTTCGGGACATGTGCCCGCGGGCTGGCTGAGGGCTCTCATCCATGCCCATTATGTTTTCCTTACGGGGAAGGATACGCTGGCGTATGTGCCCGGACTGGATCATGGAGTGGAGGTGCAGAGGCTTGTGAGGGAAACGGCAGAGCAGATGGCCCTCTTCAGGAAAAGTGCAGGGATCTGAATTGCTTTTCCGCCGAAAGGCATATTTTTATTTAAAACAAACAACAGATGCGAATTATTTCCATAGTCGGTGCCAGGCCACAGTTTATCAAGCTTGCAGCTTTATCGGCCAGACTTTCTGAAAAGCATGAGGAGATCATTGTCCATACCGGACAGCATTATGATTATGCGATGTCTGAAAAGATTTTCTCAGACCTGGGGATCAGGAACCCGGACTACCACATGGGGATCGGGTCGGGTACTCATGCCGCGCAGACGGGTGCGATGATGAAGGCGATCGAGGAGGTGATAATTAACCGGAAACCCGGACTTGTGGTAATCTTTGGCGATACCAACACCACGCTTGCGGGAGCAATGGCCGCTTCCAAGATCAATATTCCGCTGGTGCATGTGGAGGCCGGACTGAGAAGTTATAACCGGAACATGCCCGAAGAGATCAACAGGATTGTTGCCGACCATGTGTCTGATTACCTGTTTGCGCCTACGGAGACTGCCGAAGGAATACTTAAAGGGGAGGGGCTTTCTGATAAAACATATCTTACAGGCGACATAATGGTAGATACCCTTTCCAATTACCTGCCCGTGGCTCTCGAAAAATCGAAAATTACCCGCGAGCTGGAGGTGGAGGGGCGTGAATTCAACCTGCTGACGCTGCATCGCAACTACAATGTTGATAATCCTGAAGTTCTGGTAAACATACTCGATCAGCTTGACCTGCTCGGAGAGCTGATTATCTTCCCTGTGCACCCCCGCACCAGGAAAATGATCGTGCAGACAGATCTTTCATGGAAAAACATATCTCTTGTCGAACCCCTGGGATATATTGATTTTATTGCCGCCCAGCATTACAGCAAGAGGATCATAACCGACTCGGGCGGGATTCAGAAGGAGGCTTTCATCCTGGGACGGCCCTGCATTACATTGCGTACCGAGACCGAATGGGTTGAGACAGTGGATACCGGCTGGAACCTCCTGGTTGATCCCAGGGGCAGCAATATAGGTGATATGATAATGTCATTCAGGGTCCCCGGGTCGCAGGAAAATGTTTTCGGCGAAGAGGTTAGCTCCAAAATGGCTGCAATCATTGATTCAATCTGATCAGAAAACTTTTTTTTGAAAAAATTCTAAAAACTCATTTGGTTTATTGAGTTTTCATATTACTTTTGTGCCTTGTATTAATTCGCGGGGAACAGAGTGTACTGCCTTTTTTGCCGGGTACTTGGGTCCAATGCCCGGTAATATGAAGGCCTGGTTGTTTGCCGTGGGGACAAAATATCACACCGATGCATGTAGAGGAGAGAATTGTTGAAAAGGCTGCTGAGATGTTCATGAAATCGGGCATTAAAGCGATAACGATGGATGATATATCGCGCGAAGCCGGGGTTTCAAAACGTACAATCTATGAAACATTCAAAGATAAGGATGATCTTCTGAGGAGCTGCCTGAGCCACCTTGATGCAGTTTTCAGTAAAGACAAACTGCAGGCCCGGTCTGAAGCAAGAAACACTATTGACCTTGTATTCAGGTTTATCAAGCTCGGGGTCGCGGCGATCAAGACCATCAATCCGCTGTTTGCATCAGACCTGAAAAAATATCATTACCAGATATGGAAGGAGACCTACCGTAAATACGGTGATAAGCACCAGACCCATATAAGGGAAATACTGGATAAAGGAATTGAGGAAAAGCTGTTCAGGGGAAGTATTGACGTTGAGATTGTCGGCATGCTGCTTAATGAACAGCTCAGGATTATATCGGATGAGGATATCTTCCCTTCGATCCGCTTCCCGAGGGAGGCAGTGTATGAAAATGTGGTGATAAATTTTTTCAGGGGCATAGCCACAAAAAAGGGACTTGACCTGATTGAAAAGTACCTGGAAGACGAGGCCGATAATCTTGTGACCGTGGGATAAGGCTTAACAATAGAGATTTAAAGAACGGCATAAAAGACCTGCGCTTCTGGCGCGGGGTAGTTTACACAAATTAATAATTATGAGTATGTTGAAGTGGTTGAAAATAGTATTTATGATGTTTCTCCTGCTGCTTGTTACCTCCGGCAGACAGGTTCTTGCGCAGGAACCTTTGAGACTCGGACTTGAAGATGCCCGGAAATATGCCATCGAGCACAACAGGAACCTGATCAATGCCGGACTTGCCATAGATGAGGCGGGAGAGAGACTGAAGGAGACAATAGCCCAGGGGCTTCCGCAGGTAAATGCGACGGCAGACTACAGTAACTTTTTCGGATCCACCGCAACTCTGGGTGCGATGCCGGGATTCGAAATAGAGTTCAACCCGACCAGTAACCTGCAGATTTCCGTCGGGCAGCTCATTTTCAGCGGAAGCTATATTGTAGGTATCAGAACTGCCAGGTTGTTCAGGGAGGTTACCGAGGCAACCAGGGAGAGAACCGGACTTGAGATAAGGGCCCAGGTGACCCAGGCATATTATCTTGCACTAATCTCCGGGCAATCAGTGGGAATTGTAGAGGCAAACCTTGACAATGTAAGGGATATCCTTGAAAAGACCCGCGCCATGGTTGATGCTGGTGTTGCTGAGGAGGTCGACTACGATCAGTTATCGGTGCAGGTCACCATGCTTGAAAATGCCCTCAGGGCATCTGGAAGGCAGGTTGAGCTTTCACATAACATGCTCAGGCTGCAGTTGGGTCTGGAAGCAGAGGTCCCGGTGGTGCTGACCGACGACCTCTCCTCTATAGTTGAAAGGTCGGATTTTAACGGTAGCCTGCTCAGTCGGTTCAATATAAACGAGAATATCGATTACCAGCTGATGGAACTGCAGACCAGCATCGCCGGACAGCAGGTGGACCTCGAAAGGGCGGCTTACCTGCCCACCGTTATGGGGTTCTATAACTTTACCGAGAAGATTCTGAAGCCGGAATTTGATATCCAGCCTAACCACGTTATAGGGTTTAATGTGAGCATCCCGATCTTCTCGAGCGGTGCCCGCCAGTCCCGCGTCAAACAGGCACGGATAAACCTTGAGATGGCCGAGAACCAGAAGGCGTTGCTCTCCGAACAGCTCCTGATCCAGGAGAAGCAGCTGCGCTATAACCTGAATAACGCGATAGAGCAGTATGAGAGCCAAAAGTCCAATGTAGAAGTGTCCCGCAGGGTCTACCGCAATATCAGTAACCGGTATGAGCAGGGGATGGCATCAAGCCTCGACCTGACCACGGCAAACAATAATTACCTGCAGGCTGAGAACAGCTATATTTCTGCCCTCATGCAGCTTCTTGAGGCTCATGTGGCGATGGACAGGCTGCTAAATGAGATCTGATAATTTCAGAAATGGTTAAAACCGGGATAACCTGGTTATGATAAAACAGTAAACGGATAGAAAACAATTAAAAATATTCAAAATGGAATTCAACAGTAAATTAAAAGGCTTCGTGACCGTTGCCGCAGTTATATTGGCAGCTTACGGCTGCTCCTCTTCACCGGGCGATGAAACGGGTACTGCTTTTGAGGCCGGTGACCGGACTGAAGTCGTCAGGGTTCTTGAACTCGGCTACAGTGAGATAGCCCGGAGTATCAATTATACGGCTAACCTGCGTGCATTCAGGGAGGTTCACCTTGCCCCGGCACAACCCGGCAGGGTTGACAGAATTCATGTGGAGGCAGGCGACAGGATAGGGCGGGGACAACTGCTGGTGGAGATGGACCGTACACAGCTTCAGCAGGCCAGGTTACAGCTTGAAAGCATAGAGAAGGATTTAAGGCGGATGGATACACTAAGGAAGGTAGGGAGCGTAACTCAGCAGCAGTATGACCAGGTCAGAACTCAGTATGATCTGACAAAAACCAATGTTGGATTTTTAACAGAAAATACAACGCTTACGGCTCCGTTCGACGGAAGGGTGTCGGCAAAATATTTTGAGAACGGCGAGATGTTCTCCGGTGCACCCAACACCCCTGCCGGCAAGGCTGCGATCATTACCCTTTTTCAGACCGCAAGGCTGAAGGCTATGGTGAATGTTTCAGAAAGATACTATCCGCATATTTCCGAAGGGATGTCTTTTGCAATTACCGCCGACGTATGGCCTGGTGAGGTGTTTGGGGGGACGGTAACAACTGTATATCCGACAATTGACCCGGCCACCCGTACCTTCACCGTTGAGCTGGTTGTTCCCAACAGCGATGAGCGGCTGAGGCCCGGGATGTTTGCACGTGCCACCCTCGAACTGGAGCAGGTTGAAGCCTTTGTTGTACCGGCACTTGCATTGCTCAAGCTGCAGGGTTCCAATGAACGGTTCGTTTTTATTGAAGAGAACGGCAGGGCCAAACGGGTCGTAGTCGAGCTGGGAGAGAGGTTTGACGATATGGTTGAGATCGTATCCGATGAAA
>SL_3KL_010_SEDDRAFT_10006819_pt1 | contig 10175 bp, 8 predicted proteins | sample SodLakKL_010_SED_2_FD_10381 | JGI IMG/M metagenome (IMG submission 10381)
ATGAAGAGGTTGGAAATGCAGAAGCCGATTCGGCCGACCGCTGCGACATGATGCCGATCGGAGTAAAACCGGCCGGCGGTCCGTGGGGGTACCTGGTTTTCTCTGCAGAGAAATCGGACCGCGACAAGCTGGAAAGGCTTGTTGAGCGCTATAACGAACTCGATGCCGAACGAAACCTGGAAGAGGGGCGCATGTCGACGGCCGACTTTGCAACCGAACCTGCACTCACACTCAAAAACGGAGCCTGCCACGGCGAAGGGCCGTACGCCTGGAATCCCGGCTATATTCTGGACTTCAATGATATCGATTCCTGACCGGGCGAAGTCGCAACGTTCACTGCGTAATTTCTGCAGCCGCTGCGTTTAAACTTTCCTGAAATTGAAAATGCCCGGAAAATTACTGAATGCACCGAAGTCCTGATTCGTGCAGCTTCGGTCCGCTGATATACTCTCCTTCTTCACCGGTACGGACTCGTAAATCTCTTCACATCATCACTGCGAAGCTGCTGATGCTTTGTGGAACGCCCGCTCACCCTTTTTCTCCACATCCTGAAGCTGGACGGCTTCATCTCTTTTCTCATTAGCTCGATTACCTCCTTTTCGCTCAGCCCGTACTGATGCTCAATGGCTTCAAATGGGGTTCTGTCTTCCCAGGCCATTTCGATGATCCGGCTGATGTCTGCCTTGTTTTTCGTGCTCATTATGCTTCATTTATTTTTGCCGTGTATATGATTGCAACAAATGAACTATCCCAAAACATTCACAAATCCCGGGCAGCTATTTCGCTTACTTCTCCATTGCCGTTACCGGGAATGTAACCAAGTCGGTTACATTCCTGCAGTATCATTTCCGTCATATCACTCTTGAATAAAAACTCATACCGTATGTCGAGCACATACGCTTTCACCCTTAGTTTCACCACAAACTTTTGATTGTGCATTTCATTCAGCACAATTACATCCACCGGCTTGTTGAGATAGGTGTACGAGGAAGAGTACACCGCTTTAAAGGCAATCTCTTTTACTTTACGAATATCCGCGGTAGCAGGCAGGAAAATCTCAGCCACCACCTGGCAGTCGAGAGCGCCCGAATTGGTATTGGATACAGCCCGGTTCATCAGCTCCGCGTTGGGAATCGAAACCACGGAGTCATCGGGCGTAACCACACGGCTCGATCTCAGCCCGATGGTAAGTACCTCTCCGTAATGATCGCCCACCTGGATCTTGTCTCCCACCTGGAACGGACGGTCGAGTATGATCATCACACCCCCGAATATATTTCGCAAAATATCCTGCGAGGCAAAACCTACCGCTATACCGATGGAGGCCGCAATGGTAATCACCGTTTCGATGGGCGGAACAATGATTCCGGCAATCACAATATAGATGGCAAACGACCAGATCAGGATACGGCTGATAGGCGCCAGCCGCTTGATGAATAGCCTGTAATTGGTTGCCTTCTCCGAAAACTTGTCTATAATCAGGGTCAGATATTTGTTGATGAAGTAGGTAACGAACAGGATGAGAAGCGAATAGAACACCTTCCAGAATGAGATCAGCTCCCTGATCTGCGCAAAATCGCGGGATATTTCACTGTCATTCTCCGCTATTTCGGCCTCATCATCGCCGGATTCACCCTCCTCTGCAGACGTCTCATCCGTTCCTTCATCCTGCTGCTCAATCACGATTACCGTATCGGGAGGCGTGGCAATCTGATCCTGTTCAACGGCTATAGTTACGGTTTCTGCGGAAGGGCCCGGCATCGTATGTAATTCCGCACCGGCAACAGCCAGAGCATTCAGTGAAAATAAAATCAGCAGAAAAAGGTTTCTGATCATGACATTCCGTAATTAGTGAATAATATTTCTGCGCTTCAGCAAGCGAATAACCTGGCGGTATACCAGATGGTTCATCAGGTACCCGTTTTCAGTTTTATTGATGATACCCTTGCTCTTCAGCCGCGTAAGCATCAGCCTGCATTCGCTCTCCGGTTGATGCAGTGCCATAGCCATCTCTTCATCATTCAGTCGGTCGTGAAGAACGAATGCGGCAAGCGTAAACAGTACTTTTCGGGCAGGAACTTCAAGTTTATCCACATCGGCAATCTCGAGCGGCAGAATCTGAAACGTTTTCTCATCAAAGTCCCCGATCGACTGCAACCAGAAAATAATGGCTATAGACAGGTTGCCCTCTGCCACATTTGCCAGCCTTGAAAAGTAGAAATCCCTTAAATACTCCTGAACCTTCTCCTCATCATCCATTATCCTGCGGAATGTTCGGTTGTTTTTCAGCATCTGTCCCGGCTCAAATTTCAGCTCGTATCCCGTAGCTTTATGGCGGCTCATTACCGCTTTACGTATCTGTTCCTGGCTCAGCGTATCGGCCTCAACAAGATGAGAAAAGTACTGGCCGGCGTCACTTATCTTTTCAAAGAACTTCCAGGAATACCGTGATGTACTTACAACCCAGAACATTTTCTCTCTTGTAGCCGACATCAGTATCCAGAAGCTGTTAAGAGCTTCAAAGCCGTGGAGGTTGCGCACAAACGCGTTGTGAAGATTTTCGACGATAATTACCTGCCGTTTCTTTTTTTTATTAATTTCTTCAATGAGCTGCAGCAGGCCGGTTACTTCGCCGATGTTCAGCACATCACAAAAGTGCTCAATCAGTTTTGCTTCGGTAAAGAAGGTCTGATCAAACTTGAGGCGGGTTACCTGCTCATCTTTAAAGAAAGTATCGCTCAGAGAACGTATTGCAGTAGATTTGCCGCTGCCTTTTTCGCCAATAATGATCACATTGGAATCGAGACCCTTTTTCCAGCCCTCCCAGGCAATTTCCACGGATGTGTACATACCGTTGGGAGCTACATAGAAACGGGAATCGATTTCGAACCCAGGGTCAAAAAGGCGTTTATAGATAAAGGGAAGATTTCTTTGAACTCCTGCTTTTGAGAGATAAACGGTCAGGTTATTTTTTTCGGTAGTGCTGAGTACGGAATCGTCTCTGAACCCCAAAAATCCAAGAACAACAATTTTTCCCTTTTTGAATTTTTGAGAAGTGAATCTCCAGGCAATCTCTGTTTTCTGCGAAAGCCCGCCAAAGAAGCTCCTGAACCTGTCTTTCCACCTGGTGGCCTTCTGTTTTGCCTGGAGGGCTTTGTCGCGCAGTTCAAACTTGTCGTACTCGCGACGCAGCATGGTGTCGGAGAGCTCGTGCAGGGCTTCGGGCAGCTGCTCCTTCACGATTTTTTCGTACTCGTTCTGTTTTTCACGTACACGCTTGATCGATTTTTCGAAAATATTTACGCTGCGTTTTACACCCCCAACCGCAATTTCGAGCGGACTCTGCTCCTCTTCCCTGTCAACTTTCGATTCAAGCGCTGCCATCAGATTGATATCCACAACCTGGATTGTCTCCTCCACGTCGAGGGCCATTTCGTCGATAAACTCGACCAGAAGAAGCTTATCCGGTTCCATGTGGCGCAAGCCCTTTTCCTGGATAAATCGCGATGCCAGCGACCTCCACCTGAGTTCATCGAACTTTATCAGGGGCACCGGCACAGTGGCGGCACGCTCCTCTGCCAGACGAATATTCTCCGTAAACCCCGACAGCTCCATCTGCAGATCGGTTACTCCGGAACGAATGTTTGCCATCATCTCTTTCTGCACCGTAAGATCTTTCATGGGAGTGAGAATTGTCTCCTTAATCTCCTTTTCAAGCCGGTTTCTTATCGATTCAACCAGTTTTTTTGAAAGTTTTTCACTTTTGCTGCCGGAGAGCTCCTTAGCGATTTCTCCGGCTGATGATACCCCCTGTTCGAGTGGCATGTAACCAAAATCCCTGAAATAGCTGTGCGTCAGTGTAAGAATATCGGACTGAACCTCCGATACTTTCTGTCCGTAAGCGGCGATTTCGGTCTGAATGCGAAGATCTGCCGCCTGGCTCTCGAGATAATCGATCCAGGATTTCTGAATTTCCCGGAATCGGGGTTTTTTCTTGTCTACCGACTTTTGAATCTCGCTAAACCTGATGCGCGCCTTTCCGCCCTCAACCGTTCCCGATCTCTGCCCACGGTATAGCAGCCTTCGTTTGAGCCCGTCAATATTTTCAACAAGCCGGCTGTTTTTCAGAATTTCCCGGCTCTCAATCCGCTTGATCGCTTTCTCGAGATGTTTTTCAAAATCATAAACAACCTCAATATCAAACGAAGAGGGAGTGTTACGTTCGCCGTCGCCATTTTCAGTAGTCTGGTCAGGCTCTTTTTTTTCGAGAAAGAGATCCAGGATTTCAGATGTATCCTTAAACGATTCAGCGATCCAGGTCTCTATCCACACGGTGTCAGAAAACAGTTCGCCTGCGAGAAGGTCCCTGAAACGGATATTCTGTGTCCACTCTTTTTTACCGACGGCAGCGGCCAGGAACCTGAATCCCCTTTTCCCGGCCTTTAAAAATCGTGACTTCACACCGTCTTCCTCTATGGATACAAATCTTGCCTGTGACTGTTTTTCAGAAATGACCTCCAGGGTTTTACCAATTTCATCCCTGAGCAGGCCAGAAATGATTTCAAGGCGTGAATTTTCACTAATCACTTTCAGCACTTCATCAAGCGTGTTGAGCTTCTCCTCCAGTACTTCGACGGTTAGTTTATACTGGTCGGCTTCATCCGATTTCCTTTTCAGAAAATCCCGGTGCATTTCTTTGAGCCATTCCGTAAATCTTTTCTGAATAATCTGATCGGCCTCAACAATGATCCCCTGGAGTGTCTGGTCAAAAAAGGAATCGGTTTCGGTCCTGAGTTTGCCGTAAGCTGTGGTAGTCTCTTTCATCAGTTCGTTTTTATTCATGACCTCCGAATGGTACAAAAGTTAGATCAGAAAATGACATCGCGATTGAATTTCAATTTATGTGCAATACTTTTTCGCCATGATCCGTATTTGATCTACATTAAGCATAAAGTATGCTGACGCTTGATTTATCAATTCTAAAATTTTTATGTAACTTCCCTGAAATCATCCAGACGACTTACCGGTTCAATTTATCCGAAAATGAGCAAAGTTTTTATTTTTGCCGGCATTTTACTTGCGGGACTATGCCTGTGTACGTTCCCTGCGCATCTTTCAGCCCAAAATACACTCGAACGTATTTCAGCCGTTGAACGGAGTGACGGCAAGGGATTTGTGGTGAGGTATCACCTTTCAGAACTGACCGACTCTTTCAAAGTTGCCCAGCCTGCAGCAGATCTTATTCAGATGAAGCTTTACGGACAAGATCTTGACACGCTGAATTTCCGCTTTCCACCTCAAACGGAAACGTTTCAGAATGTGGAAGTGGCAAAAACCAGTAACGGCATCGGAGTGGAAATCCAGCTCGGAATTGGCCATTATTTCAGAACCAACGTTTATCCCGATCAAAACCGGACTCACCTGCTTTTAGCCCTGGAGAGAATTTCATTCACCGAAATGGAACGGATTGTTGAACAATCGGAGCTCATTGCCTGGAGTACCGATACCGGCGCTGAAGATACCCTGCTTGCCGAACTGGACGAAGATGATTCATTTCTAAGACTTCGGGAAAGTGTTAATTTTCAGGTGATTGTACTTGATGCAGGACATGGAGGTCATGACGTTGGGGCAATCGGTCATGGGGGTATTTATGAAAAGGATATAGCACTTGATGTTACGTTAAAGGTGGGTGAGTATATTGAAAAATATCTTCCTGATGTTAAAGTTGTATATACAAGAACTGACGACAGTTATGTTACAAGAGCAGAGCGCGGTCTCATTGCTACAAGGGCTAAAGCTGATCTTTTTGTATCAATACATGCAAATTCTGTGGGTAATGCACCCACTGCAAATGGTACCGAAACTTTCTTTCTGGGACTTGCACGTAGCCAATCGGCACTTGATGTAATGAAACGGGAAAACAGTTCATTTGATCCGGAGTCAGGTTATGCACCCAATCTCACAGAAGAAGAGCTCGTTATCTATGAGTTAACCAATGCAGGGAATATGGCCATCAGTGAACGTGTGGCTTCTATGATCGAGGGGCAGTTTAAAAACCGGGCAAACCGGCGTTCAAGAGGTGTAAAACAGGCAGGTCTGGAAGTACTAAGATATGCAGCGACACCAGCAGTTTTAATTGAAGTAGGGTTTATCTCCAATCCCACCGAAGCCCGGTTTCTCAATAGCGAGTACGGCCAAACCATTATGGCCTCCGCCATTTTCCGCGCTATCCGTGATTTCAAGCTGGAGTACGACCGCAGTCTCCGAAACAATAATGGCAGCAGGGCGAGCAATGAGTAGTAAGCCGCTGATTCTCGGTGTGGCAGGCGGCAGCGGTTCAGGTAAAACTACCGTAGTAAATAGCATTATCAACACGATTGGTGAAGAGCAGGTGCTATTTATGCAGCACGATTCCTACTATCGCGACCTGAGCCATATTTCCATGGAAGAGAGGCGTAAGCAAAACTACGATCACCCCTCATCTCTCGAAACCGAGCTGATGATCCGACATCTCGATGCACTCAGAAAAGGATATCAGATTGAGCTCCCGGTGTATGATTTTGTAGCCCACACACGCTCTGAAGAGACGATTAAAGCAGCGCCGAAAAAGATTATTCTTGTGGATGGTATCCTGATTTTTGCTGAGCCTAAACTCCGCGAGCTGATGGATATCAAGATATTTGTTGATACAGACGACGATGTGCGCCTTCTCAGACGTCTAAAGCGCGATATCATGGAGCGGGGCAGGAATCTGGATAGCGTATTGAATCAGTACGAAATGTTCGTTCGTCCCATGCATCTCGAATTTGTGGAACCGAGCAAAAGATACGCGGATATTATCATTCCGCGGGGCGGAGAAAACACGGTTGCGCTTGAAATGGTGATTGCTCTGATTCGAGGCAAAATCTCGGCCTAATCCATTATTCCCTCTTCCTGACTTCAGCTTTGGAGCACCAATAGCCTGATATCATTTTTATGATAATTCTGATGAAACACTGTATTTCTGCAACTAACTTTTCTTTTGCACTTTTGCCTTGATGCAAAAGTTCCAAAAAATCAAGGCGGTGAATTCCCGAGGCAGTTCGCTGCGGCTGCGCGATACGAATCCAAGGCCACGCCTGATGGCTTATAAAGCATGGTGATTGCATTCCCTGCGTGGCTAAGGATTCATAATACACCGCTCCGCCTTACGAACCGGGAATTCAAGGCCGACAGAACTCATCATTTAATCAGACCATCTTTGAATTGAATAAGTGACTCATCAATACGGGATATCTTATCATTCATTTTAAGAAGCGTAATCTATTTATTGATTGTTGATGCTTTGAAATTTCACAATTAAAAAACTGCGGCAGTCAGGAGTTGCGCTTGAAATGGTGATTGCTCTGATTCGAGGCAAAATCTCAGCCTGACCCATTATTCCCTCTTGCAGTTCCATCGCCAATCAGCCTGCCGAACTGCTCCATTCCATCAAAAATCAGGTTCGGGCGATGCTTCATCTGAACAATATCAGCCAAAGCATCTATCAGGTACTGAGCACCTCCGCCGGTAATCACAACATCCACGGGATACATTTCCAGTGAATACTTGTCTATGAACATCCTGACCGCCATTACATAGGCTCCGTTTACTCCCCACTCAATGCACTCGCGGGTTGACTTTCCGGGCCATCCTAAAGGCAGCATGCGCCCCACCTCAGGCAGTTCTGGCAGCTCCGCCTTCATTCCGGTATGAAAAGCCTGAAGGCCTGGCATGATGAGGCCGCCACGGTAAATCTTGTCCGAAGTCATCAGATCAATGGTACACGCGGTGCCTGTGTCAATCACAACCACATTGTTAGAGGTGATTCGCGAAGCGGCCAGACAGCCCAGAAAGCGATCGATTCCCAGCGTTTTTGGTGTATCATAATCGAGGTGGTAGGCCGGGATCTGATCGGGTGTGTAGTGGTGAAAAACCTTGCCTGGCAGATTTTCTTCCAGTTTCTCAAGAATATCCTTCCTTACCGAACTGGTAATAATTTCTTCTGCATCGAGCTGCGCAGCAAGCGACTCGGTTACCAGTTCCCACGATTCATTCCGAACGTTGTGAATCACATTCCACGAAAGTTCATTTTTTTTTGCGGCCTTAATGAATGAATTCCCGATGTCGATGTAAACTTTTCCCATTTCTACTTATGCGGAATGATTGATGCAGTACAAGTTTTTATATTGCCAGCACAAACATAATGAAAAACATGAACTAAGAAATGGATTTAGAGAAAAAGATTTCGATTGTTACCGGAGCGAGCAGCGGCATCGGCACGGCATTTTCCCGGAAACTCATTGAAAAAGGGGCAACCGTGTACGGCCTGGCCCGACGCATACAGAAACTTGAGAAGGTTAGAGAGCAGCTTGGTGAGCGTTTCATACCCGTTCAGATGGATATTACAGAACCTCTCAAGCCTGAGAGCTGGGTTCAGGAGGCCTTCAAAGGCGAACATCTGCCGCATGTATTAATCAACAATGCCGGTATGGCTCACTTCGGTAATGTGGAAGATGTTACGGTTGAGCAGTGGCATACCATGATGAACACCAATGTAAACGGGGTTTTTTACCTCACACGCCTCATTGTTCCGTTAATGAAAAAAAACCCGGATCACTCACACATTATCAATATAGCATCGGTTGCGGGGCTACTCGGCAATCCCCAGATATCGGGCTATAATGCGACCAAGTTTGCCGTTCGCGGGTTTAGTGAAGCTCTGTTCAAGGAACTTCGATACGATAATATCAAAGTATCCACGATGTTTCCGGGATCTATTGCCACCGATTTTTTTGAAAATGCGGATGCAGGAAACACCCATCCCAATATGATGCACCCTTCAGACGTTGCTGATACACTGATTCATCTTCTGGAAACCCCGGACAATCTTCTGATCAATGAAGTAACCCTCAGGCCGTTAAATCCCAAGAAACCCGAATAACCATATGAATAGATTTGTCTGTGCTTTTTTGTTGCTGGGATTTTTTGCCGGATGCGACGACCAGGATCTTTTGGAAGAGAATGTTTACGAACAGGTCGCTCTCGAACTCATTATTCTGAACCAGATAGACGAGAATGTACTGTCGCCTGAAGAAAAGGAAGAACTGCGCAATCAAATTTTCGACCATTATGACACAACGGAAGAACAGTTCAGGAACACTCACAGCTATTTCCAGCAAGATGCGGTTGAACAAATGGAGCGAATGGAAAAGCTTGGCATAGAATTGCGGAACAAAAGAGATCATATTCAGGAAGCTGAACGTGAGTTCAGTAGGAGTACTCAGATTTCTCCCGATTCGCTAAGAAAAAGACTCCTGAACTCAGACCAGTAATTCTCAGTCTAGTCCAACGGCTGCCAATGCGCCAGATTCTTGCTTCATCATAGATTTGCTTGCCTCCATAACCGGGAACTCGACAAAGAATGTTGATCCTTTACCCGGTTCACTCTCACACCCCGCTACCCCATTCATAGATGTGGTCAGTTTTTTCACGATATAGAGCCCCAGCCCCGTAGAATTCTCGTTGCCGGTCGGCTTGTTCGATAATTTTGAATATCTGCCAAAAAGTTTCTCCATCTCTTCCTTAGCGATACCCGGGCCGCTGTCAATCACACATATCCGCACAGTTTCACCCTTACGCGTGGTTTTAATGAGAACCTCAGAGTTAAACGGGGAATATTTAATTGCATTTGAAACAAGATTATCCAAAATGCGGGTTAAGCTTCCAGAGTCGCCAAGTATTGATGTGCATTCATTGGACAGATCAACATTGAGATCAATATTTTTCGCCTCTGCAGATCTTGCAAAGTGTTTCACGGCCTCATCAACGGATACGTTCAGTTCAATTCTCTCCGGTTCAGGTTTGCTCTTACCGGCATTGATACATTGAATGTCTAACAGGTCGTCAACAAGGTCGAGCATTTTGTCACAAGAAATATGAATCAGTTGTGCATATTCCTCAAGCTCTTCGGGCGTTGGAGGATCTTCGCTGTTGATTAACTCCGCAACCATTTTGATCGCTGACAAAGGATTTCGAAGATCGTGCGCCACAATTCCTAAAAATTCATCTTTCTCTTTGTTGAGATCTTTCAGTATTCGGTTCTTCTCTCTTACCTCAGCCTTCCTTTCACTTAAAAGACGGTTATTCTCCTTCTT
>SL_3KL_010_SEDDRAFT_10006820_pt1 | contig 10174 bp, 11 predicted proteins | sample SodLakKL_010_SED_2_FD_10381 | JGI IMG/M metagenome (IMG submission 10381)
AAACCGATAGTTTTGGAAAATATCAAGTTTCCCGAACCGGTTATCTCGATTGCTATTGAACCAAAAACTAAGGCCGACCAGGATAAGATGACCGTTTCAATGCAGCATCTGGCCGAGGAAGATCCTACATTTCAAATCTACACCGATCAGGAAACCGGGCAGACAATAATCCAGGGCATGGGAGAGCTTCATCTGGAGATAATTGTTGACCGGTTGCTGCGGGAGTTTAAAGTTCAGGCCAATGTTGGCAAACCCCAGGTAGCTTACAAGGAAACCATTCAAAATGAGGCATCCAGTGAGGGGCGGTTTGTGAGACAGTCAGGCGGCCGCGGCCAGTACGGACATGTGAAAATAAATCTTTCGCCTCTCGAGCCGGGAGGAGGTTTTGTTTTTGAAAATAAAATTGTCGGCGGTGCCATTCCGAAAGAATTCATCCCCTCTGTTGAAGCCGGCGTGAAAGATGCATCCTTAAATGGGATATTAGCCGGTTTTCCGGTGGTCGATTTTAAAGTTGTATTGGTTGACGGTTCTTTCCACGAGGTTGACTCTTCCGAGTTGGCCTTTCGTATTGCCGGCTCCAAGGCTTTAAAAGCTGCCCTTTCAAAAGCAAAACCGGTGCTGCTGGAGCCGGTGATGAAAGTTGAAGTTTCAGCACCTGAGGAATATGTTGGTGATATCATTGGCGATTTTACCGGGCGCAGGGGAAGGATCCTGGGTACCGAATTAAAAAGTGGTCACCAGATAATCCGGGGGGCTGTTCCGCTTTCCGAAATTTTTGGTTATGCCACTGAATTACGTTCACACACCCAGGGAAGGGGTGTTTACAATATGGAATTTTATCGTTATGAAGAGGTTCCCCAGAATATTGCGCAAAAAATTATTACTCAAAGTGTTACTTATTAATAGTTGGAGGTGCATTTAGTTGGCGAAGCAGAAGTTTGAGCGGACGAAGCCGCATGTTAATGTAGGGACGATTGGTCATGTTGACCATGGCAAGACGACTTTGACGGCGGCGATGACTTATTGTTTATCGAATGTTGGCTATGCGCAGAAGACCTCGTTTGACATGATTGACAAGGCTCCTGAAGAAAAAGAGCGTGGTATAACCATAGCGACGGCGCATGTGGAATACGAGACGGACAACCGTCACTATGCCCATGTTGACTGTCCGGGTCATGCGGACTATGTCAAGAATATGATTACCGGAGCTGCGCAGATGGACGGAGCGATCCTGGTGGTTTCGGCGGCGGATGGACCGATGCCCCAGACCCGTGAGCATATTTTATTATCGCGCCAGGTAGGGGTTCCCACCATAGTTGTTTTTTTGAACAAGGCTGACATGGTGGATGACCCGGAGTTATTGGAGCTGGTGGAGATGGAAGTAAGGGATTTATTAAATGAATATGAATTTCCCGGAGATGATGCCCCGGTGATTACCGGTTCGGCCCTGAAAGCATTAGAATGTGGCTGTGGCAGTACTGAATGTGACCAGTGCAAGGTGATCTGGGAGCTGATGAATGCTTTAGACGAGTATATACCGATGCCTGAGCGGGAGAAGGACAAGCCCTTTGTGATGCCGATAGAAGATGTTTTTTCGATTACCGGTCGGGGCACTGTGGTTACCGGTCGGGTTGAGCGTGGTCAGATCAAGGTAAGCGATGAAGTAGAGATAGTTGGCTTTGAAGACAAGCCCCGTAAGACAGTAGCCACCGGGGTAGAGATGTTTCGCAAGCTTTTAGACTATGCCGAAGCCGGCGACAACATTGGGGTATTATTGCGTGGTATAGACCGGGAGTCGGTTCAAAGGGGTCAGGTATTGGCCAAGCCCGGTACGATCAACCCGCACACCAAGTTTGGGGCCGAAGTATATGTATTGAAGAAAGAAGAAGGCGGACGTCACACTCCGTTTTTCCAGGGATACCGCCCGCAGTTTTATTTTCGCACCACTGATGTTACCGGGACCATAGATCTTCCCGAAGGCATGGAGATGGTCATGCCCGGCGACAATGTGAACATGAATATTGAATTGATAACCCCGATCGCCATAGAAGAAGGCGTACGTTTTGCTATTCGTGAAGGCGGCCGCACCGTCGGCGCCGGAGTGGTCACTTCAATTGAAAATTAAGTGTATGAAATATGAAGTTTAAATGGGTGACAGGTCACTCTTAAGTAAATGGTAAATAATGAAATTAAACAAATTAATAAGTTCCAGCCGGCTTTCATCCACTAAATTCTATTGTTTAGCAAATAAGGGGCGGGCATAAAACCTCGCCTCTTAATTATGCTTGCTTATTGACATGTTTGATCTTAATGTGGTAAATTGTAGCTTGCGAGTTTAAGAGACAGGTGGGAGAGGCAAATGAGAGTAACCATACATATGGCCTGTGACGAATGCCGGGAACGTAACTATACAACCCGGAAGAACAAAAAGAACAACCCGGATCGTCTGGAGGTAAAAAAGTACTGCAGTCGCTGCAAAGCACATACACTGCATAAAGAGACAAAGTAGGTATATTTTAGTTTTCAGCCGGGCAGTGAAATGGATTAATCCAAAAAGCATTTAAAAGAGGTCGGATTAAATGAGCATCTTTAAGAAAATAGGAAAGTTTTTACATGAAGTCAGGGTTGAATTAAAGAAAGTAAGCTGGCCTACCAGGCGTGAATTTGGTATTTTTACCAGTATTGTTTTATCGGCGGTAGTGGTAATTGGCTTTTTTTTCTGGATCCTGGACAGTATTTTTCTGGCTGTGCTTAAGCTGGTAATTGGTTAATTGTCTGACTATAAGGTCTAAACAAGGAGAGTGACAGGGGCAAATAATGATCCCTCCTGCTATGAGTACAGAAACCGAAACCGGTGCAGGAAACGGTATGGAAGAGGTTCCTGATAACGGAAACGAAGAAACAACAGTTAAAAAAGACTGGTTTGTTATCCATACCTATGCCGGATATGAAAAACGGGTTAAAACAAACCTTGAGCGCCGTGTGGATTCGATGGATATGAAAGATAAAATATTCCGTATAATGGTGCCTACAGAAAAAGAGATAACCAGCCGCGGCGGTCAAAAAAGAACAGTCGAAAAAAAAGTTTTTCCCGGTTATGTCCTGGTTGAAATGGTTATGGATGATGACTCGTGGTACGTAGTTCGCAACACCCCCGGAGTAACCGGATTTGTTGGTCCCGGCTCAAAACCAGTTCCACTCAGTGAAAAAGAAATAACCCATATTTTACGACAGGTGGGCGTTGTTGAGGGCAAACCACGTATTGACTTCGATGTCAACCAGGTTGTCCGGGTGGTAAGCGGTCCATTTAAGAATTTTGAAGGCAAGGTGGAAGAAATTAACCAGGAAAAAGGTACTGTTAAGGTATCGGTTTCTATGTTTGGACGTGAAACACCGGTGGAACTTGAATTTCACCAGGTGATTAAATTTTAATCAGCGCTGTTTGGCCTGTAGGGCAATAACAGTGGGGAGGTTTTATGAATGGCTAAAAAAAAGAAAGTGCTTGCCCTGGTCAAGCTGCAAATACCTGGCGGTAAAGCAACTCCTGCTCCTCCGGTTGGGCCGGCTCTCGGCCAGCATGGGGTTAATATTATGGCTTTTTGCAAAGAATTTAACGACCAAACGGCCAATACAGGTGGATTAATTATACCGGTCGAGCTTACAGTTTATGAGGACCGAACCTATAGCTTTATTACCAAGACACCTCCGGCCGCGGTACTGCTTAAGAAAGCAGCAGGCCTCGAAACTGCTTCCGGGGAGCCAAACAGGGTTAAAGTTGCAACGATTACCCGGGACCAGGTTAGGGATATTGCCAAACAGAAAATGGAAGACTTAAATGCTTACGATCTTGAAGCAGCCGCTGAGATTATAGCCGGTACTGCACGCAGCATGGGAATTGTTGTAGAAGGCTAATATAAAGATAAATGGTTGGAAGCTATAAATATTAAGGTGGGAGAGTGCTGAGCACTTGCAGACCACGGGAGGTTTTAGAAGAAATGCCAAAAAGAGCGAAAAGGTATGAAGAAGCCCGCAAACAAATTAATCGTGAAAATAAATATGAGCCGGAAGAAGCCCTGGGATCAGTCCGTGAGCTGGGCAATTGTTCTTTTGATGAAACTGTTGAAGCGGCTTTTCGCCTTGGAGTTAACCCCAAGCATGCCGACCAGCAGGTACGCGGTTCGGTAGTTTTACCTCATGGTACCGGAAAAACACTCCGGGTAGTTGTTTTTGCCAAGGGTGAAAAAATAAGTGAAGCTGAAGAAGCAGGTGCTGATCATGTCGGTTCTGATGAACTGGTTGCCAGGGTTCAGGAAGGCTGGCTTGATTTTGATGTTGCTGTAGCCACACCCGATATGATGAGTTCTGTTGGTAAGCTGGGAAAAGTTCTCGGCCCACGTGGAATGATGCCTAACCCGAAAAGCGGGACTGTTACATTTGACATTGCCAGGGCAATTAACGAGATCAAGGCCGGGAAAGTTGAATACCGGACTGACAAGGCCGGCAATGTTCATGTTCCGATTGGCAAAGTATCTTTCAGCCAGGATCAACTGGTTGAAAACTTTAATGCAGTCCTGGATGCACTGGTTAAAGCCCGTCCAAGCGCAGCCAAGGGCCAGTATCTAAGAAGTATTACTGTAAGCTCAACTATGGGCCCCGGAATCAGAATTAACCCGGGCGTAGGAGTTAAAAGCTAGGTAAAAAGTGTCGAAAAGTTGAATATGAGTATTCCGTAGACGGCAGGTACCGTTTGGTTTAATGGTCTTGAGACTTCCTGTCCAGGAAAAGCTCTCTGAATGATAACCGGCTTATATTAACCTTTATATAAACGGTTGAAACGGGGTTTTCTGTCTGCGGAAAACCCTTTAATTATTATGATAAGAATTTATACTTTAAAGCAAAAATTGATCAAAGAGGAGGTGAAATATTTGATTACCAGGAAAGACAAAGAAAAAATGAAGGAAGAAATAGCCGAAGCTTTAAAACAGGCCGAGCTGGTTGTTGTTACCAATTACAGGGGTTTAAACGTTGAAACCATTAATGACCTGCGCCGCCGCTTGAGAAATGAACAGTGCCTCTTTCGAATTACCAAGAATACCATGAATCGCCTGGCCTGCAGAGAGTCGGGTTTTGAGCAGTTGGAAGAATTTTTTGAAGGTCCTACCGCTATTGCTTATGCAAACGAGGATCCGGTTGCTGCAGCTAAAGTGTTCAGGGATTTTACCAAAGAAAACGAGACTTTAGTCATCAAGGGTGGTATGCTTTCCGGCCAACTCATCAACCCGGAGCGTATCAAGGAACTGGGTGAAATTCCTTCACGCGAGGTATTGTTATCCAAAGTCGTCGGTGGTTTCCAGGCTCCCATTTCCGGTTTGGTCGGAACCCTGCACGGTACATTAAGTCAACTGGTATATACCGTAGATGCGGTCCGCCGGCAGAAAGAAAGCGCCTGATCTCAATAAACTGGTGATCATGGGAAAGGCGGCCCTGTTGTAGATTAGATTGGAAACAAACCAGCTGGTCTGGATTTTAGTAATACAGTCTTTTTATAAAAGATAATATTATTTATTAAAGGAGAATATTTAGAATGGCAAAAGAAAAAAATACCGTAAGTGAAATTATGGAAATGATCAAAGGGATGACCGTCCTGGAATTATCTGATCTGGTCAAAGCCCTGGAAGAAGAATTCGGCGTAACCGCCGCCGCCCCGGTAGCTGCAGCCGCCGCTCCTGCTGTCGAAGCAGCCCAGGAAGAAGAAAAAGATGAGTTTGATGTTGTTTTGACCTCGGCTGGAGAGAAAAAGATCCAGGTTATCAAGGTTGTTCGTGAATTAACCGGCCTGGGACTCAAAGAAGCAAAAGCCATGGTTGATGAACTGCCCAGCCCCGTCCAGGAAAAAGTTAGCAAGGAAGAAGCTGAAGCCACCAAGGCCAAGATTGAAGAAGCAGGCGGCGTGATCGAGCTTAAATAAGAGAATAAGTTTACCGGGTGGGTAAATATATATAGCTCAATAATGATTTTAATACAGGGGTGTATACTTTTAGCGCTCCTGTATTTTTATGGACATAATAACTATTTAGGATTTTTATGGTCAGGTCATAGTTGAAAGGGCTTTTAGCATTTGTTATTATTGATCCGGATATCAGTTTAAAATAATATAATTAACCGGACGATTCAATAAAACCAATTATTTTACCTGCACTTTCCGACTTAAATATTTTTCTTCAAACTTGTTGACATCCGGAATCTATTATGATAATATTTTTAGATGTCTAGTACTACTACAATCTTTTTGCGAGTGATTTATTTAGCCTTCTTAAGTAATGAAATACATACCCATAGGAGAATCAGAGGATTTTGGCTGTCTATGTGTCCAGCCGTTTTCACCGTTTTAAATCATAAACCAGATATCAGGGGAGTGATTTTTTTTAATGTCTACTAGTGTCGCTACAGGCATAAGGCAAAGGCGTTCTTTTGCCCGGATTAAGGAAGTTCTTGATCTTCCAAATTTAATTGAAGTTCAGCGCAGTTCTTTTGACTGGTTTCTGGACCAGGGTTTAAAAGAAATATTTGATGATTTTTCACCTATTCAAGACTTTACAGGCAATCTTGTTCTCGAATTTTTTGATTATTCCCTGGGTGAGCCCAAGTATTCTGTTGAAGATTGTAAAGAAAGGGATGCTACCTATGCTGTACCATTAAAGGTAAAAGTTCGACTATTAATCGGGAAACCGGTGAGGTTAAAGAACAGGAAGTTTTCATGGGCGACTTTCCCATGATGACTGAGAACGGAACTTTTATAATCAATGGTGCTGAACGGGTTATTGTAAGCCAGCTGGTTCGATCTCCCGGGGTTTATTTCAAGAAACAGCCCGATCCGAGCGGGAGTACAGGTAAGGAGCTTATAAGCGGCACGATCATTCCCAACCGGGGGACCTGGCTGGAATTTGAGACTGATGTTTCAGATGGAATATATGTACGTGTAGATCGGACCAGGAAGATACCGGTTTCTGTTTTGCTTAGGGCTATCGGTTACGGTACAGATGAGGAAATAAAAGAAGTTCTGAACCATGATCATCGCCTGGATGATCTGCTGGAAAAAGATCATACCGACTCAGTTGAAACTGCTTTACTTGAGATTTACAAGCGTTTGCGTCCCGGTGAGCCTTTAAATACAGAAAATGCCCGTTCGCTTTTTGATTCACTATTTTTTGATGGAAAACGTTATGATTTTGCTTATGTTGGCAGGTTTAAGGCCAACAAGAAGCTGTCAATGACTGAGCGTCTTTTCGGACATGAACTGGCCGAAGATATAAAAGACCCGGCTGGAGGAAAAGTTATTTGTAAAGCGGGCAATATTGTCGATGAAGAAACAGCCCGGGTGATCGAGGATCATAATATTCAAAGGGCAAAAATTAATTACCGGGACCGGACCCATCTTGTTATCGGAAATGGCAACGTGGATTTATCGACCAGGCACCTGGTTACCAGTGATATTCTGGCCGCAGTTAACTATATTATCAATCTATTCGATGGTATTGGCCATGCCGATGATATAGATCACCTGGGTAACCGGCGGTTGCGCAGCGTTGGAGAGCTGCTTCAAAATCAGTTCAGGATCGGACTTTCCCGCATGGAAAGAGTTGTTCGTGAAAGGATGACTATCCAGGATGTAGAGGCCATTACACCACAGGCCCTGATTAACATCAGGCCGGTAATTGCTTCAATAAAAGAATTTTTCGGCAGCAGCCAGCTATCCCAGTTTATGGATCAAACTAATCCTCTGGCTGAGTTAACCCATAAAAGACGTTTAAGCGCACTCGGTCCCGGTGGGTTAAGCAGGGAAAGGGCGGGGTTTGAAGTCCGTGATGTTCACCATTCGCACTACGGTCGGATTTGTCCTATTGAAACCCCCGAAGGTCCGAATATTGGTTTGATTGGATCGCTGGGCACTTATGCCCGCATTAACGAATATGGTTTTATTGAAACTCCTTACCGGCGGGTTGATAAGAAAGAGGGGCGGGTTACTTCAGAAATTGTTTATCTCACTGCTGATGATGAAGACCGCTTTGTTATTGCCCAGGCTAATGCCAAGCTGGATGAAGATGGCCGCTTTACCGGTAACCGGGTTATTTGTCGTTACTATTATGACACAGTTATGCGTAATCCCCACGAGGTTGATTTCATGGACGTTTCACCGAAACAGCTGGTCAGTGTGGCTACGGCCCTTATTCCTTTTTTGGAGAATGATGATGCCAACCGGGCCCTGATGGGTGCCAATATGCAGAGGCAGGCTGTACCTTTACTGCAAACTGAAGCACCCTTTGTTGGGACCGGCCTGGAATATAAAGCTGCCATCGATTCTGGTGCGGTAGCAGTTTGTCTGGCCGGAGGCGAAGTAGTGCGGGTTACCAGTAATGAAATCATGATCAAACGCAAAGATGATAGTGATGAACGAAACTATATAATTAACGGCCGGACCAGGGAACGTTTTGAAACAGAGCGGATCCCGGTTTTGACGGTGGAATTGATCTCTACTCGCTTCAGAAATTTAAGCGCTCCAACCAGGGAACCTGTGTGAATCAACACCCGATAGTCCAAAAGGGCCAGGAAGTCAGGGCCGGAGAGGTAATAGCTGACGGTTCCTGCACAAATTTAGGGGAAATGGCCCTCGGCCGTAATGTTTTAGTTGCTTTTATGCCCTGGGAAGGTTTTAACTATGAAGATGCAATTTTAATCAGCGAAAAACTGGTCAAAGAAGATACCTTTACTTCCATTCACATCGAAGAATATGAGTCGGAGGCCAGGGATACTAAACTTGGACCGGAAGAAATTACCCGCGATATACCAAATGTTGGTGAAGAAGCCTTAAAAGATCTCGACGGACGGGGCATAATTCGCAGCGGTGCCGAGGTAAGAGCCGGTGATATCCTGGTAGGTAAAGTTACTCCCAAGGGCGAAACAGAACTGACTGCAGAAGAGCGGTTGCTGCGAGCTATCTTTGGTGAAAAAGCCCGCGAAGTAAGAGACACTTCACTGCGTATACCCCATGGTGAATCAGGAATAGTTGTCGATGTTAAGGTCTTTAACCGTGAGGAAGGTGACGAGCTTTCGCCCGGTGTCAATCAGCTGGTTCGAGTTTACGTGGCCAAGAAGCGAAAAGTATCCGAAGGGGATAAAATGGCTGGAAGGCATGGTAACAAGGGTGTAATAGCCCGAATTCTTCCTGAAGAAGATATGCCTTTCCTGCCTGATGGCACCGCCCTTGATGTTGTTCTCAACCCGCTTGGTGTACCTTCCAGGATGAATATCGGGCAGGTTTTGGAAGCTCACCTTGGCTGGGCAGCCAGAACACTGGGTATAAGTATTGCTTCCCCGGTTTTTGACGGGGCTTCCGAAGAGGATGTTTTTGATTGCTTTAGGGAGTCCGGGCTTTCCGAAGATGGTAAAACCATACTGTACGACGGCCGGACCGGGGAACCATTTGATGAAAGAATAACGGTCGGTTATGTTTATATGCTTAAACTGGCCCACCTGGTTGACGATAAGATTCATGCGCGTTCAACCGGCCCTTATTCCCTGGTTACGCAGCAGCCTCTGGGAGGTAAAGCGCAATTCGGCGGTCAACGATTTGGAGAAATGGAAGTCTGGGCCCTGGAAGCTTACGGTGCCGCATATACCCTCCAGGAGATTCTCACAGTTAAATCTGACGATGTGGTTGGCCGGGTAAAAACTTACGAAGCCATTGTAAAAGGTGAAAATATTCCCGAACCAGGTGTACCCGAGTCATTTAAGGTGCTGGTTAAGGAACTGCAAAGTCTTTCTCTCGATGTCCGGGTTCTCAGCGAAGAATCTGGAGAAGTTGAAATTAAAGAAACCGATGATGATGGCGATTACCGCCGGCTGGATGTAAATATTGAAGGCATGGAAGCAGATGAAAAAAAAAAAAAAAAAAAAAAGATGAAGATACCATCGAAGAAGCATCAGAAGTTGTAGAGGATTCTGAAGATCCTGAAGAGGGCGTTTCACTTCCGGTTGGGGTTGGGCAGGAAAATGTTGAAGAAGTTTCTCTAGATCAACTAGAAGAACTTGAACAGGAAGATGATGAAAGCTTAGATGATTCGGAGACCGAACATTCTACTAAAAAGAAGGAAAAAGAAAAAGATGAAGAGTTTAC
>SL_3KL_010_SEDDRAFT_10006821_pt1 | contig 10172 bp, 11 predicted proteins | sample SodLakKL_010_SED_2_FD_10381 | JGI IMG/M metagenome (IMG submission 10381)
GAGAGTGATACACTTGTGATCTGTACAGATCACGGTAACATTGAAGATCTGACTATCAAAACTCACACCAGAAATCCGGTGCCGTTATTTGTGAAGGGAGACACAGATCCTTTTATAAGTGCTGAGAGCGTTATGGATATAACACCCGGAATACTTGAAGTACTCAGAAAGAGTTGACTCAGATCTTATCGAGAACTTCTTTAATTCTCTCAAAGATTTCATCAATGGTTCCAACTCCATCCACTTCGGTAACCATTCCTTTTTCTTTGTAATAGTTCAATACCGGTTCTGTCTCATTCCGGTATACCTCGAGGCGGGTGCGAACTTTTTCAGGGGTATCATCCGATCGTCCCTCACCGCGGCTTAATATCCGCTGAACCAATTCCTCTTCAGGAACGGTTAATGTGATAAAGGTATCAATAGAGGTGGAGTTTTCGGCCAGGAATTGATCGAGTGCTTTGGCCTGGGGAACAGTACGCGGAAATCCGTCAAGAATATATCCGTTGTCGTACTTATCATTTTGCAGCTCATCCACAACCAGTTCCACAACCGTTTCATCCGGAACCAGTTTACCCGCATCCATGATCGATTTTACTTTTTTCCCAAGTTCGGTTTCATTCTTTATGTTATAGCGGAAAATATTTCCTGTTGAAAGGTGAGGAATATTGTAATGGTCAACGATTTTCTTTGCCTGTGTACCTTTCCCGGCCCCGGGAGGTCCGAACAATATGATCTTCATAAAATTAAATGAGATTTAGACCTGATGATTTTGTTTAAAAAAGTCTCTGTTATATAAGCAGGTTAGAGGTATGATCCGGTTCTGTTATCAGATTAGAAATAATTACCCTCAAAAAGAAAGTTGAAATGCGGGGATTTATGAGATTCCCGCATTTCTGAATTCAGATTACTTTTTTTCTGTATTCGGATTTACGCGCTCTCTTTCACGAATTCGTGCAGATTTTCCTCTTCTTTCTCGCAGGTAGAAAAGTTTTGAACGGCGAACCCTTCCTTTCTTTTTCACATCAATTTTTGCGATAAAAGGAGAGTAGAGTGGGAAAATTCGCTCAACACCAACACTGCCCGACATTTTTCGAACGGTTATGGTTTTGTTGGCTCCGCTTCCGCGTTCGTTTAATACCACACCCTCATACTGCTGAATACGCTCTTTTTCACCTTCGCGTACGCGGTAATGCACGTTGATTGTATCTCCGGCGGTAAATTCCGGGATATCATCCCGCATTACTGTTTGTTCTATCAGTCTCAGTTTGTCCATTGTTTTATCCTTGTTACTGGGCGTTAATTATTCTTTTTAAATTTTTTGTATAAATCAGGCCGCCGTTCTTTGGTCTGTTTGATTGATTGCTCCTCGCGCCATTTTTTCACTTTTTTGTGATCTCCGGATCGTAAAACTTCCGGTACGCTCATCCCTTTAAATTCAACGGGACGCGTATATATTGGTCCTTCCAGCAGTTCGTTTTGAAACGAATCGGAAAGGGCGCTTTCCGCATCACCTATTGCACCGGGAATCAGCCGCACAATTGCATCGGTCATTACCATGGCCGGAAGTTCTCCGCCCGAAAGCACATAATCACCGATCGAATATTCGAGGGTAACCAGTTCATCACGTACACGCTGATCCACACCTTTATAGTGTCCGCATAAAATAATCAGATTTTTTTTAAGCGAAAGTGCATTGGCATCGGTCTGCTCAAACCGGTTTCCGTCAGGCGAAGTAAAGATTACCTCGTCATAACTGCGTTCGCTTTTCAGCTTTTCGATACATGAAAAAATTGGCTGCGGCGAAAGCACCATGCCGGCTCCTCCGCCGTATGGATAGTCGTCGATCTTCTTGTGTTTGTCTTCACTGTAATCGCGAAGATCATGCACAAAAATTTCAACAAGTTCTTTTTCTTTCGCCCTTCCCACAATACTGTGGTTCAGCGGTCCGTCAAGCAGAGCCGGTACTCCGGATATAATATCGATTCGCATCATAGCAGGTTCAGGAATCTGTAAGTTGATCCAGGTTTTTGCAGTATACCACTTTCTTTTGATGATCTGTATGATCTACAAATTCATCAACCACAGGTATAAGCAGTACGCCTGTTTCCGTTTTAACTTCCAGGATTAAATGAGCAGGATTGCTCATCAGGTCCAAAACAGAACCAAAAGTGCTGTCATTATATATAACGGTGTAACCGGTCAGATCCGGCTCGTCACTTTCATCCGGTTCATGTTCGATCACTTTGTCGCTGAATACAGCCTTATCCATTGCGGCATCGGCATCGCTGCGGTTTGCAATCAAATCAAATTTTACAAAGAACGTTATCTGATTCTTTTTTTCCTCCCGGTGAACAGATTCGATGCGCATTGGCAACAGATCCGATCGTTTATTTTTTGTATAAACGATCTCTCCGGGAGACAGTAAATCATCAGTAAAATCATTTACAGGCAAAAAGCGAACAACACCATCCAGTCCGCGTGCTTTGCCAATCCGGCCTATTTCCTTAAAACGGGAATTCATTAGCCGGTTATTATCAGTTATTCAGATTGTTTGCTTTCCCATGCACGCTGAACGGTAACACGATCTTCGTCATCGGGAACAAATCCTTTCAGATCATCAATTGGAGAATCTTTGATATGATCAATCGCTTCAGCGGCAGTCATATCAGTAGAAACTTTTGAAGTAGCTTCAGCTTCTTCCGCTTTAGTTTCCTCAGCCTCAGTTTCAGTTTTAACCTCTTCTTCTTCCTCTTTAGCTTCAGGCTCAGCTTTGGTCTCTTCAACTTCAGTTTCAGCTTCTTCAGCAGCTTCGGCTTTTTCTTCGTCTTCAGCTTCAGCCTTTACTTCTTCAGGTTTTTCCTCAGTTTCTTCAACTTTAGTTTCAACCTCAGCTTCAGTTTCTTCTTTTGCTTCTGTTTTAGCCGGTGCTGCTTCAGCAGTTTCTGCCTGCTCTTCTGTTGCTTCAGTTTTTTCTTCTTCCTCAGCCTCAACCTTTGCTTCTTCTGGCTTTTCCTCAGTTTTTGTCTCTTCGGTTACTTCAGCAGTTTCGGCTTGCTCTTCTGCAGTTTCGGCAGCAGCTTCAGCTGTTTCTTCTTCTTTTTCAGCCTGTGCTTCTGCGGCTTCTTTTTCTGCTTTTTCTCTTTCAAGAGCTTTGGCTGCTGCAGCGGCTTTTTCTTCAAGCTGCTTTTTGTACTCTTTTTCTTCAGATTTCAGCAGTTCTTTTTGACGTTCTTTACGGCTGACTGCTTTTTCTTCTTTTTTAGCTTCGCGGGCTTCGCGCCACTCGGTTAGTGCAGCTTCAATTTCTTCTTCAGATTTGCCCCAGCGCAGCAGATGCATTTTATACAGAATGCCTTCACGCTTCAGGATGCTTCGTACTGTTTCGCTTGGCTGCGCACCAATGCGAAGCCAGTGCATTACGCGTTCTTCATCATACGTGAGTTCTTGGTTTTCACTCACATTATCAAAGCGGCCAAGCTGCTCAATAATGCGTCCGTCACGCGGTGCGCGGCTGTCTGCTACCACGATGTGGTAAAATGCCCTTTTCTTTCTTCCTCTTCGTTGTAAACGTAACTTAATCAATGATTTACTCCAGTTTATTTAGTTGTTTAAAGTGATTTATCTTCCCAGCGGAAGGTTTTTGAGCCCTTGCATAGCACGGCCCATTTTGCTCATTTTCGACATTGTTTTCATCATCTTCTTCATCTGCTCAAATTGTTTCATCAGTTCGTTGATCTCACGAACGGTTGTGCCCGACCCTTTTGCAATTCTTCTTCTGCGGCTTCCATTTAATATAGACGGGTCTCTTCGTTCTTCAGGGGTCATTGAGTCGATGATCGCGATAATAGGCTTGAATGTATCCTCATCAATTTCCTGATTTTCTACAGCTTTTTGAGCACCGGGAATCATGCCAACCAGGTCGGCAACATTACCCATTTTCTTAATTTTCTGGATCTGCTCCTTGAAATCCTCAAGGTCAAAACTATCCGAGCGTATTTTCTTTTGTAGTTTTTCTGCCTGCTCTTCGTCAAACTCTTTTTGGGCTTTTTCTACGAGGGAAACTACATCACCCATTCCTAAAATTCGCTTAGCAAGGCGATCAGGATAGAAAGGCGAGAGGGCATCAAGCTTTTCGCCGGTACTCATAAACTTGATCGGTTTCTCTACAACCGACCGGATAGAGAGTGCAGCTCCGCCGCGTGTATCACCATCAAGTTTGGTCATTACCACACCATCAAAATTGATGGTTTCATCAAATGCTTTTGCAGTATTCACGGCGTCCTGGCCGGTCATCGCATCCACAACAAAAAGAATTTCATCAGGCTCAACAGCCTTCTTGATTTCTGCAACCTCATTCATCATCTGCTCATCAACATGCAAACGGCCAGCTGTATCAATAATCACAGTATCAAGTGCCAGGCTCTTGGCCATCGATACAGCTTCTTTTGCAACACGAACAGGATCTTTCTGTGCTATAGAATACACAGGTACATCAATTTCTGATGCAAGTGTTTTGAGCTGATTGATGGCGGCCGGACGATAAACATCAGCGGCGGCGAGAATAGGAGTGCGGTTGTTTTCTTTTTTCAGATACCGCGCAAGCTTGCCTGCGAAAGTGGTTTTACCTGATCCCTGAAGACCTGCAATTAAAATAACAGTGGGGGGCTTGGCTGCAACGGCAAGATCAACACGCTCATCTCCCAGCATTTTTACCATTTCATCGTACACAATTTTGGTAAATTGCTGGCCGGGGTTAACGCTCTTCAGAACGTCAGCTCCCATAACCCTATCTTTTATATCGGCGGTAAATTTTCGGGCTACTTCAAGGTTTACGTCAGCGTCTAACAGGGCGCGGCGAATTTCGCGAACCGTTTCAGCGATATTTACATCGGTGATCCGGGCTTGCCCTTTTAAACTCTGAACGGCCGATTCTATTTTTGAAGACAAATCTTCGAACATATCAAGCGCGTTGTTTGTATTATTTCAGAGTCTTACAAATTACGGACTTAATATTCACTTATCAACAGCTTTGTGGATAATTTTTTTGGGAGTGAGAAAACGCAGAAGGGACCCACCCCCGGCCCCTCCCTCCGTCGCTATCGCTCCGCAAGGAGGGGAGGCTTCTGCCTTTTGCGTTCTGCCCTCTCACTTTTTATTATTTCAATCTGATAAACGAACACCTTATTTTCCCTGAGAATAATTACCCAACGTTAACTAATTATATTATTGAATCATGTCTGACCAAGCCGGCTATGGATTATTAAAAGGAAAAAAAGGAATTATTTTTGGTGCACTCGACGAGCGCAGTATTGCCTGGAGAATTGCACTTGCCTGTAAAAGAGAAGGAGCTGACTTTGTTCTTTCAAATGCTCCCATCGCTTTAAGGCTGGGAGCACTTAATGCATTATCTGAAGAAACCGACGCCCCGATTTTTCCGTGTGATGTAAGTAAAGAAGAGGAAGTTGAAGAACTGATGCAAAAAACCAAAGAGCATCTCGGCGGGGTCGACTTTATTCTCCATGCAATCGGAATGTCTCCGAACATCAGAAAAAAAGTGCCGTACAATGACCTGAACTATCACTGGATGAATCAAACCCTTGATATCTCAGCCATTTCACTGCATAAGATTTTAAAATATGCTGAAAAAACAGAAGTTATTAATGACGGAGCAAGTGTGGTTGCCCTTTCCTTCATAGGTGCACAGCGCATCTTTTCTAAATATTCTGACATGAACGATGCAAAAGCTTTGCTCGAAAGTATAGCCAGGAATTACGGCAGCAGGCTCGCCGATAGAGGAATTCGTGTAAATACGGTTTCACAGGCGCCAACTGAAACATCGGCAGGGACCGGAATAAAAGGTTTTGACGTGATGTTTACATTTGCTGAGAAAATAGCACCGCTCGGTAATCCAACTGCTGACGATTGCGCTGATTACTGCGTTACCCTCTTTTCAGATCTCACAAGAAAAGTAACCATGCAAAATCTGTATCATGACGGCGGTTTTGTAACGTCCGGTATTTCTGAGGAGATGGCTCAGGGACTTCTTAAACTTTATGCAGACGAAGAGTAATTAAATATGGCCGGAAAAATTCTCGGCATAGATCCCGGTTCTCGTACAACAGGATATGCAATTCTGGTTGAAGAGCAGGGGAAATATTCTGCGCAGATTTGTGATGTTTTCAGAATGGATAAGATGGAAGATCACAATGAACGGCTTCAGTTTATTTTTGATAAAGTAACCGAGCTGGTAAAACAGCATAAACCCGATCAATGCGCAGTTGAAACACCCGTGTATGGCGTTGATCCGCTCGCGATGCTGAAACTCGGGCGGGCCCAGGCGGCGGCCATTCTTGCAATCACAAATTTAGACGTACCTGTGGCCGAATACTATCCGAAAGCCGTGAAAAAGGCGATTACCGGTAATGGCAATGCAAGTAAAAAACAGGTGGCATTTATGCTTGATAAGCTGATAAAACTACCGGAAAAAAAACTGAAGGATGACGCCACAGATGCACTGGCTGTTGCCTGGTGCCATCATACCCAAATGGGAAATGCGCACGGCCATAAAAAGCAGATGCATCAGAATAACCGTAAATCAAGCTGGGCAGCATTTGTGCAGGATAATCCGGAGCGTGTTAAAAATAACTGATAGTGCAAAAGAACCTGGGTTGAATTTATGATCGCATTTCTGAATGGAATTTTAGCAGAGAAAAGTGAAGATAATTGCATTGTTGATGTGAGCGGGGTGGGCTACCGTGTTGAAATTTCATCTCAAACACTTCAAAACTTGCCCGATAACGGCAAAGAGCTTAAAATTCTGATCTATCATCATATCACCGAAAATGATCAGCGCCTGTTTGGGTTCACATCACAAAAAGAGAAAAACCTGTTCGAGAAACTGATCACCGTAAAAGGAATCGGACCCAAACTTGGCCTGACCATCCTGAGCGGAATGGAAGCCGGACAGTTAATTGAAGCGATCGTTACTCAAAATATTTCTTCACTATCCACTATTTCAGGCATCGGGAAAAAAACGGCTGAGAGAATGGTGCTTGAACTTAAAGACAAAATATTTGATGAGTCCGGACCCTCGGTCGTATCGGCCGGTGGTGAAATGGGAGACCGCAGAAGCGAATCTGTTTCGGCACTCGAGGCACTTGGGTTTAAAAAGAGAGAGGCAGAAAAAGCAGTTTCTGCAATTATTCAAAACTCGCCAAAATCAACGGTATCGGAAATTGTTAAACAAGCACTATCCGAGCTCAAAAGATAATAGTTTCTTAATACTAAGTTTTTATCATTGATTAAGCGCAGCAGTTAGGTTGTTGTGAGATTTTTATTAACGAATTAAACTATTTTGTCGAAAAAAACAATTCTTGTAGTTGATGATGAGCAAGACCTTCTGGACCTTATCGAATACAATTTAAAAAATGAAGGTTTTAATGTAATAAAAGCGGAAGATGGGGTGTCCGCCATTCATGAAGCTAAAAATAACCCAATAGATCTTGTTTTACTGGATATAATGATGCCCAAAATGGACGGGCTCGAAGTTTGCAACCAGATGAGATCGAACGCAGACCTGAAACACATCCCCATAATTTTTCTTACAGCCCGGGGAGATGAAAAAACTGAAGTTGAGGGATTAGATACAGGAGCTGATGATTATATCACCAAACCGATCAGTACAAAAAAACTGATATCCAGAATCAAAGCGGTGTTACGAAGATTCAGTGAAACTGAAGAAACCACAAACAAACTGATTGCACACGACTTGGTGATCGACAGAGACCGATATATTGTTACCCGCGATGGTGAGGAGTTTCAATTACCGCGCAAAGAATTTGAACTGTTATATTATCTGGCCGGCAAAAAAGGCAAAGTGAGAGACCGGCAAACGCTGCTCAATAAGGTTTGGGGAGATAACATTTATGTGGTTGACAGAACGGTTGATGTGCACGTAAGAAAAATCAGAGAAAAGCTGGGAGACCATTATATTGAGACAGTGAAAGGAGTAGGCTATCGATTTAAAGAATGAGCAAAAAAAAGACCAGTAAATTTTCTAAAGTATCATTTCTTGTAGCATTACCGGCAAGCATCATAAGTTCGATTTTAAGTGCATCAATTCTGTTTATTGCTACTGATTCGGGCATACAGGCTATACTTTATACCGGTATAATTGTTTTAATTGTTACGTTTCTTTCGGTGTATCTAATCTCATGGCATATTCATCACCCAAGAATTGAAATTCTAGAGAGCATCTACAAAAACATCGCTAAAAAAAGGTTTGATGATTACTCAAAAATCAAAGCATCCCCGAATGATGAAATCAATTTGCTGATGAAGCGCTCTGTTCGAGCAAGCAATATGGTTGAAAAGGAATTGCAGCGACTCAACAAAATTGAAAACTACAGAAAGGAGTTTATCGGGGATATTTCTCATGAGCTAAAAACACCGATATTTGCGATTCAGGGTTTTATAGAAACTCTTCTGAACGGAGCCATTCATGATGATGAGGTGAATGAAGCATTCCTGAAAAAAGCGATGAGAAACGTAAACAGGCTTACTTACCTCACCAAAGATTTGATGGAAATATCACGCCTTGAAACCGGTGAGCTAAAATCTGATATGCAGGAAATTTACTTACGTAACCTGATACTGGATGTGGTAGAAAGCCTGCATTACAAATCTCAAAAAGAGCAGATTGAAATTGAAGTTTCAGAATTTGATAAAAACATTCAGATCAGGGCCGATCGCAGCCAAATTCGCCAGGTTTTAATCAACCTGATTGAAAACGCAATTAAGTATAACACGGAAAACGGAAAAGTTGAGGTTGGCGTCAAAGAGTTCAAAGGCGATCCCGATAGAGTGAGGGTTTATGTTCGCGATACCGGTATCGGAATAGAAAAAAAAGATATACCCCGCGTTACGGAAAGATTTTTCAGGGTGGACAAATCAAGATCAAGAGAAAAAGGCGGAACCGGCCTTGGGCTATCGATCGTAAAACATATTATTGAAGCACACGGTGAAAACCTGATCATTGAAAGTAACCATGAAGGCTCAACGTTCAGTTTTACACTCTCGAAAGTGAATCACGCTCTTGTTTAATTTTCTCATTTTTTAAAATTAGAGTGATATGCAGCTATTTGTTAACTAAGAGCTAATATTCATAATTCATAGCTTGAATCAAATGCTTCATTACTTTTGTCTTGAAACAAAAGTAATCAAAAATTCAAGGCTGCTGATTCGCTCCGGCTCCATCACGGGTTGCTCCATCGACAGATAAATCAATGGTCCATCTCTTGTTTCCCAAGCGAACCATTTATCACCGGTGTGATTTATCAAAACGTCTCCGTCGCCCCGCTCTGCTTATCGCCTCCACGAATCGGAGGCCGGTTAACTCCTGTTTTAAATTTAGAGTTTTGATAAAGAAAAAATAACTTCCGGCATCGTGATTTCTGAAGGTGGTGTTTGGTTTTTGTCCGGCGTATGCGATGGGTGTAAAAAACATACCGGTGAGAATCTAAAAAAATCTCAGAGTGTTATGGACAATTGTTTTTTACATCGCATAGCTGGATGAAAACCCCACCTGAAGAAATCCAAGCCGGCGGGTTTTGGACACTTTTCCCCGATGAAAAGTGTCAAAGAGATATACAGCAATGAATTTGCCATGAGCTATACTCATGATTCATAGCCTGGCCTTCTAATTTATATTCTCTCCAATAAATATCTCCTGCATATCATATGCCAGCTGCACATGAGGGGGAAGCTTTTCATTTGTTGAAGCGTGCTCTACGTACGCATTCATATGAATTAAATACGTTTTAGGAATTTTCAGCTCATTTGCTATTTCTACTGCTTCGGGAATTGTTAAATGAGTGGGGTGAGGCGGATTCCACCTTAATCCGCTTAATACGAGAACTTTACTGTCGCGTACCAAATCCTTGGTTTCTTCAGGGATTGATTTTACATCGGTCATATAAGAAAAATCATTTACCCGGTATCCCTGAACGTCAATACTGCCATGATTATAATGGAGCGGTGTTATGGTGAGATCACGAAATTCAACTGCAGAGTCAATAACTTTTATATCCACGGAAGTTGAGCCGGGATATTTATTCGGCCCAAACATATAGCGGAATCTATTTTTAATTTCTTCGGATACTTTTTTGCTTGTG
>SL_3KL_010_SEDDRAFT_10006822_pt1 | contig 10171 bp, 9 predicted proteins | sample SodLakKL_010_SED_2_FD_10381 | JGI IMG/M metagenome (IMG submission 10381)
CTTTTAACCTATATTCGTTTTCTTAACTATTCAATATCTCGCCATTTGGGGTCGGACCGATCTATTCAACTGAATTTTCACATGATACGTTTCAAAACAGGCTGTTATTATGTCTTGGAACGCCTGTTTCATCCTCAAAATGGGCACTGTAAGGGTCTGCAGGTTGCCATTGGAGCCCTGACCACACCCTGTTCCCTGGGTATTTCAGGAAGGCCTTAAAAATAGACTTGTCGTAGCAGCAAAGACCATCAACTGAAGAACAGGAGGCTGGCAATTCGTGAAGGCTCTGTCAGACTCAGTGTACGGCCCGGGTTATAATTTCGTCCACCTCTTGGTCGGACGCGGACATGACCTGGGCCACCTCTGGGGGCATCATATCTACAAAAGCGCTGGTGTTCATCCGGGCGACAAACACTTTTCCGTCAGATGTCTGGTAGATACTCACCCGGCAGGGCATGAACGCGGATATGGGACGATAATCGTCCTTGCCCAGGATGCGGGCACTGTACTGTCCGCTGCACACATCAAGAATCACCACTGGGTGCAGGGTAAAGCCGCGCTCAGATAAGACCCCTGCCATGTTGTTCTCGTTGAGTATGCTCCAGCCGGCGTTGCCGGCTTCTTCCCTGAAGGCCATAAGTGTCTCGGAAAAAGACTTGTTGCTTTGAACAACCTGAACCAGCTGCGGCTGCTCATGGCCGGCATCCTGGGCCATGGCAGACCAGGGCAGGAAAAACAGTGCAAAAAGCAGAATAACTGTTTTGAACATCAAAGCTTGGACTCCAGATCCCGGTATCAGGCATACATTTTGTTTTCTCATAACAACTCTCCTTTATCTTGGATTTGCTCCCTGCTTCAATTACCAAAAAAACAGGAATTAATTTAAACATGTCAACAATTCCTTCTATGAAAGCATCCTGTCCTTTCGCCAGGTATAAACGGTTTCATCACAACTCTGGCTTGTCTGGAGTCCAGGTTTCTGAGACAAGTAGCTTTGATTTGGGCCGGGCCTCTGAGGTAATTAACTCACTGTTATCGTTATATCTCATCTCGAAAAAGCCTTGTTGTATCAAATTCCAGCCAGGCAACCATTATTTTAGGTGGATTACAAGGGAAAAAGCTGGATTTGAACCCAGTCAGAGCTGGATGGATTCCAGAGAAAGATCCAAATCAAGATCAGGCAGCCTGAAATGCTTTGGTCCCCAGGTGTTTATATTCATCCTCTGTAGACAACATAATACACTAAGGCCACCATTCCACTGCCCCCAACAATATTGCCCAATATAACAGCAAACAGATAAACAGCTGCGGAATTTAATGTGATCTGACACAAAGATCCGAATATTTCCGGATACCACACAGGCATTAATAATCCTAACGGAACGTAGAACAGACTTGCGGCAACATGTTCTAAGTTTAATATCGGGACGGCAGATATGATCAAGGCCATGGGTATAAGTTTATCAATTACTGAACGTCCTGCAAAAGATATCCATATGCTGATGCAGATAATAAGATTTGCTAATACCGCTCGAAAAAATATTTCCGCAAATCCCAGGTTCGTATGGTTTTGAGCCAAACCAAAGGCCACTTTGCCGGCTTCAATATTTTTTCCGACAAGTATGGCTGAAAGCAGGACTACTAGAGCCAGTCCAAATGCTCCTATGGCATTTGCAAGCAATATAAATGACCATCTCTGAATAAGTCTCCAGGAGGAAATTTTACCGGATGCCCAGCTCATGGCCTGCAGGTTATTGGTTGTAAAAACTTCTGCTCCGGCAAGTATGGCTATTATATAGCCTGATGAAAAAGCCAGTCCTGAAAAAAACAGATTTGCGCCAGATTCTGACGCGGAAAGAAATACAAAAAAAATGCAGCCCAAGCTGATATATCCACCTGCAACTATGCCCAGCATTATTTGCTTATGAGTCGACATTACCATTTGATATTCAGTATATTCCTGAACTTTATGGTAAATTTGTTTAGGAGTGTACGCTTCAAAGCCAATCGGCTGATAACTGTTTTTGGGCTCCATTTTTATAATTTAACCTGGGAGTATTGATTTGTAAACATTATCAAAAATAATTGAACAGCCATCCAAGTGAGTTGCTTGGCGGCGTTGTTTGGGTCGAACCGAGATAATATAAGGAGCCAACAGGATCTGATTCAACTTTGTTCTCTGTTATATTGACTTAATCAGCATCTCACCAGAGAAAGAATAAGGGTTGGGCATACTGAAGTTCCCAAAAGGAACCACAGAATCTCCGTCAGAAAGCACCTATCCAGCTACAAAAAGTCTCTCTGCCGCTTACATGAGAAGACTGGCCATTCTGACGAGCTATGAGTAAAGTCATGCTCAAGTTATTAACTCAGTCTTTGCTGCAAAAACAGGATGGCCAGACTTCTCACTCTACCTCAAGGGCGATGACAATTCTCTCGTTCTTCCCATGTTCCTCAACCTCGATCAGAGTACCGCGAGCTTCAGGATTCTCGGACAGCCTGACGATCTCATCAAGGTCGATTCCCTTCTCCTGAAGGGCATTCATCGCTCCCTTCGGGATGAGCCTGGACGCAATCTTCAGAACGCCACCCGGAACAGTAATTGTTGTTTCCGGATCAGACTCTCCCACCTTGAACAACCGTATCTTTAATTCCGGCATGATTGTTTCTACTTCAATGGCCTGGTGTCCCACGGCGCAAACCAGGCCCTTTGTAAAGCCTCGCCTGAACCTGCTGCTATCGCTATTCAACTATTGGCTGTCAGCCAGGGAATATGACCCCCTGACTTTTAATACGATATCTCCGTGCGGTGGGTAGCCGGTCCCTGTAAATGTTCCATCCCCTTGTATTCCTGCGTATCGCCCTGTACCACTTTCAAAGGTAAATTCTCCGGCTTGCTCTCCAGCAGGATCTCCACGACCTTCAAAGCGGCCAACCTTGGTTGTTCCGTCANCAAAGTCATATATGGCATAACCGGTGTACTGAGTTACGCCCCCGCGTCGTTCAAATGTTAAGAGTACATCTACAGAGGCAATCTCGCCGTTCTCATAAAATGCGAATCCCCGCTGCTGCATCACCCCGAGTGCGTGTCCCTCTTGGCCCTCAACTGGTCTTATATCACTGTCAACAGTCACAAATGTCTCTTGCCATTGAATGGCCTTATCTTCAGCATGTATGGCTGATGAAGTAAAAAGGATAATCATCAAAATCCACAAGGACACAGGGAAAAACAATTTCTTTGAATCCATAGTCATAGTGAATTTCCTCCTTAAAAATTCAGCCCTCCCAATTCTGATCCATTCAATACCCCTACCTCTTGGGGACATCTTGAACAATGGATAGTGATCGACAATGCTCATCTCTTGCCATCACTAGAAATAATGGCTGCTTGGATGACTCTATTATAGAAGTGCCTGCAAAAAGTCGGAATGTCAGTATTTTAGTAAAAACAAACATCATAAATCTTTGTTTCTACTGACTTCTAACCCCTGAGACTGCAAAAATGGTTTTTTGCAGTTAAATCTTATTATAGGCTATTTTTTTTTGAAAAGATTAAGTAACTATACATCCTGCATACTATCAGGAAAACCTGCTAGCTGTGGTTTTTACAAGTATAGTTATGGATCAAACCAGCCCGGACAAGCTGGAAAATCAAAAGATACCGTAAAATAGCCTTGTTGATTCAAATCCCAATCAGGTAACCATTTTCTGATAAGGATTACAAGAAAAAAATGAATTATATCCTGCTTGGCTTTACGTCTTCAAAGCCAAGCTTTGATAAGTGACTGATAAGGCATTCGGTTGTGAGCATTGCTCTTTTCAGGGGGAAACCATGTTTGGCAAAAAAGACATTGAAAAAAATTGGTTTTGATTTTCCGGTTGTTTTGTAGTATTTTAAATTTTATGTTTAATCCATTTATAAAAAATTCGTCCTGGAAAATCAGGGCCTGGGGCGTGTTTGTTTTTTTGCTGCTGACCTGTTTTGTTCTGGTCGCAACAGGTTGCGGACAGGATGATGAAACGGTCAGAGTAGATTTTTCTGAAACAGTAGACTCCGAGGAACAGGTTCATCCTGATCAGGATAAACCCAGGCTCAGGGGAGCTGTTTCAGCCATGATTTCCCCCAAGGAAACCTTTTCTCTATACAGAGACATACTTATATACGTGAGTGAACAACTGGACATGGACCTGGAGTTCGTGCAGAGAAAAACCTACGCTGAAGTAAACGAAATGCTTGGAAAAGGGCAAATCGACCTGGCATTCCTTTGTTCCGGGCCTTACGTCCGGGGCAAGGACAAACATGGCTTCAGGCTTCTGGCCGCTCCCGAGGTCGACGGGAGCCATTACTATTATTCCTACCTTATTGTGCACAAAGACAGTCCTTATTCCAGTCTGGAAGACCTTGAGGGGAAAACCTTCGCCTTTACCGATCCGGATTCCAACACAGGAAGGCTTGTTCCTTCATACTGGGTGCTCATGACCGGAAAGGATCCTGAAGAATATTTCAGCCACATCATATATACCTACGGACATGACAATTCCATCATGGCCGTGGCCAGAGGACTGGTTGACGCTGCCGCGGTGGACAATCTGATCTGGGATTATTACTACAAGGAAGGCTCGGAACTTACCGCCCAGACCAGGATCATCAGAAAGTCGGAGCCATACGGCATGCCTCCACTGGTCCTTTCTCCTGAAGTTGAACACGGACTTTCCCTGAAACTTCAACAGGTTCTACTGGATATGCATCAGGATGAACATGGAAANAAGATACTCGATCAATTGCTGATTGANCGTTTTGTGGTTCCCATGGATTCCTGGTATGATTCCATCAGGATGCTGCTNAACAAGCTTGANCCGCACGGCAGGGAAAATGCCCAGAACCCTTAAAGGAACCCTTATCCTGACCATCGTCGCCCTGGTGGTGGTCAGNATTTCCGCTGTTACCCTTCTGGCTTCTCACCGCTATGCGTCCTCCCAGCATCAGCTTATGGCCGCCCAGGCCAGAAACATGGGCCTGACTCTGGCCAACGAGATCACTGAACTCCTGCTGGTCAACGATCTGGTGGCCGCGCAGAGAAAACTTGAGGGATACAGGGAAACCATGCCTGAACTGGCATATCTGTTCGTGCTCCAGGAGAACAGGGTCATGGCTTCGACCTTTGAACAAGGGACCCCGGTCGAACTGATCAGGGCCAATCCCCTGGAGCATGGACAGGAAGAAAACTTTGTCAGTGTAGTTTCCACGGACGGAGAAAAGTTTCTGGACCTGGCCATGCCGGTTTTTGAAGGCAGGGCCGGAACGATTCGTCTTGGCCTGTCCCAGAAGCATTTGAACATGCAGTTAGCCGACATGTGGAGGCAGTTAATTCTTCTGGGGCTGGCCATTCTGGTTCCGGCCCTGATCATCGGGCTGACCATAATCAACAGGCTGACAAGACCCCTTGCCGAGCTTTCAGGAGTAGTCAAGGGCATTGATCCTGAACATATGGAGGCAGGCATTGAGGTCAAAGGCAAGAATGAAATCGCCGACTTAAGTGATGCCTTCAATCTGATGACCGGGAGAATCCGGGAATACACGAAAAAACTTGAAATACAGGCTCTTGAACTGGAAACTGCCCACAAAAAGATGCAGACCACCTGTGAAATAGCCAGAGGGGTCTCCGCTATCGGGAGCCTGGACGAGATCGGCAAGTATCTGATCCAAAGAATCAGAAAAATTATTTACTGTCCCGATTATCTGCTGATAATCTTCGGCAGCGACAAAGAGAGTCTTTTCCTTATATCTGAAGACCAGAGCGCCCGGGTCCGGGATCCGGACCTGTCAGGCATGCTTGAGTCAAGGATGCAGGGCACCGGTCCGGTGGAAAGATTTGAAGAGGGGCAGGTAATCCGGTCGAATCATTTCCCCGCGGGTTTCAGTGAAGGATCTGTTCAGGCCGCCATTCCTCTGTACCATGATGACACTTTGTGCGGGGTGATGCTCTCTTCCTGTAAATCCGGATGTAAATGCGATTCCGATGCCATGGATATGATCAGCCTCATTCTTTCTCATTCCACGGGTACAATAAAAAGGGCCCTGCATTACGCCGAGGAAATGAGCAGGCTGCTGGGAGAGACCGGCGCCTTACCCCACTTTGAGGGAATGGTGGGCAGAGATGACAAGATGCAGACTCTTTACAGGCTGATAGAAGACGTGGCCCCTACTGAAGCCACGGTTCTCATTCAGGGCGAATCAGGGACCGGAAAGGAGCTGGTGGCCAGGGCGATCCACAAAAAGAGCCTCAGAGGGGACAAACCTTTTGTAGTCATAAACTGTTCGGCCTATCCGGACACACTCCTGGAGAGTGAATTGTTCGGTCATGAAAAAGGAGCCTTCACTGGTGCCGCCAGACAGCGCAAAGGCCGCTTTGAACTGGCTGACGGAGGGACCGTCTTTCTTGATGAAATATCAGAAGTGGACCCTTCGGCCCAGGTAAAGCTTTTGCGTGTTTTACAGACCCAGAAGTTTGAACGCCTGGGCGGAGACAAGAGCATCAAGGTGGATGTACGCATACTGGCGGCCACCAACAGGGTCCTGCTGGAAGAAGTCAGGGCTGGCAGGTTCAGGGAAGATCTCTATTACAGGCTGGACGTCGTATCAGTCCATCTGCCCCCATTGAGGGAACGGGGCAATGACGTGGCCCTGCTGGCAAGATTTTTCCTGAAAAGTTACGCTTCTGACCAGTCCAGGGAAATAGACGACATCAGTTCACCGGCCATGAGAGCCCTGCTTGACTATGACTGGCCGGGAAACGTGCGGGAACTGGAGAATGTAATGGAGCAGGCTGTGGTGTTGTGCAAGGGCAGGGTGATCACCCTTGAAAACCTGCCCCCAAGGTTTCAGTCGAAAAAAGCGGCAAAGTCCAGGACCATCAACGAACAGGAAAAGACCCTGCTTCTTGAGACACTTGAATCGTGCGGCTGGAATAAAAAAATGGCGGCTGAAAGGCTGGGCATCGGCAGAAGCACCCTTTACGCAAAACTTAAAAAACACGAAATTAAAGATCCGGACTCTTAGGTCCGTCCAGCGGGCTGGACACTCTGTTTCGTTTTTGGACAGTTATTGTTACCACGAGGTCAATATCATCCTTCCTTTTTAAGGTTCTTCGACGTTGTCTGCGGATTTTTCGTTCAATGTATCCAAGAACCGTGTTTTATTTAGAGTCAAAGCATGCCTTGAATCCACCCCGTTTCTGTGAATTCCTTCTTCCCCGGGATTATCAACACAACCTTGGCAACCTTCTGGAACGTTTGTTGCTTGTTTATTCCTGTTATACTATCAGTTTCGACCCTGTTTTAGCTGCCTGTTAGACTTTTTGCAATTTCCAGGGGGGGTTCGTATGGAGGAGCACGCATTGCTGCTGGTAGAGGGAGCAGAAGGAAAGGAGCTGAGGCAGGCCCTTGAAAAGGAAGGATATCGGCCGATCCTGGCTGACTCAGTTGAACTTTTCAATGAGAAGAAGATGGCAGACGGAATCGGCGTGGTAATCCTTGACCTTGATCTGCCCGTGATTACAAATCAGTTTGTCTCAAATTTAAAGAAAAAAACAAAAGCTTGGATTATAGGCATTTCATCTCAGAAATATCACCCGCATCTGGCTCAAGCTTTAAGGTCGGATCTGTTCGGGGTGGTCAGCAAGCCCCTGGACTATGCCGAACTGTTTTACTGCATGAAATGCGTGGAGGATGGAAGACAATAGACGTAATATGTAGCTTGAGGAATAAATGAAGTATCTGTTATCTACCTTCAGTCTGTTTTTAATGTTAGGCCTTGCGTTGCCTCCGGCTCATGGGCAGCAGGTCATGCGGATATCCGGGGCCACCACTGTTCAGCCGGCAGTAGAGCTCATCGCGGAACAGTTCACGCAACAGACCGGACAGAGGTTCTCAATTCAAGGAGGCGGAAGCCTGGCCGGGGCTCATGATGCCATGGAAGGAGATTCTCACCTGGGGATGGTTTCCCGTTCTCTGAGCCCTTTTGAGAAGGAACGGCTGGAGTACGTAACCCTGGGCATGGACGCCCTGGTATTTATAGTAAATGAGCGTAATCCCCTGAATGAAATCAACCTGGAAACCGTGACAGCCCTGTTTACCGGAGAGATTGGCAACTGGAATGAGCTGACCGGCTGGGACAGGGAAGTGGTCCTGGTTTCCAAGGAAATGGGACGTTCCACCCTGGAGCTTTTCGAGGAATACAGCGGGGTGCATCACCCTGATAATCCTGAACCAGGACCAAACGGACGAGTTTCCGGGCGCGCCTATGAAATAGCTTCAAACCTTGACGGCATTACCCTGGTAGGGGGGGTCCCCGGGGCGGTGGGATACATGTCCCTGGGCACTACGAATTATCTCAGGGCCAAGGGAATGCCGGTTAAAATTCTCACCCTGAACGGATTGACCGCTGACCAGGAAAGCATCCTTGAAGGCCGGTATCCCATAACCAGGGAGCTTAACCTGGTTTATCTGAAGGAAAACCAGGAACTGGTCAGTGATTTTATTGAATATTGTCTGGGGCCAAACGGTCAGGAAATCGTGCATGAACTCCAGTACCTTCCAGTGAAGTGATCATGTCCAAAACTGAGGACTTAGAGCTGCAATCAGTTGAAATTCTTTAAATGATTTAATCATCCAGGATGATTATGAGACGTGTTTATAAAGATATTAAGTTATATTTTCTGGCCGGTCTGTTGCCAGCCGCGATTTTGCTGCTTGGCGCCTGTACGGATGACAGGGCTGTGGAGGAGAGGGAGAGGATAACCGACCAGCAGCTGGCTCTGCTGGTGGATTTTGAAAGGAAAGTCACCCTGGTCCAGCAGGCCATTAAAAGCGGAATTCTGACCAGGGATTCGGACTATCTGATTGTGGCCGCCAACATCTCCCTGGATGCATATGACCTGCTTGATCAGATAGAAGAGATCTTTCCTGAATCTGAAGAATTGACCAGCTCATATCAGGATTATTTCTCCAAGCTGGTAACGATTATCACCCTTTTCTACGAGAACCGCCTGGAGCGGGGCAGGGCTTCCCTCATGGAGCTTGAAGAAAGCCATACCTTTATCCAGGGAAAGCTCAGGGCCATCACCCAGACAGCCACCGGTGACGGATGTGTTCCCTGTTTCGGCGACTAGGCCCAGTACAGCACATAAGCCCCACCCATAAGCAGCAAACCCCCGCATATTTTTTTTATAATGGAAGAGCTAAGGGATTTTTCGTTCCAGCGCAGAAAAGATTCAATAAATCTGGGGGAAATTCCAGCCAGGATCAACAGCAGGCAATGGCCCAGGGCGAACAGAGCCAAAAGCAGAAAACCGTACAGGATATCCGCGGCAGACAAGGCCAGGGTCACTCCCAGAATAGGAGCGATATAAATGAATGTGCATGGACCAAGGCCTATGCCCAGGATAAGACCCAGGATTAGCGCCCCTCTCTTGCGGGGCTGTCCCGGGAAAAATTTGTTGACGCAGGATGTATTCAGGGGAACCAGGCCGGTAAGGTTGAGGCCGAAGAGAATGAGCACTCCGCCCACCAGGTAATAGGGCAGGGGGCCGAGATCGCCAAGAAGTCTTCCGGCCGTGGCCGTGACTACACCGATGATCAGGATGCTTATCATTATGCCCAGGGCGAAAACCAGGGACAGGAAAAAAGCCCGGGAAATGCTTTCAATTTTTCTGGCATTTATATAGCCGATAATTAAAGGAATGCCGGCCAGATGGCAGGGGCTGAGCATAATGCTCAACATGCCCCAGATAAAGGCCGCCAGCATCGCGGTTATGGGCGCTCCCTGAACTCCCAGGGTCAGGGATGACATTACATAGTCAAGGGAAAGGACCTGATTCAAGAACGATTTCTTATCCACCATTTCCACCGCCAAACCCAGGTTGTTCCAGAGTTCAATAATGTGATCCCGGTGCAGGAAGCCCTCATTGCGATGAAGTTCATTGCCGTGGCGATCAAAGAAAATCTGGGTGGGTGCGACGCGAACCTGGAATATTTCCGATACTTCAGGCTCCTTCTGGGTGTCATAGTAGTGGGTTTCAAAGACATGACCGTAATCTTGTTTCATCTCAAGAAGGATGGAAGCCATTCTGCGGCATGGAGGACAGGATTCTATGCCGGTGTTCACCAGCAC
>SL_3KL_010_SEDDRAFT_10006823_pt1 | contig 10170 bp, 7 predicted proteins | sample SodLakKL_010_SED_2_FD_10381 | JGI IMG/M metagenome (IMG submission 10381)
GAAAAGATTTCTGCATGTTTCTACAGATGAGGTATATGGATCACTTGGCGCCTATGGGCTTTTTACTGAAGAAACTCCTTATGCCCCCAATTCTCCCTATTCAGCGACCAAGGCGGGTAGCGATTTTTTGATCAGGTCCTATTTCCATACTTACAAAATGGATGTGTTGATTTCCAATTGTTCAAACAATTTTGGCCCACACCAGCACGAAGAAAAACTGATACCAACAGTGATTCGGAAAGCCTGGAAAAAAGAGCCGATCCCTGTTTATGGTAAAGGAGATAATGTCAGAGACTGGTTATATGTAACTGATCATTGCAAGGCGCTGATGACGATTTTTATGAATGGCAAGTCTGGTGAGAAATACAATATCGGGGGTGACAATGAGTGGGTAAACCTCCAGCTTATTCAGTTAATTTGCAATATCATGAATGAAGAAGCAGGCAATGGCCCCGATGGTGATTATAAAAATCTGATCTCGTTTGTGGATGACCGGCCGGGCCATGATTTCCGATATGCTATTGATTCTTCAAAGATTAAAAATGAGCTTGGGTGGGAACCGGAAGGGGAGTTTCAAGCCAAATTGAAGGAGACGGTACAATGGTATCTTCAGCGGCTGGAAGGCAGTGAGAAATCATGAACACCGAACACCGAATGCTGAATGCTGAATGCTGAATACTGAATACTGAATACTGAATGCTGAAATCGAAGTGCTAAAAGATCGATATTCATCATTCGATGTTCATGACTTGAGTAACCGTGAGTGTTGCCGTATTTTCATGCTTTTTTGAATCTGCCTTACCGGAGGGCAAAAAAGGTCTGACTACTTTTTTGGAGAATATCGTTTTTAATTACAAGCAAAAATCTACTATTAATCCATTTTTATTATGAGCAATCGACAGTATTGGCTGATGAAGTCCGAACCCTATGCGTACAGCATTGACGATCTTGAAAAAGACCAGGTTGAGCCCTGGGATGGAATCAGGAATTACGAGGCGAGGAATTTCATGCGTGATGATATGAAAATTGGCGATCGTGCTCTTTTTTACCATTCGAATGTGCGGCCTCCTGCAATCGTTGGGGCAATGGAAGTGTGCAGCAAGCCCTATCCGGATCCAACACAATTTGATCCGGACAGCAAGTATTTTGATGAGAAGAGTTCCGAGAGCGATCCCAGGTGGCAGCTCGTTGATGTGAAGTTTGAGCAAAAGTTTGATAAACCGGTTACAAGAGATGAACTCAAAAAAGATGAAATTCTTCAGGATATGATGCTTTTCAAACGGAACAGGCTGTCGATTACAAAGGTCACAGAAAAGGAGTATAAAAAAGTTCTTGAACTTGCCGGTGCATCTCAAAAGGAATAAAAGGTGTTATTCCCGGGTTAATGATGATTCCAAAATTTCATAACTTCTACGCGCAATAATTAAATCCAAAAATTCGGGATTCCAGATGAACAATGTCAGGCTTCGGACCAGAGGAATTATACCGGTCCAGAAATTAAAGCTGCTATGTGATGCCGGTATCATAAAAGGCTCTGAAGGCCACCCTATCGAGGGGAATCAGTTTCAGCCCAACTCCATCGACCTTCGGCTTGGTGAAGTTGCTCACAGGGTCAGATGCAGTTTTCTGCCGGAAAATGAAAAGGTTAACGAGAAAATCGATAAACTGCATCAATACACATTTTCAATCAGAGATGGTGCAATTCTTGAACCTAACTGTGTTTATATCATTCCACTGCTTGAAGAGCTTGACTTGCCGGTTGGCAATTATACATCTCAAAGAAAGTTGTTTAATGGAGATGGCCAAATAAGTGAATTTCAGCTTCTTTCAGAAGAAAACCTGTCAGCCAAAGCAAACCCGAAGAGTACCACAGGGAGACTGGATATATTCACGCGGGTGATCACGGATTATTCGCACCGGTTTGAAGAGATTGTTCCCGGCTATAAAGGCAAGTTGTATCTTGAAGTTGTACCAAAATCGTTTCCGATCAAGGTACGCACCGGCCATAGACTTAACCAGCTCAGGGTACGTCACGGGTACACGACCTTATCCGATCAGGATCTTTTACGTATTCAGAATACCGATCCGATCCTGTTTGATGGGAGTGGACATCCTCTGAGCATCGAAGAAATTAAAGTCAAAAATGGCTTGTTTTTAAGTGTTAATCTTCAAACCGATGGCAGCAATACTGATGATATCGTAGGTTATAAAGCGAGAAAACACAGAGATATGATTGACCTTGATCTGATCAATCACTATGAAGTTGATGATTTCTGGGAACCGATTTATAACCGAAAAGGTGACCATCTCATCCTGGAGCCTGAGGCTTTTTATATTTTTGCATCCAGGGAACGGTGCAGAATACCCGCACAGCTTGCTGCAGAAATGATTGCGTACGACACCGGCTCCGGAGAGCTTAGAACACATTATGCCGGATTCTTTGACAGCGGGTTTGGAGGTACTGCCGGTGATGGCGGTGCAAGGGCGGTACTGGAAGTTCGTTCACACGATGTGCCGTTTTTGATTGAAGATGGACAGACTTTTTGCAGTATGAAATTCGAACCCAATACTGAGATCCCAAAGTTTATTTACGGAACCGAGATCTCAAGTAATTATCAGGGGCAGGGTCTTAAACTCGGAAAACATTTTAAACAACCGGCCTGATCTTTATGCTTTTTGAATAATGAACCTCTTTTATATTAATCATAATGCAGGCAGTTTAATCAATTCAGATGAATTTACCCTTGAAGGCCAGGAAGCGATACACGCAAATAAAGTACTGAGGATAAAAAAGGGAAATACCATTATGGCTACAGATGGTAAAGGGTCTGTCTACAAAGGAGAGGTGATTTCAGTTTCCGGGAATTCTTTAAGGGCAATGATAAAAGAGAATTCTTTTCAGCCCAGTCCGGTACCGGAAATTTCAATTGCTATTGGAAATATAAAGAAAAGAGATCGGCTTGAATTTGCTATTGAAAAAGCTGTAGAACTGGGTGTGTCAAAGTTTATTATATATCATGCAGGTAATAGCGAAAAGAAAAATATAAGGCTGGATCGGCTGAAAGCAACAGCACTTGCTGCCATGAAACAAAGTCTCAGGGTGTGGTATCCTGATGTGGCCGAGGAAAAAAATTTGGAATCTGTACTAAATACATATAAAGAACAAAGAATATTAGTTGCAGATGAAAAGCAGGATCCGGAACAGATCCTCTCCGCAGATATCTCCGGAAATGATAAAATTCTATATATCGTAGGGCCGGAAGGTGGTTTTACAGATTTTGAGATGGATATAATTGATAAATACGATTGCAAAAGATTTTCACTTGGTTCGTACAGGCTTAGAAGTGAAACTGCCGTTATTGCAATAGCAGCACTTTCAGGTGTAACCAAATTCTGAAAGGCTGCTTGAGATTTATTTTTACCAAATGATTGATCAAAGATCAGTTGCTGGATCGACATTAATTTGGGCTGCAGTAGCTGCCAGAGCCTCCGGAGATGCTTCATCCCACAATTTAACTGCTTCAACAAGGATATCATTAAAGTAGTCATTGATTACAGGATAGAAATATTCGAGACCCCAAATTTGCCGTGCAAGTTCAGCCTTCATACGTCCTTCAGCCATCCAGAGTACGTCATAAAGATGTTCGTTTGAAACGATAAGGGAATCATCTTCAACCCGTGGGTCTTCTGTTTCATCATCAATGGTCATTCCGCTGTCAACAAGCATTCCAATAAACTGCTCACGGTCTCTTTCTGACCATTCAAACTCAGACCGGAAATGGTTGAAGTCCTCTTCCCATTCACTACGGAATTCGTCACCCCTGTCATCGATGAAGTTGCGCACAAAATTAAAATCTACCCTGTTCGCCATCATAAAATTGATTACATGTGTGGATAAAGTAGTATCCTCCTGGACAATGAAATCGGGTACAATTCCACCACCACCATAAACCTTACGTCCGGCAGTGGTATTAAATACAAGGGAATCCGGAACGTGGCCGATAAAGGCTTCAGCATCATCAACAGCCCTGTCACGGGAGTAGATTTCGTAGGCGTATTGTTCACGGCCACTTTCATAAGGTTTTTGAATCATTCGTCCCGATGGAGTGTAATATTGCGAAATGGTGACTCTGATGTTGCTCTTGTCAATTAATTCATACTGTTGCTGAACAAGTCCCTTGCCAAAAGTTCTCCTGCCTACAATCAACCCGCGATCGTGGTCCTGGATTGCACCACTTACAATTTCACTTGCCGATGCTGAGCCTTCATTTACAAGGGTTATAACAGGTATATCTTTCAGCGTGCCATTTTTTCTGGAATGTACCTCGGAACTGAAGCGGCTGTGCCTGCTTTGAGTGGATACGATTTTTGTACCCCTGGGGAAAAACTCTTCGGCTATTGCAATTGCCTGGCTCAAATAACCACCCGGGTTGTTTCGTAAATCAAGTATTAACCGTTCCATACCCTGGGCTTCAAGATCACTTGCAGCAGCAAGAAATTCATCATGTGTCGTGGCTGCAAATCTGTTAATTTTAATATAACCAGACCGCTCATCGATCATATAGTGAGTATCGAGGGTAGTAAGGGGGATATCATCACGTTCTATGTTGAAATTCAGAGGGCTGCTGGTTCGCGGCCGTTTGATGGTTACTTTTACCTCAGTTCCTTTTGGGCCGCGAAGCTTGTTCACAACATCATCATTAGTAAATCCGATTGCACTGCTGTCATCAATAGCTACAATCCTGTCGCCCGACATTATTCCGAGCTGATCACTTGGCCCGCCCGAAATAGCTGTGATAACAGTGATCGTATCTTCAATAATGTTGAATTGAATTCCGATTCCCTGGAACCGCCCGTCGAAATCTTCCTGAATTCGTTCACTGTCTTCCGCTTTGATATAAACCGAGTGCGGATCGAGTACAGTAAACATGCCCTTTATAGCTTCTTCGGTCAGTCTTTGCATATCCTTGTCAGGATGATTATTTGCAACATACAAATAGGCATCCTCAAATTTTGAGAAGGCTTCCCTGAAATCTTTTAAACTCAAATCGGAAAGATTTGCGTCGATTGGAGTACCCTCAATATTTATGTCCTCATCTCCCGATTGATCTCTTAAAGCTTTTACAAATCCCTGTATACTGTTATAGTAAAGCTCATTGATATCGGTCTCTCCAACATAGTTATCAACTATTCGCTGTTGAACCTGAAGATATTTTGAGAGATTTTTTTGATGATCATTATCAACATATACCCTGTCAACCCCCGCCAGCCATACAACTGATAAGATGATCAATACGGCCAGATTGGGTGCAAGAAATTTTTGTAGACTCATTCTATTATCTCATTTTTTTTTATTCCTGAACGGATAAATCAGGTATTAATTATAGGCTAACTTGACTGCCAAATACTATTCGCTATTCTGCAGATTATAACACTTTTATTTTGTAAACGTTTCCTTAAGGTTAATATTAAATGATATTTTTACAAAATATAATGACTAAGATCTTTATCGGTTGCAAGATCTTTAAGCTGTTTATCCACATATTCTTTATCTATGATGATCTCACCGCTGCTTATATCATCGGGAACTGCATATAAAAGTTCTTCAAGAAGTGAAGACAGGATGGTATGCAATCGCCGTGCTCCGATATTTTCAACCTGATCGTTAACCTGTGCCGCAATTTTGGCAATTTCACGAATCGCATCATCTGTGAATTCAATGGTTACACCTTCAGAAGCGAGCATAGCCTGGTACTGCTTGGTCAGAGCATTTTTGGGTTTCGTCAGGATATCAATAAAATCGTCTTCAGTCAGTGAATCGAGTTCAACCCTGATTGGAAAACGGCCCTGGAGCTCAGGTATCAGGTCGGATGGTTTTGAAAAATGAAAAGCTCCCGATCCGATAAACAGTATATGGTCGGTTTTTACAAGACCGTTTCGGGTTGAGACAGTACTCCCTTCAACAATAGGCAGAAGGTCGCGCTGAACTCCCTGCCGGCTGACATCAGCACCGCTTTTCATTCCGCTCCCGGTCCCTGAATCAGCAACTTTGTCAATTTCATCTATGAATACAATACCCTGGTTCTGCACACGGTCTAATGCTTCCTGAATGGCAGCTTCGTGGTCAATCAGTTTCTCCGATTCTTCTTCAAGCAGCAGCTCACGCGCTTCCTTGATCGGCAGGGTGCGTTTAACTTTCTTTCCACCCCTTGTCAGGTTTCCGAGCATATCCTGTAGATTAATTCCCATCTCTTCAACACCCTGGGGGCCAAAAACCTGCATCATCGGTTTCTTTTTGGCACTTACTTCAATTTCGATTTTTCGGTCGTCGAGTTCACCATTCTTTAATTTCTCTCTGAAGCGTTCCCGTGTGCGCTCATTCAGCTCTGCATCTGATGCATTACCGGGGTCAAAATCATCTTCAGCCTGAAAACCACTTGATGTGGCCTGTTTCTTTCTGACAGGAGGTATAAGTGTATCAAGAATCCGTTCTTCAACAATCCTGGCGGCTTTTTCTTTCACTCGTTCCTGCATTTCCTGCTTTACCATGTTCACAGAAATATCAACAAGATCCCGTATCATCGATTCCACATCACGTCCAACATATCCGACTTCCGTAAACTTGGAAGCTTCAACTTTGATGAAAGGGGCATGGGCAAGTTTTGCCAGCCGCCGGGCAATTTCGGTTTTACCAACACCGGTCGGGCCGATCATTAAAATATTGTTTGGAATGATCTCTTCACGGATTTCTTCATCCGAGTTTAATCGCCTCCAGCGATTACGAAGCGAAATGGCGACTGATCGTTTGGCTTCCTTTTGCCCGACGATGTATTTGTCGAGTGCCTCTACAATCTGTCTTGGTGTTAAATTTTTGTCTTCAATCTGTTTCATAACTACTTATCTATTTCTAAAAGCGTCAAATTATGATTCGTATAAATATCGATATCTGCTGCGATGGAAAGAGATTTTTTTACGATCTCTTTGGCTGCAAGGTCAGGTGAATTCTGTTTCATCGCCCGGGCGGCTGCAAGTGCATACATTCCGCCACTGCCGATGGCAAGGATTTGATCATCAGGTTCAATGACGTCTCCCTGGCCGGAAATAATCAGAGACGTATCCTTGTCCATAACAGCAAGCAGAGCCTGTAGTTTTTGAAGGAATTTGTCTTTACGCCATTCTTTTGCAAGTTCAACAGCAGCACGCTGCAGGTTCCCNTTATAACTGTTCAGCTTTTCTTCGAATTTTTCAAAAAGAGTGAATGCATCGGCAGTGGAACCGGCAAATCCGGCGAGTATTTTTCCATCTTGCAGCTTGCGTACTTTTTTTACCGTCGATTTCATCACTGTTTTGTCGAGTGTAGCTTGTCCATCACTTCCAATTGCTGCTTTACCGTTGTGTATGACACCCAAAACAGTGGTTGCATGGAGTTGAGATAAATCGGTCATCAAAGATATACCTTCAATTTTTTTGATATTGTTTCTGATCCCGTTGATCATTTTTGTTTCCGGAAGGCCTGGTATTACGACGGTTATTACCGTTTTCATTTTTTTTGTAATAATCCAGATTATCCCTTTTTGGCTTGCCGCTGTCCATTTCCTGGAGCTCGTCACTGGCTGCCTGGATCAGTTCGTCTATATTTTCGCCTCTCATTACAGCATCGGTAATATCAATATCCGAGCCGGCAAGGGTTACCTTAAATTCATTCAGGGAAATAGATTCGTCTGCAATCAGGGTTATTTTAATTCGGTATTTCAGCATCCACCTGAAATTGGTACTTAATATTCCCTTGGAAAGGAAGGATTTTAAAAAAGGGTTGATATAAACATCAACAGCTCTGTATTCGGTACTGCTTCTGAATTTGCTTAGCCAGCTCGAAATATCCGTTACAATCGTGTCTTTGGTAACAATTGTGCCGGTTCCGCCACACATCGGACAAACTTTCGAAACAGAGTTGACCACACTCGGGCGAATGCGCTGTCTTGTGATTTGAACCAGCCCGAAATCACTCATGCCAATGACATTGGTCTTTGCCTGATCTTTTTTGAATTCTTTCTTCAGTTCATCATAGATCTTCTTGCGGTTCTTGTCATCCCGCTGATCGATGAAATCCACTACAATGATACCCCCGATATCACGGAGCCGTAACTGCTTGGCGATCTCACGTGCTGCTTCAAGATTCGTTTTCAGGGAATTGTCTTCCTGTTTTTGTTTTGCAGCGTATGGCCCGGAGTTGACATCAACCACATACATCGCTTCGGTCTGTTCAAAGATGAGATATCCTCCCGAAGGCATCCGGACCCGCGGGCTGAAGATGGAGTTTACATCTTCTGAAATTTTTGTATGGTCGAAAATATGTTCTTTCCCTTTAAAAAGCTGCACATTAGGCAGCATCTTGGGCGCAATTTGAGATACGTAACTTTTAAGGGATTTATATAGCTGGTAATCATCAATCAATACCCTGTCATAATTTTTCGCAAACAGATCTCTGACCAGGCTTTCAGTCATATCGAGATCTTTATAAAGTAGGGTAGGTGGTTTGGAAGATTCCAGTTTATTGAGAATACGTTCCCATTTTTTCAGGATATTTCTCATGTCATCTTCAAGTGCTTCTTTATCCTGGCCTTTTGCAACGGTTCGGACAATCACCCCGAAACCATCAGGCAGCATGGAACCAACAATTCCCTTTAATCGTCGCCGCTCTTTATGATAACTGATTTTTCGTGATACGGCGATGTATTCACCCATGGGGATTAAAACGAGAAAGCGTCCGGCAATTGTGATATCGGTTGAGACTCGTGGCCCCTTGGATCCGATCGGTTCTTTGACAATTTGTACAAGTAGCCGCTGACCGGGATTCAGTATTTTGCCTGCGAGGATCTGTTTATCGTTGTTTGATAATTTGTCAAAATTATCCAGGTCTTTACGGGCATCTTTGCTGATACTCGATTCGCCATTGAGCATTTTTACATATGAACCGAGATGGTCGCCCGCATCAGAGAAGTGAAGAAATGCATCTTTTTGCATTCCTACATCAATAAAAGCTGCCCTGATACCACTCATTACTTTGTGTACCCGGGCTATGTAAATATCGCCTACGGTTCGTTGATTTTCTTCAGATTCTATAAAAACCTGCGCCAGCTCTCCATGTTCGATCAGTGCAATGCGGGTTTGTTTGCCCGCAGAGTGAATTATAATTTGATTTTTCATGTAAACATACAAATTTCATACGCGCGCCGTCAAAATCTCGCCAATTTGTACGTATATAGCGATCAAAGAATGCATTACAGGTATCTGCACAGAAATGATACATTTTTTTTCTACGTTGAAGACGGGCGTCATTCAAATTTTTGTTAAAATAATGTGATGAAAAACAGAATGAAGGGTAGCATTTTTCCTCTTCTGTTTTGTCAACAGGCCTGCGACTGAGTGCACTGAGCACACAGACGAAAAGCCATTGTAATATTTGTAAATCCTTAGATGTCAAAACGTTAAAAGTCTTTTCTGCAATAATTTATTTCAGGATCCTACTAAGGTGTAATATAGAAGAATGTTTGTTAAAAATAAGTCCTGATAAAAACTAACTGTATAACGTGACAAAGTAAGATCTGGTCTCTTTGATCATCGGGTCTGTTTATTCGTTCTGGCTAACCCTGCTGATATTGGCCCCGACAGTATTTAATTTCTCCTCAAGATCTTCATATCCGCGATCCAGGTGATATACTCTTAATACTTCTGTTTCTCCCTCCGCGGCCATTCCGGCAAGAACGAGACTTACACTGGCTCTCAAATCTGTACTCATAACCGATGCACCGTCAAGAGAATTGCCGCCTTCTATCAAGACACTGTTCTTTTCCAGTGTCATTGAAGCACCCAGGCGCTTTAATTCAGGTACATAGCTGAAGCGATCGAAATAAATGGTGTCAGTAACTTTGGATTTACCTGTTGCCTGCGTCATCATGGTTGCCCACTGGGCTTGCAGATCTGTAGGAAATCCGGGATAAATAGCTGTTGTAACAGATACCGGTTTAATTGCCTCCGGAGCTTTGATTTGAATGCGATCTCCATCAATATGGAGTTTTACTCCAGTTTTTTTGAAAATTTCAGTAAACCTTCCCAAATCATCGGGATCTGCATCTGTGAGGGTAATTTCTGAATCGGGATGCATGGCAG
>SL_3KL_010_SEDDRAFT_10006824_pt1 | contig 10170 bp, 9 predicted proteins | sample SodLakKL_010_SED_2_FD_10381 | JGI IMG/M metagenome (IMG submission 10381)
AAGAAGGCACCTCCACCATAGGGGCGGCGCCGGAAGCATTCCAATCGACAGCCAGCTGCCGGTAACGCCTCCCGGGTCGCTGAGCCATTCGCATTTCACCTCGCATTGCATCGCCTGTTATCTTTGCGTAAGCACATGCCCCACGAAGGTGATCGTTCCCAGTTTTTTCACTTTCGGATTGGAAGGCTTCATGCAACCAAGGCTCGATTTTCACCGGAGTTTCTGCAATTACGACTGTGTCAGGTGTACCGAGGTATGCCCCACCGGGGCAATAACGCATCAAACCCCCGGGCAAAAACGGCTGATCCAGACAGGGGTGGTACGCTTCCAGGTCGAAAGCTGCATTGTGGTGGCCGACCGGACCGATTGCGGTGCCTGTTCGGAACACTGCCCCACCAAGGCGGTGCAAATGGTTCCCTACAGAGACGGGCTCTTCATTCCCAGGCTGACCCCATCGCTCTGTGTCGGTTGCGGGGCCTGTGAATTCGCCTGTCCCACCGAGCCCTACAAGGCCATCTATGTAAACGGAAGAACGGTGCATCAGCCGGCCAGGCCTGTTGAGGACGATGAGGGCCCGCGCGAGGAAGTCCCGGACGAATTCCCCTTCTGAACAGCCTGGACGCGGAAATGGGCAGTGAGGACAGCCCGGTCAGAAACTACCTTTAAGCCCGGTTGCCCTGGCTGCAACGGGTCCAAACCGGAAACTGACTTGCGGAACAAATCCCTCCGGGTGTTGTCTGCAGCATCCCTTTCTTGTTCCGTATAAACATAGACATTGTCTGTCGTTTGTAGTATTTTTTTAAGTTGTTAATTTTGTAACAAAATACTTTTATATTACATTTGCGGCTGTTTGGTCTCTTCGCATACTATATGACAGGGTTTTCTGTCAGCTGCGTCAACAGCGGAGGTAATTTTTTTTTAATTTTGAATGACCAGCCAATAAACTGGAAGACAAAAGTATAAATCCCACAAGCAATGCAAAAGAAACTCCAGGAACTCACCGAGAAAATCTACCAGGAAGGCGTAGAGAAGGCACAGGGCGAAGCAGACAAAATCCTTTCGGAAGCTGCCAAAAAGGCCGAAAACATTGTGGCCAAAGCCGAAAAAGAGGCCAGGGCAACCACCGAAAAAGCCCAGAAAGAAGCCGACGACCTGAAAAAGAACGCATTGAGCGAGCTGCAGCTGTCGGCCAGGCAGGCCATTTCCGACCTCAAACAACAAGTGGTGGAGTTGATACAGAACAAGACCATTGAGCCCGAGGCCAGGGCAGCCTTCAGGGACGAAGACTTTACCCGCGACATCATACGCACCATTGTGGAAAACTGGAACCCCAAAAGCGGTGAAAATATGGAACTCACCGTATTGCTGCCCGCCGGCAGGCAAAAAGAGTTTGAGGCCTATTTTACCAACAAGGCCAAAAAACTGCTTGACAAGGGCCTGGAGCTCGAATTCAGTGAACGCATCCGGGGTGGTTTTAAAATAGGCCCGAAAGACGGTGGCTACATCATTTCCTTCACCGCCGGCGATTTCGACCAGTTCTTCAAATCCTATATGCGCCCAAGGCTGATCGAGATACTGTTTGAACCGGGCAGGGAAGAGAAAGAAGAAAAAGAAGAGAAAGAAGAGAAAAAAGAGGACAAGGTAAAGAAGAACTAAATACCACCGGAACGTGAAGCGCAATTATCATTACCTGGTCGCAGGCCTTCAGGACATCACACTGGACATACATAAACTGTTGTTTGACCAGCTCTCTTTCCGCGAAGAACTCCGCAACGAATTGCATCCGGCCGATTATGAGTTGGTCAGGCTGTTGTTCCTGCCCTTCGACAACGAGAACCTGCTTACACTGCTGGAGAAAAAGGACAGGGAGGTGGACCCCCGGGGCAACTTCAGCCGGGAGCGGCTCGAAGAGAACATCAAGGAGCCATCCGACCTGCCAGATTATATGATGCGTTTTATCACAGCCTTCAAGAGTAAGGAACCCCTGTTTCCCGAAATGAGCCCGGAAAACGAACTGGCCACCCTGTACTATGATGAAATGCTGGAAACCGTGGAAAACGATTTTCTCAGGGAGTGGTTCCATTTCGAGCTCAACGTAAAGAACATCGCCATCGCCCTGAATGCCCGCAGGCACAAGGTGCCCTATGAAAACCAGATTATAGGCACCAACGAGGTATCGGAGAGCATCCGGAAAAGCCAGGCCAGGGATTTCGGGCTGGGCAGCGACCTCGACTACCTGGACGAACTCACGGCCATCTCAAAGAAAGAGGACGTCAGGGAACGGGAGCAGGCCATTGACGAACTGAAATGGGAATACCTGGACGAAGCCACCTTTTTTCATTATTTCACCATCGAAAGAATACTGGCTTTCGTTATCAAGCTGGGGATGATCGAACGCTGGCTGGGCATTGACAAAGACCACAGCAACGAGTTGTTCAAAAAACTGCTGAAGGAGCTCCAGGCAAGTTACCAATTACCAAAAACATTTACCGAAAAATAGCGATTTATGAATACAACAGGGAATGTGACCGGCATCATTGCCAACCTTGTCATTGTTGAAACAGAAGGGAAGGTCGGACAAAACGAAATCTGCTTTATCAGGCACGGCGATGCCCGGTTGATGGCCGAGGTCATCAAGGTGATGGGCAAGAAAGCATACATCCAGGTTTTTGAAAGCACCCGTGGCCTGAAAGTGGGCACAGAGGTAGAGTTCATGGACCATATGCTTGAGGTCACCCTTGGCCCCGGCATTCTCTCTAAAAACTTTGACGGGCTGCAAAACGACCTGAACAAAATGGAAGGGGTCTTTTTGAAGCGGGGGGAATACACCAGCGCCCTCGACATGGAAAAAAAATTCGCATTCACCCCCCTGGCCAAGAAAGACGACAAAGTGACAGCAGGCTCCTGGCTGGGCGAAGTGAAAGAAAACTGGATCCCGCACAAGATCATGGTTCCCTTTACCTTTTCGGGAAACTATGCCGTAAAAAGCCTCAAGGAAGCGGGAGAATTCACCCCCGATACCGTCATTGCGGTACTTACCGACCAGGACGGGCAGGACCACAAGGTCAGCATGGTTCAGAAGTGGCCAGTAAAGGTTCCCATCAGGGCCTACAAGAACAAGCCCCGTCCTTTTAAAATTCTGGAAACCGGCATCCGTGTCATGGACACCCTCAATCCGATGGCCGAGGGAGGCACCGGCTTTATCCCCGGACCTTTCGGATCGGGAAAAACGGTGCTGCAGCACAACCTCTCGAAAAACGCCGAAGCCGACCTGGTCGTTATCGCAGCCTGCGGCGAACGCGCCAACGAGGTGGTGGAGATCTTTACCGAATTCCCCGAACTCGACGACCCCCGCACGGGGCGAAAGCTCATGGAGCGTACCACCATCATTGCAAACACATCCAATATGCCGGTTGCGGCCAGGGAGGCGTCGGTATATACGGCCATGACCATTGCCGAATATTACCGCGCCATGGGCCTGAAGGTATTGTTGCTGGCCGACTCCACCTCGCGCTGGGCACAGGCCCTTCGCGAAATGTCGAACCGCATGGAAGAACTGCCAGGTCCCGACGGTTTCCCAATGGACCTCTCGGCCATCATTGCGAACTTTTACGCCAGAGCCGGATTTGTTTACCTGCCCAATGGCGAAACGGGCTCCATTACTTTTATCGGCACCGTATCCCCTGCCGGGGGGAACCTCAAGGAGCCGGTCACCGAATCGACCAAAAAAGTGGCCAGGTGCTTTTATGCCCTCTCGCAGGACAGGGCCGACAGCAAGAGGTACCCGGCCATCGACCCCATCGACAGTTATTCCAAGTACCTGGAATATCCCGAAATTGCCGAATACCTAAACAAGACCATTGCCGCCGACTGGACAGAAAGCGTTTTCCAGGCCAAGGACATCCTGCTCAGGGGCAAGGAAGCCTATGAGCAGATCAATATTCTTGGCGACGATGGGGTTCCCCTCGACTACCATGTCAAATACTGGCGGTCCGAGCTGATCGACTTTGTGATCCTGCAACAGGATGCTTTCGACAAGATCGACGCATCCTCTTCCCTGGAGCGCCAGCACTATATGCTGACAAAAACACTGGAAGTAGCCAATATGGAATTCCGTTTCGACTCCTTCGAAGAGGTGGGGCCCTATTTCAAGCAGGTCATCAACGCCCTGAAACAAATGAACTACTCAGACTTCAAGTCAGAAAAATTCAAGAAACACGAAAAGGAGCTCCAGGGCATACTGAAAGAAAAGCGGGTAGAAAAAAGCGTTCCCGTCGACACAGAAGGAGCCTGAGGCCCGGGACAGCTAAAAACAGGAAAAGATAAAGACAGCGAACCCATGGAAAAAGACACACAAGCATTTCAACGCGTATACACCCGATTGTTTCAATTGACCAAGGCCACCGTATCTCTTTACGCAAAGGGGATCGGCAACGAGGAGCTGGCCATTGTAGACGGACGCCTGGCACAGGTGGTGAAGATCATGGGCGATCTGGTCACCCTGCAGATATTCGGGGGTACCGAGGGCATCGGCACCCATGCCGAAGTGATCTTTGCGGGCAAGGCACCCACACTGAACGTTGGCGACGACCTGGCAGGGCGCTTTTTCAACGCCTACGGCGAACCCATCGAAGGGGGGAAGATCATGGGCAGGCAGCAGGAGATCGGAGGCCCCAGCGTGAATCCTGTCAGGAGGAAACAGCCCTCCGAGTTCATCCCTACCGGCATTGCCGGCATCGACCTGAACAATGCCCTGGTCACCGGGCAGAAGATCCCTTTCTTTGCCGACCCGGATCAGCCCTTTAACCAGGTCATGGCCATGGTGGCCCTGCGTGCCAAAGCCGACAAGATCATCCTGGCGGGAATGGGACTTACCAACGACGATTACCTTTATTTCAAAAACGTTTTTGATGATGCCGGTGCCCTCGACCGCATTGTCGGCTTTATCAACACCACCGAAGACCCTCCGGTCGAGCGGTTGCTGGTGCCCGATATGGCCCTGGCGGCAGCCGAATATTTTGCTGTGGAAAAAAACGAAAAAGTGCTGGTACTCCTCACCGACATGACGTTGTACTCCGACGCCCTGAGCATTGTGTCGAACCGCATGGACCAGATCCCATCCAAAGACAGCATGCCCGGTTCATTGTATTCCGACCTGGCCAGGCTGTATGAAAAAGCCGTGCAGCTGCCCGACGGAGGATCGATCACCATCATCGCCGTCACCACGCTCTCGGGAGGGGATATTACCCACGCCGTGCCCGACAACACCGGTTACATCACTGAGGGGCAGCTGTTTTTGCGCAAGGACAGCGAGGTGGGCAAGGTGATCGTCGACCCCTTCCGCAGTCTTTCGAGGTTGAAACAGCTGGTGATCGGTAAAAAGACCAGGGAAGACCACCCCCAGGTGATGAACGCGGCCGTCAGGCTCTATGCCGATGCCGCCAACGCCAAAACAAAGCAGGAGAACGGCTTTGACCTCACCGATTACGACGAAAGGACACTGGAGTTTGCCAGGGGCTACTCCCGGAAATTGCTGGCCATCGACGTGAACATCGACACAGAGGAGATGCTGGAAACAGCCTATGAATTGTTCGACAAACACTTCAAGCCGGCCGAGGTAGGGATCAGGCAGGAATTTGTTGACAAGTACTGGAAACCGAACAGCTGACAAAAGCGCGTTGCTGACACAACACCATAGCCATGGCCATCAAGTTTCAATACAACCAGACATACCTTCAACGGCTGAAGAAACAGCTTCAGGTAAGGATCAAGGCCCTGCCTACCTTGAAAAACAAGGAAGCAGCCCTTCGAAGCGAAGTAAAGAAAGCCAGGGAGGCCGCCGAAAAACTCGACAGCACACTGGAAAAGCAGCTGCAGGCATACCAGCATGCCATCGCGCTCTGGGATGAGTTCGACAATGAGCTGGTGAGCATCGACGAAGTGGAATTGTCGGTCAAGAAAATTGCAGGGGTTAAAACCCCGGTTCTCGAAGACATACGCTTTGGCATCAAGGCTTACAGCATGTTCAACCAACCCTCGTGGTTCCTCGATGGCATCGGGATCGTCAGGCAACTGGCCACCACGGCCATTGAGCGGGAGGTGTTTTACCAGAAAATGCAATTGCTTGACTATGCACGGAAAAAGACCACACAGAAGGTGAATTTATACGAAAAAGTACAGATACCCGGGTTTGAGGAGGCTATCCTGAAAATCAAACGTTATCTGGAAGACGAGGAGAACCTTTCCAAGGCAGCCCAAAAAATCGTTAAGAACAGGTTACAGGAAATGGAGGAAGGCGTATGATCATTCCGATGCAAAAATTTTCTTTCCTGGTTTTCCACCGCGACTACGAGGATTTTCTCGACAATGTGCGCAAGATAGGCGTCGTTCACCTGATCGAAAAGCAGGACGCCGTTTCGGACGAAGCACAGGAGAAATACGAACTGATCCGTCAGATCCAGTCGTTTGTCAAGTTGCTGGTCAGGCGGGAAGCCGGCAAGACCCGGACACCCGAAAAGCAGGACGGGGAAGTGGCCTACAAAACAGTGACCCGGTTGTTTGCCGAAGTGGAAGAGAAGTTCCAGCAACTGACCATCCTTGAAAAAGAGATCAGCTACGTAAGGCCGTGGGGCGATTTTTCGGCCGCCACCCTCGAAAAGCTCAAAGCCGAAGACCTCTTTGTGCATTTTTACAGCGTCCCCAACAGCCGCTTCAACAACCAATGGTTCGACACTTACCCCATCGAGGTGATCAGTGAGCACGCCGGGCAAACCCATTTCGTGCTGATACAAAAAGGGGATGAAGAGCCGGGCATTGATGCCGAAGAGGTCCGGCCTCCCGAAAGGCCGCTGTCCGAACTCATTCATTACAAAAAGAAGCTGAAGGAAGACCTGGACGAGCTGAACGCTGAAATTGACCATCATGCCGCACACAGCCTGGAAGCCATCAAGCATTATGGTTACCAGGTCAAGGAAAGCCTCGATTACCAAAAGGCCATTGAGAACACCGAAAAGCAGGCCGACGACAAAGTGATGCTGCTCGAGGGCTGGGTGCCCGATGAAAGAAAGGAAATGCTGACCGCCTACCTGGAAACAGCCAACATTTTGTATGTCAGCCAACAACCGGAACAGGAAGAGGAAATACCCATTTTGCTTAAAAACAAAAAATTCGCCCGGAAATTCGAAATGCTGGGCGATCTGTATTCTCTGCCAAAATACAACGAACTCGACCTGACCCCCTTCTTTGCTCCTTTCTACATGCTCTTTTTTGGCTTTTGCCTGGGCGACGCAGGCTATGGCATCCTGATGGCCATCGCCGCCCTGTTCATGAAAAAGAAGACCGTAAAAAAGGAAATCAAACAGATCATGGGGCTGATCTTCTACCTGGGGGTATCCACCTTCTTCTTCGGCATCATCTCCGGGGTGTTTTTCGGCATTCCCCTGTTTGAGACCGGGCTGCCGGTATACCGCGACCTGGCTGCCCGTTTCGACCATCAGGATACCGACATCAATATGCTGCTGTTTTACCTCTCCCTGGCCCTGGGTGCTGTACAGATCATATTCGGGATGTTCATCAAGGCCGCCAACGAAATCCGGCAGTTCGGATGGAAACATGCCGTTGGCACCATGGGCTGGGTACTGTTGATCACCGGCGGCATAGTACTCTATGGCATCAGCAGCCTTGCCGGGATCCCCACCGAAGCCATGAGCCCGGCCTTCCACATCCTGCTTGTTGTCAGCGGCGTCATGATATTGTTGCTGAACAACATGAATCGGAACATTCTCATGAACTTCGGTATCGGACTCTGGAACACCTACAACATGGTTACGGGCATACTGGGCGACCTGCTGTCGTACATCCGCCTGTTTGCCCTGGGCATTTCAAGCGCCATACTGGGCTTTGTCTTCAACAGCCTGGCGGTGGAAATGAGCGGGAATATTCCGGTGCTGAGCATATTGATCATGATCGTGATCCTGGTAGCCGGCCACGGCATCAATCTCTTCATGTCGGGACTGGGAGCCTTTGTGCACCCCATGCGTCTTACCTTTGTCGAATTTTACAAGAACGCCGGTTTCACCGGCGGAGGAAAGCAATACAACCCATTTAGAAAACTCACTTAACGTTTCACTAAAAATCACTTGGAAATTATGGAACCAATTATTTTCGCTTACATAGGGATTGGTCTGATGATCGGGTTGGCCGGTATCGGCAGTGCCTTTGGCGTATCCATGGGCGGCAATGCCTCCATCGGTGCATTGAAAAAAAACGACGAGGCCTTCGGAAACTACATGGTGCTCAGCGCCCTTCCAGGGACCCAGGGTCTTTACGGCTTTATGGGTTACTTTATTTTGTCGGGTTACCTGGTGGCCGACATGAGCTGGGCCACATCCGCAGCCATCTTCGGCGCCGGGCTGGCGCTGGGTTTCGTTGGTCTGCTGTCGGGCATCCGGCAGGGACAGGTATGTGCCAACGGCATTGCCGCCATCGGTTCCGGTCATGATGTGTTCGGCAACACCCTGATCCTTGCTGTATTCCCTGAGCTTTATGCGATTGTGGCATTTGCGGCGACCTTCCTCATTGCGGGGACACTTCCCCTCTAGCAGCCCGCGCACCGTTTTTCCCGGCAAGCCATTCCCCGCCCTGGCCTCAGTGGCCGGCGGCGGTTTTTTGTGAAAAACCCCGTCGCTTTTTCAGTGCTTCATACACCACGAACACCAGGAGCATCATCCCCATAAGGTATACGGCATCCTCCACCGGAATGGTGAACAACCTGATGCCGAGGTTCTGCGTATTGTCGTAAACCACAACCGGCAGGGAGGTAAGCAAGCCGTTGATGACAAAAAAGGGAAGGAGGATGACCACCCAGGTCAGGAAAAAATGCGTGAGCCAGGTTTTGTGCGAAGCGATCAGTGGCTGCAACAGCAAGAGGATGCCGGTCAGCGACATCACGACCAGGGTATACAAACGCTGGGCATTGAGCATCCCCATCAAAACGAAGGCCAGACCCAGTACCACCGCCATCCACAGAGAGTTTGCCGGAAAAACAAAACGAGGAAAAAAATACCTCAGCACCTCGTAGGTAAAAACGATGCAGTAGGAGATCACCACAAAAAACAGCCATTCTTCGAGTGGCAGCACCGAAAGATAGACCCCGCTTACATAAAGGGGATTGAAAGACCAGACCCCCCGGAGGGTAAACCATATATCCCATGGGATAAAAACTCCCATCATAACAAGGATGCTGGCAAACAGCGGGCCCCAATTCCCGACAAAGTGCACCCTGTTCTCAAAGCTCCTTGCCAGGGGGATGGCGATACTGCCAAGCAGCAACAAGGCATAGGTCCATTTTTCCATGATCTCTAAACAGCCGGACAGGCGGTTTTGTTTCAGCCGGCCCCTGTATTGGTATAATTCCTATATTAGCCGGTAAAATATCGTCGCTTTCCAATGGGAGTCCTGATCGCCACCATCATTGTGCTCATCTGGGCAGCGCACCTTGCCTATGCCTTGCTGGCTGTTGACGTATCGCCCGCCAACCCCTGGATGTACCTGCATATCCTGCTGCAGGCCTATCTGTATACCGGGCTCTTCATCACGGGGCACGACGCCATGCATGGCAACATCTCACGGTCTCCGGGGGTAAATACACTGTTCGGATATGTTTCCGGCATCCTGTTTGCCGGGATGTTTTATCCCAGTTTGCGCAAACACCATGGCCGCCACCACAAATATCCGGCCACCGACAAGGATCCCGACTTCTATGCGGGTTCACAGAATTTCCTGGTCTGGTGGGCCGTTTTCATGAAAAGGTACCTGACCCTTATCCAGCTGGTATTTATGGCAGCATTCTTTAATCTGCTCATCCGCATCCCCGGGGTCACAGAAAGCTCCGCACTGATTTTCTGGGCCTTGCCGGCCATACTGGGAACCCTGCAACTTTTCTGGGTCGGGGTTTACTGGCCTCATCGCCTGCCCCACAGCAGGGAGATGGGGCCTCACCGGGCACGTACCCAGCACAGGAACCACTTTTGGGCCATGCTCAGCTGTTACTTTTTCGGATACCACCGCGAGCACCACAACAACCCCCGTATCCCCTGGTGGCAACTATGGAGGAAGAAAACGGAAGCATAAGTCACGGCCAGCACCGGGGCGGGCGCCCGCCAAAGACAT
>SL_3KL_010_SEDDRAFT_10006825_pt1 | contig 10167 bp, 11 predicted proteins | sample SodLakKL_010_SED_2_FD_10381 | JGI IMG/M metagenome (IMG submission 10381)
GCCGCTGGCACTTGTAATGGACTATGCGAAAATCGCTATTGCTGAACTCGCAGGTATCTCGGAACGAAGAATATACCTGCTTCTGGAGGGGCACGACGGACTTCCCAAACTGTTGATGCAGGAGACAGGAATCAACTCCGGGTTTATGATTCCGCAGTACACCGCAGCCGCACTCGTTTCAGAAAATAAAGTCCTCTGTCATCCTTCTTCTGTCGATTCCATCCCAACAAGCCTCGGTCAGGAAGATCACGTGAGTATGGGCAGTATCAGCGCGCTTAATTTGCTGAAGGTGTACGAAAACGTGGAGATAGTACTTGCCATCGAACTCTTCACAGCTGCGCAGGCACTCGACTTCAGAAAACCACTGAAGCCGGGGAATGGTGTGGAGGCGGCCCATAAAATTATCCGCGATTCGATACCCCACGCCACCGAAGATCACTATTTTAAAGATGATATCAATAAAGCGATTGATCTGATACGACACCGTGATTTCATTCTCCAGCTTGAAACAAAAGATACGGCCTTATATTAAAATGCAAAAACATCCTTTGGGATGTTAACTCGCGTTTCTGATCCTTAAAAAATTGAATTTGGCACTTGCATCAGATCTGCTTATGATCGTTTTCAAGACAATCCTCAACACAGCTGACTCCAAAAATCTATGAAATATCGAATCATGATTGCCGGGCCAACTGCTTCCGGTAAAACCGCCCTCTCTATTGACCTGGCAATGCAGATCAACGCCGAGATCATCTCTGTGGATTCCCGTCAGTGTTACCGGTACCTGGACATTGGAACGGCCAAGCCAACAAAAACTGAGCTGAGTCAAGTACCCCATCACAACATTTCTGTGCTCAACCCCGACCAGGAAGACAGTGTTGCCGACTTTCTGAAACGGGCGGAAGCATACTCCAATGATATCAAATCCCGCGGGAAGAGAGTGATTTACTGCGGAGGAAGCACACTGCACCTTCAGTCGCTCATTCGCCCGCTGGATGATATTCCATCGGCCAATCCCGAAAATATTCGAAAACTTAATGATAGAGCGGATGATCAGGGACTGGAATCTCTTTTTAGTCAATTGCAAAAAACAGATCCGGAATACGCCAAAAAAATGGATGGTTTAAACCNTCAGCGTATAATACGTGCGCTGGATGTTTGGTACCAAACCGGCAAACCGTTCAGCAGTTTTCACTCAGATGTACCGCTTGAACCGCCACAAGACCTTCTCGTGTTTGCTCTTCATCACTCCCGAAAAGAACTGCACCAGCGCATCTCCGTGCGTACAGAGCAGATGCTGGAGAAAGGCTTCCTGAACGAAGTAAAGAGCCTTCTTCAACAGGGCTTCAGCCCGGATTTGCAGGCCCTGAACACTGTGGGTTACCGCCAGGCTATATCGTATCTGAAAGAAGAAATTTCTTATGATCAGATGAAAAAAGATATCAAAACAGCCACTCGCCGTTATGCCAAGAGACAGATTACCTGGCTGCGCCGCTGGCCGTTCTTAACCTGGCTCGACATGGACAGACTTTCTACACAAGAGGTAATAAAAACGATACTTTCCTATCAAAATCAGCCAGACTGACCCAAAGCCAATCACGCACAATGCANCCGGGGAACTTACTCGCCGTTTCATTATTAAAGAAAGAAACGTTTTAAACAAACTGATTTTCCATTATGAAAGCAACTATACAAGTTCTTGTTTTATTCGCTGTAATTTTTTCATTTACTTCGCAGACATCGAAAGCTCAGGTAACCGCAGGTGCGGGAATGGCTTTTGGGAGTGGTATTGAACAGGTGGGGATTCAGGGTGATCTTCACTACCGGCTTTCCGGAATGCCTTCAATCCATTTCGGAGGTGGGTTCACCTACTATTTCCCGAAAGATAACCATGATTTTTACGAGGTGAATTTGAATGGAGCGTATACGTTTTATGAAGAATTTATGTTCAGGTCGTACGCCTTCACGGGGCTGAATTATGCCCGATCCAAAACCGCACATCAGAACGCTTCCGTTTCGGATTCAGCCTTTGGGCTGAATGCAGGTATCGGCGCAGAATACGATTTTGGCCGGCTTAGGGCGTTCGGCGATCTGAAATATGTGATTAGTGAATTTGACCAGGCGGTCTTTACCATCGGGCTGCGGGTTCCTTTCTGATTTTGGGAAAATTTTTTATATATGCGCTTGAATATAATCAGACCTCATTAGCAGCAGGCTTTCAGTTATCAGCAGGGAATCATGACATTGTTATGCTGATAGCTGAATGCCGACAACCATCAGCCTTTCACAAGGAAATTTAAAACTCCTTCTACGGCTACAGGCTTACATTTAACTGCTAGTCGGGACCTTGATTATTCATTTCTATTAAACTTTTGTCGCCCTCCTCTTTTTCGGATCAGCGGTAGCAGCTAAGCTGCATAACCGTTAACTTATGAGTTTAGAATCAATCCGAATAAAACCGTATGTACAAAGCAAAAGTAAACATTACGCTCAGAAAATCCATTCTCGATCCAAAAGGCAAAGCCGCTCATCATGCACTTCAGAATCTTGGGCTGAATGATGTAAAAGATGTGAGAATCGGAAAGTTTATTGAGCTGAATATTAATGCCAAATCGAAAGATGAAGCTCACCAGCTGGCTGAAACTGCCTGTACAAAACTGCTTGCAAACGAGGTGATGGAAGATTATCACATTCAAATTGAAGAATGACGATCAAACCGAAATGCGAAAAGATGCCGCCCTGTTTTCTCTGATGGCCCAGATTGAACCGAAAAAAAAGCCGCTGGTTGAAGTCGATGTGATGGAGCAGACTCAGGAAGATGAAGCACTCGAAACTCCATGGAAACTGATCTTATATGATGATGACATCCATACTTTCGATGAAGTGATCAATCAGCTTATCAAAGCGCTGGGCTGCAGTAAATCTCACGCTGAAGAGTTAACCTTTAGAGTACATAACGAAGGTAAGGCTGTGGTTTTCGAAGGAAGTTTCGAAGAGTGTCTCAAGCGAAATTCTGTACTACAGGAAATTCAACTTATTACTGAAATAAAAGGATAATACCGTGTCAAAAAAAATTGGAGTCATCGTTTTTCCCGGATCAAACTGCGATCACGATGCATACCACGCCATGAAGCACATCATGAATGTTGAAACTGAGTTTCTGTGGCATAAAGATACTGATCTCAAAAATATCGACCTGTTGATTGTACCGGGCGGATTCTCTTATGGAGACTACCTTCGGTCTGGTGCCATTGCCCGTTTTTCACCCATTATGAATGCTGTTCAGGATTATGTGAAACAGAATCGGCCTGTTCTGGGTATTTGCAACGGGTTTCAGATTTTGCTTGAAGCTGGCCTTCTCCCCGGTGCTATGCTTCACAACGAAAAATTGCGATTCATTTGCAAAAATGTACACCTTTGTGTAGAAAGCACCGGATCGGCCTTTACAGCAGGTTTTAAGAAGGGTGATGTGCTGGAAATTCCAGTTTCCCACGGCGAAGGAAACTATTTTATTGATGATGAAGGCCTGGATCAACTGAAGCAGAATGACCAAATTGCGTTTCGGTATTGTGACTCAGAAGGGAACATCACACCAAATGCCAACATCAACGGATCGGTTTGGAACATAGCTGGCATCACAAATAAGCAGGGGAATGTACTTGGAATGATGCCCCATCCCGAGCGGGCGATGGAATCTGTTCTGGGTTTGACCGATGGTGTGACATTCTTCAAATCGGTCCTGAATGAGTTGCAAATTGCGTGACCGATGAACACCGAACTACTCAAAAAAATTGTGACCGCTCCGGGTGCTCCCGGCCATGAACAACCCATCAGGGAACTGCTTATTGATCTGCTTACCGGCCATGTTGATGAACTGAACACCGACCGTATGGGCAACCTGATAGCCCGGAAAAAAGGCAGCGGGCCGAAAGTGATGTTTGCCGCACACATCGATGAAATTTCACTTATTGCCACACGTGTTGACAGTAACGGATTTATTCGATTCTCCACCCTCGGGGGCTTTGATCCTGAAACACTCATTTCTCAGCGTGTACTGGTTCATGGCAAGGAAACCCTGCCTGGTGTTATCGGAAACAAACCCATCCACATTCAAACCGATGCCGAAAAAAAACAGAAAAGCAAAACCAAAGACCTCTATATCGATATAGGCCTGAAAGCAGAAAAAGTAAAGGAATTGGTTCCCAATGGTACAGTAATTACAAGAGACCGAAGTCTGATGAAAATGGGAGATTGCATAACGGCAAAATCACTCGATAATCGGATTTCTGTTTATATTCTGGTTGAAGCTCTCCTTAATAATCCCAAACCCAATGCCGACATTTACGCAGTATTCACGGTACAGGAAGAAGTCGGCCTCCGTGGAGCCCGAGTGGCTGCACAAGCCATTCAGCCCGATATTGGTATAGCCCTCGATGTAACACTTGCCAACGACCTGCCCGGGGTTAGCGATCATGAAAAATGCACTACACTTGGCGAAGGCATCGGAATTAAAGTAATGGACAGCAGTATTATTTGTACCCCGGCACTCGTTACATTTCTGGAAGAGCTGGCGGAATCCAAATCGATTCCACACCAGCGCGAAGTTCTCACAGCAGGCGGCACCGATACCTCGGCCATGCAATATCTGATGGGTATCGGCAGTCATGTTACTTCCATCTCCTGCCCAACAAGGTACATTCACAGTACAGTAGAAACGTGTGCAGTTTCGGATGTGGAGGCGGGTATTGCTTTAACTGTTGCCTGCTTTGAATCGATAGGAAAATACTCGTTCGAATGAAAAAACACGTTGATGAAGAACTTAAACTCCACTGCAAGGATCTTGTAAAAAGCTATCGAAAGAGAGTAGTGGTAGATCACGTTTCAATAAATGTTAACCAGGGAGAAATTGTAGGCCTTCTGGGCCCAAATGGTGCAGGGAAAACAACTACCTTTTATATGTTCACGGGAATTATCCGCCCCAATTCAGGTAAAGTTTTCCTGAATGAAAAAAATATTACACGAAAACCGATGTATCAGCGGGCACGGATGGGTATCGGTTACCTTTCCCAGGAACCGAGCGTGTTTAGAAATTTAACAGTTCGACAAAATCTTGAAGCAGTGCTCGAATTTTTATCATACAGCAGAAAAGAGATTCGCGAACGATCCGACCGTTTGATTGATGAATTTGGCCTTGCCAAAGTTGTGAACAGTAAAGGATACAGCCTGTCTGGCGGTGAACGGCGACGAACAGAAATTGCAAGGGCCCTTGTCACCAACCCCAAATTTATTCTTCTTGATGAGCCATTTGCAGGGGTTGATCCCATCGCTGTTGAGGACATTCAGGAAATAGTGGCCGACCTGAAAAACCGGAATATTGGTATTTTTATCACCGATCATAATGTCCATGAAACGCTGGCTATTACCGATCGTGCCTATTTGATGTTTGAAGGAAAAATTCTGCGCGAGGGAACTGCCGAACAACTTGCCGAAGATGAGGAAGCCAAAAAACTCTATCTCGGCCGTCAGTTTAAATTAGACCGGTACGAACAATAACTATTATGAAAGAAATTACCGTTGAAGAGCTAAAACAGAAAATCGACAATAACGAAGATTTTATCTTTCTGGATGTAAGAGAACCGTTTGAAGCCTACATGTCGAAAATTGATATTGAAACTTTATGTATTCCAGACCAGGAACTTGAAGGACGAATATCTGAACTTGAGAGTGACAAAGATTCCGAAATTATCGTGATGTGCAGAAGTGGAAACCGGAGTGCAAAAGCTTGCGAACTCCTCAAAGAAAACGGTTTTCCATTTGTAAAAAACCTCAAAGGTGGCATCAATGAATGGGCCCGGAAAATTGACCCGAGTTTGCCAGTTTATTAATTTTTTATCAGACAGTTGCTGCTATTTGGGCGAAAAGCTCTTCGTTACTTCCCGTTCGCCTGATTACCTGCAGGAGCATCTGGAGGGATTCCTTGGGTGATTTTTTCAACAGAAAACGTCTTACCATATTCCGCTCTTCGAGAGAGTCGGTAATGAATTTATCCTCATTTCGTGTGCCTGATGCAGCAATATTTATCGCTGGATAAATACGGTCGTTGGCAAGATCTCTGTCCAGTACCAGTTCCATATTTCCTGTTCCTTTAAACTCCTCAAAAATCAGATCGTCCATACGGGAGTTGGTTTCGATCAGACAAGTGGCAATAATCGTCAGAGAGCCTCCACCTTCAATTTTCCGGGCAGAACCGAAAATTTTCTTGGGAATTTCGAGTGCACGGATATCTAATCCGCCTGAAAGTGTTCGTCCGCTATTAGTTTGTGCTGCATTGTAAGCGCGTCCCATACGTGTAAGAGAGTCAATCAGCAGAACGGCGTGTTCTCCATATTCAGCTTTTCTTTTTACGTAACCCAGCGCCATTTCGGAAATACGAAGGTGATTTTCAGTTGGTTTATCATTGGATGATGCAAAAACTTCGGCATTAGTGGATCGCAAGAAGTCAGTTACTTCTTCAGGCCGTTCATCTACCAGCAAAATTCCGGTGTGTATCTCAGGGTGATTTTCAGTTAGGCTTTTCGCAATTTTTTTCAAAAGAACAGTTTTGCCTGTTCTCGGCGGGGCCACTATAAGTGCCCGCTGTCCGCGTCCGATGGGTGCAATCAGGTCGATTACACGCAATTCGAGATCATCAGGGTTTATTCCAAGTTTTATATACTCGTTTGGCATTATGGGGGTTTGCAGCTCAAACCGATTTATTTTTTGCCACTCTTCGGGAGATTTTCCGTTAATCCGTTCTATAGAGTGGACGTGTCGGTTGCCGCTTTGATCCTGTTCAAATTCCCCTTCCATTACCAGTCCGGACCGAAGATCGTTCAGCTTCACTTCTTCGGGTTTCATAAACGGATCTTTGGGATTAAAGCTGAATTCAAAATCAATTCTTCTGATAAACCCGTACCCTTTTTCATTGATTTCGAGAATTCCGTTATAACGCCCGCCAATTTTTGTTTGCTGATTATGATGAAACTGTGGGACGAAAACATTTCGCTTGGGTCCCTTTTTCTTCTGTGGCTTTTTTCGCCCTTTATTTTTACGTGGTCGTGCCATGCACTTGTTTAAGCTACTTTAGATTAATTAAAATTTTTTTGTTTTAGGGCTCTAAATGGTTCTTTCGGCAAGAAGAGCACTGAAATTCCAAAGATGGGTGAAGTCGAAAAAGATGAGTGATGCATGAGCATCACTCAATTATAAAAAGAAAAGGAAGGAATTGAAAGGTAAAAAGTTTACCGGACTGTAGTTGTTTCATTAATCCAGGCGTAGCATTCTGAAAGATTGCTTCCAATCTGGAACGAATCACCTGTTTCCCAGCCTCTGAAAAATTTATCCTCTGAGGTTGGCATTACAGGTTCATACGTTCTGTAATCTCTGCTAACGGCTGTAGCTACAGAAGAGTCTGCATTTCTGGCTCTGTCGAGATAGTCCAGCACAAGCCAGTAAACGGCTCTGTCATCTCTTTCGATCTGCCTTCCTTGTGTACATTGTGAAATAGCTGAAGCATAGATTCGTGCCATTCGAATATATGGCTGTCCCCAGCTTGAGTCAAGACTGATAGCTGCTCTTGCATACTGTCTTGCATTCTGCAAATTACCTTCGTTTTGATAGAGTTCAGCAATTTCAAGGTTAATCCGTTTTTTTCTATCCGTATCACCATCCATCTCGAGTGCTTCTCGCAGATATGTAATCGCTTTTTGATTTTGGCCATCCGCTTTTGCATAGTCGGCAAGTCGCCTGAGGTTTGTGAAGTTCGGTTCGATCTCATACAGTTTTTCAGCAAACTCTATCGCTTTGGCCCGGTTACCCATATTCTCATACATCGATGCGAGTTCCCTGATAATGGTTTCATCACCAGGATTATCGGCAAGTCGAGACTCAAGGAATTCAACTCTCTCAGTGGGATCAGAAAATAGACCGTCACGTGTATCATCCAATACCTGAGATAAAGCAGAACCAGCCAACGGCTCAACGGCCTCGATCATTGCAAGAGCTTCATCTCTTTGATTGTTAGATACATAATTACTGAGTAGAATTTGAATATAGTAACCATCTGCAGCCTGAATCAGGCGCTCGGCATCCAGTTCGTACGCTTTCATGTATTCAGCATAAGCCTTATCCAATCCATCTCTGATCTGGCTTTGGTGCTCCTGGTAAAAACGGCCTCTGTTGAAGTGCCACCTGTAAAGGTCAATTTCTTCCTCATCAAATGTCTCAAATGCATCTTCATAAATGACAAGAGCAGAATCGAGCAGTGCTGAACTTGTTGATGGGTCTGTTTCTCGTTCAGAAAGCTGTACATATACATCAATCATTCGCTCATACTGCCTTGGAAGATTAAAACGATTTACTCCCTGAATCTCTCTGGGCTTTTTTTCCAGCATCCATTTCCCAAACTGCAGGGCCATGTCATAATCACCGGTGCGATAATTTTCATAAAATATAGAATAAGCCTGGATTTCACTCATTCCATACGGTGGTTCACTCTGTGAATGTGCCTGTGAAGTAACAGCGAATAAGAGCGCTATTGATAATATGTACTTTTTCATTTTTCTGATTTTGGTTTATAGAGTGTATATAAACTGTTTTTACATAATTTTTATTTTATTGAAACCTCTGCCTTACGAACATATTTTCTGATAAATTCAGGGATAATTTAAATCCCCATATATTTTCTTTAACCAAATTTGAGGAATCTGTTCCCCGGATTCCATAATGGACACTTAAATCAATGGATGATGCAGATCTTTGAGAGATAATCCCAATTCCTGCATTTAGAAACAACGTTTCTATATCCTCTCCATTTATGGATAAATGGCCAGTATCGTAGGTAGTTCCCAAACTATATCTGAAATTAGAGAAGAAACCACCTGCCTGCTCAGTTCGGTAAGGATGATACTGAAAACCCAAGCCAGCCCTAACTCTGTCTTTAAAGTATTCTTGCTGAGTAGGATTGTAACTATATTCAGCATTTCCCCACTGCTGCACAAGAAGTTCTGCTACAACGTTTGTAAAGCGGTTTAAATTATACGTAAGTCCGGTGTTAAATTCCAATGGTAACTTTACAGTTCCAAAACGGTCTGCAGCCCCCTCATTTATGTCAACCTGCCTGCGCTGGTTGTTGATATTACGGAATGACGTCACTGAACGCTCGGCCTCAATACTAACCGGCAATGTAACTGTAGCTCCGAAAGACATCCAGTCATCATCACGCAACAGGCTGCCGGTATATGCAAAAACCCCGAAACGATGCCCTAAACTATGCCCTTCTGTTTTTCGGGTATATTGCACCCCGCGAAACTGTGTATCGGAAAAAACAGGAGTTACTTCATCCCGGTTTACTAAAATATTGGCTGATAATGCATAGCCAATGGTAAGATTGTTATGAAGCCTGAAACCAAGTCCCCCCTCAAATCTGTTTACACCTCCGGAACCAACTGTATCTATCAAATATTCAACATCACTGGACAGATCGGGCATGGGATTGAAAAAATCTCGTGTTCTTTGATGAAAATCCGACCGAACTACCGGAGAAAATGCAATGGATGCCCCGAACCGGTTGCGTAAAAACGGAAATGCAAATTGAAAATTTTCGATACCAAAGTTAGCACTTTGAATGGTGTTTACATTATCGTAAGATTCAAATTGATCGAGCCCGATAGCAAGGTGCCCCTGCGAAAAACCAATAAGCCCCCATTGTGCCGGATTACTAATATTTGCACTATATGAATCAAAGTTGGAAACACCACTCAAGCCCATGCCTGTAGAGAACGGGGAGTTCAGGTCATGCGGTACACCAAATCCGATTCCCGAATAAAATGAACCTGAGTTTGAGCGATCGTTCTGTTGTGCATTCATCACCGTACTCAATGCAAATATTAGAGTAATGGCTATTGTTAATAATTTAGCGCTCTGTTTATACATAATCTTATCTGACGGATGTAATTACAATTCTTGGTTTAAGATTATCTGGCCCATCCGAACCAATAAAGGAGGAGGAATATATGATTCCATCTACATTCTGAATCGTTAAAAAGAGATTCCGGTCTGCAGTATCTCCGTGAATTTTATCCAGTATATGGTCAGTAATATCAATTTTAAAAGTATCTTGATCATCTT
>SL_3KL_010_SEDDRAFT_10006826_pt1 | contig 10167 bp, 11 predicted proteins | sample SodLakKL_010_SED_2_FD_10381 | JGI IMG/M metagenome (IMG submission 10381)
CTGGTCACGACCACGTTCGAACGTCCCGACGATTGGGGTGAGACGGTCACCGCAGCCCAGATGGAGATGGTGTTGATCCGGCTCGGGGGGATGTTGCTGATCATGGGGGTGCTGCACGGGCTCAACGTGCTGAGCCTGCCCATCATCGGACGGCTGCTCGGTCTCGGTCGTGATCTCGCGGCCGTTGGCACGCCACGTTCGCCGGCCCGCCCGGACGGGCTCAGCCGCGCCTCGCCCAACGACGGCGACGACGACGGGCCGGCAGACGAGGCGTCTGGCCCCTCGTCGACGGGAACGCCGTGACCGTTGGCCTCGGATCGCTCCAGGGCGCCCCCGTGGCCGCGGTGCGCCCGTCACCGGCGCTGGTCTGGCTCGAGGTGGCCGACGCGATCCTGGCGGCGATGGCCGAGCCAGCCCGATCGGGGTCTTCGTCCGCGTCGGTGGAGGCCTCCGAGCAGACCGCCGCAAGGCTGGCCGAGCTGGACGGGGATGCGCTGGTCACCGAGCTGTTCGAGCAGGAAGCGGCCGCGCTGGTCCGTCTCGCACGGTTGTTCACCGATGATCGCAACGCCGCAGAGGACCTGGTACAGGAGGCGTTCGTCAGGCTCCACCATGCCACCGACCGCATCGTCGACCGGACCCGGGCGGCCGCCTACCTGCGATCGATCGTGCTCAACCTCGCCCGTGACCACAACCGTCGCGGGCTGATGTCGCTGCGCCACTTCGAAGCACTCACCCCCGAGGCCTCGCCCGACGCCCTCGATGACCGCATCGTGCTCGACGAACAGCAGGCTGTGGTGGTCGACGCGCTGCACGCACTCTCGCCCCAGCAGCGCGACTGTCTGGTGCTGCGCTTCTACCTGGAGCTCTCCGAGCAGGAGACCGCCGACACGCTGGGCATCTCAGCGAACTCGGTCAAGACCCACTGTCGTCGCGGTCTCGAACGGCTGCGGGTACGTCTCGAGGGACGGACATGAGCGTCGAGCAGCTGCTGCGCGACACGCTGCACCGCGCCGACACCTACCAGGTCAGCCCGGACCTGTTCGCCCGGGTCCGACGCTCGATCGCCGAGGATCGCGCCCACCGGCGTCGGGTCCGTGCGGCGGTGGCCTGGTCGCTGGCCGGGCTGCTGTCGGTCGCCGTCTACCTCGTCGCCCTCGCCGAGGTCGTCGACGGCCGTGTCACCTGGCCGTGGTGGGCACTCGAGGCGCTCACCGCCGCCATCCTGATCACGCTCATCCTGGTGCTGGGCCCGCTGATCCGACGCTTCGGTGGCATCTTCGCCAGCAGCGTGTTCACCGCCCACCCGTCGACCGCGCGCCACTTCCTGCGCGTACTCGACGTCGCCTACTACCTGGTGTTCACCGCGTTCGTGCTGATCGAGACCCAGGTCGTGCCCAGAGAGGAGTGGCTCGGACCCTCCGGGACCGCCGTTCACCTGCAGTGGCTCACCGAACGCATCGGTGCGATGCTGCTACTCATGGGGCTGTTGCACGCGATCACGATCGCCCTGCTCCCCGTCCTCGGCGTGGTGTTCAGCAGCATCTGGCGCCAACTCACCCCCGAGGAACGACAGACCGCCACCGACCAGACCAGGTGAGCCCCGCAGACCACTCACCATCAGGGGTTTCTCCGACGCAGCCACCGGCGCCAGTAGCGACGCCCGCAGGTGCTCCCCGCGCGGGTGCCCCGGTGAGAGCGGGCTTCGCCGGGATCAGACACGTTGTCGCGTCGGTCCACGGCCGGGCTTGGGTGGCCTGTGCTGCGCTGTCACAGCGCTCCTGACGGGACTCGACGGCTTCGCCAGGGAGCGTGTCAGGTCACTCGAGCGGCGGGTAGGGGCAGCTCGTGTCGGCCAGCAGTCGCCCGGAGCACAGCGCCGAGGCGAGCTGCCACCGCGAGCGTGCCGACGCGGCGACGTGCCGCTCGACCGCTGCTGCGGCGGCGCCGAGCACGACGCGTGGTCTGGATCGGTGTGGCCGCCGGATCCGGCTCGATGCGGACCACGCCACGGTCGAAGCGGCTCAGGCACCGCATGGCGTGCTGCAGGGTCATCTCGGCGCGGGCGGTGAACCGGCGGGTCCAGCCGCGCACGGTCGCGGCAGGACGGCCCAGACGGGCAGCGATGGGCCGGTAGCCCTCCCCCGCGGCAGAGGCGGTCAGCGCCTCACCGACGATCTCCACGGCGTCTGCTCGTCGCGGGAGCGCCTGGCGACGGCGGTCGCACCCTCGGCCCCACGCCCGGTGGCGGAGAGAACCCCGCCCATCCTCATTCCAGGTGGCGTCCGACACCCTCTGCCGATCTCACCGTAGGATGAAGCCGAGGCCGAGCTCGTCGTCGGGGTCCAACACGAAGGTGTGCTGGCCGGTCCGCGATGCCTTGCCCTGCACCTCGGTCTCCCAGCGGCGGGTGCTACCTCGAGGTGGCGCCTCGCCGATCAGCCGCCCGAGGAACCGGGTCCCGACGATGCTGTCGTGGACGAGGGTGTCACCGGGTACGAGCTCGCCCCGTTCGCCCAGCACCGCTAGCCGTGCCGAGGTGCCGCTGCCGCAGGGGGAGCGATCCGCCTGGCCATCGGCGAACACGGCGATGTTGCGCTGGTGCGCGTCGCCGAGCCGGTCGTACAGGATCGCGCCGTAGAGGCCGACATCCCCGGAGTCGTCGGGTAGCCGCAGGTCGAGCTGGGCGTTGGCGGCCCGCTTGATCGCCCGGCCCACCGCGATGAGTTCCGGGGCGCGCTCGGGGACGACCTCCAGCCCGACCTGGCTCGCCTCGAGGCTGGCGTAGAACGCGCCGCCGTAGGCGACGTCGACCGTGACGGTGTCGCCGCCGATCGGGAGCTCGACGTCGAGGCTGTGCACCAGCGCCGGGACGTTGCGGAACCGTGCGGAGGTGACCCGCCCGTCCGTGAGCGTCGCGATCGCACGGACGCGTCCAGAGGGGACATCGATGACGACCTCCACCTCGGTGTCGCCGGGGTCGGGGGTGATCAGGCCGGTGTCGATCGCCCAGGTCGCCAGCGCGATCGTGCCGTGGCCACACGCGGTGGAGAACCCGTCGTTGTGGAAGAAGACCGTGCCGAGGTGGCCTTGGGCATCGTCTGGCGGGGTGAGGAAGCAGCCGTACATGTCGGCGTGGCCGCGGGGTTCGCGGCACAGCATCGCCCGCTCGTCGTCGAGGTGCTCGACCGCCCACCGTCGCCGCTGTGCGACGGTCTCGCCCTCGGGGACGGGGGCGCCGGCGGTGACGATGCGGAAGGGCTCGCCTCCGGTGTGGTAGTCCATGCTGCTCAGGACCCGGGTCATCCCAGCTCCGACCGGTCCAACGGGTGGCAGATCGCGAGGAACAGGGTGTAGCGGCGTCCCTCCTTCTCGGTCTCGCCGCACGGCTCGAACCGTGGTGGCGCGAATCCGGCCTCGGTCAGCCGGTCACCGAGCCACCCATGTTCGAACCCGTTGTGCCCGTCGAACGCGTCGGTGTGGAAGCTGCCGTCCTCCGCGTCCAGGTCGATCACGCACAGGGACCCGTGGTCGGTGAGCAGCTCCGCGAACCCGCTGAGGACCGGTGCCAGGTCGATGATGTGGTGGAGCACCATCAGCGTCACGATGAGGTCGAACCGCTCGTCGGGGGCCGGGTCGCGGACGAGGTCGAGGTCGAGGACCCGGGCGTCGGCGAGTACCCCTTCGCGCACCTTGTGGTGGAGCACATCGCGCATCCCGGTGGAGGGTTCGGCGAGGGTGAGCTCGCCCACGTGAGGTGTGAGTTGTTCGGCCAGCAGCCCCGTGCCGGCGCCGTACTCCAACATCCGGGTCGTGGAGCGCAGGTCGAGGCTGGTCCGGAGCCGCTCGGCGGCGAACCGTGCTCGCGCTCGACGGTTCGGGTCGTCGTCCCAGGTGGCGGCGCGTTCGTCGAAGGTGCTCGTGGATCCAACTCCGCTCGATGCCCAGGGGAGCCTAGGTCAGCGGACNCTCCTGGTGGCTCCACCGGACGTCGGACCGCCGCTGTGGTTGCTCCTGCGAGCCTGGCGATGGACGCCTGCAGGGCAGGTGACGATGTCGGCCGAGCTGTAGCGGCTGGGCGTGAACCGGGCCGCGGCGCACCTCCCCGACGATCAGATGGCGACGACGCCGCTGCACCGCCGCTGCACCCCACGTCATCCCCCTGCGGAGCGCTTCCGTCGAAGCGCTACCGTCCGCCGTGGACACCGGCCGCCATCCCCGCCCGGGGGCCGCGCCGTGCCTTCAGCGCGACGTGATGGCGTCCTCCTGATGCCTGCAGCCCCACGCGGCGACCTGGAGCGAGCATGACCGACGAGAACGCGTGGGTGCGGATCACCCGGAACGATCCCGGCCACTCCGCGTGGTACGTCGAGCGGTTCCGGTCGATGGCTGCCGCCGGTGATGACCTCGCCGGAGAGGCGCGTCTCATCGACGCGATGGTCCCGCGCGGCGCACGTATCCTGGACGCTGGCTGCGGACCCGGCAGGGTCGGTGCCTTCCTGGCCGACGCGGGTCACCAGGTGGTCGGCGTGGACATCGACCCTGAGCTCATCGCCGCCGCGGAGCAGGACCACCCTGGAGCGCTGTGGCTCGTCGATGACCTGGCGACGCTCGACCTGCCGTCGCGGGGGATCGGCGAGGGGTTCGACGCGATCGTGTGCGCCGGCAACGTCATGACGTTCCTCGCACCGAGCACCCGCGGCGACGTGCTGTCCCGGATGTGCGCCCACCTGCGCGAGGGCGGCCGAGCCGTCGTGGGCTTCGGTACCCACCGGGGTTACCCGTTCGACGAGTTCCTGGCCGACGTCGACGGTGCCGGGCTCGAGCCGGACGTGCTGTTGTCGACGTGGAGCGTGCACCCCTACACCGAGGACGCGGACTTCGTCGTCGCGATCCTGCGCCCCCGCTCGGTGGCAACCGACGCGTCCGGGTGAGCGTCCCGGGCGCGGTCAACCCGTCTGGGCTCTGACCATCACCAGCGACATCAGGGACGGCTCGAGCGCCTCGAGCGAGTGTGGCTCCCTGGCGGCGAGGTAGACGCAGTCTCCGGGGGCGAGGTGATGCGCCTCACCATCCACCTCGAAGCGCATGGCACCGCTGATCAGCTGCACAACGACCGGCATGGCGGCCGTGTGCTCGGTCAGCTCCTCTCCGGTGTCGAAGGCGAAGGCGACGACCCGGACCTGGTCGTTGTCCACCAGGCTCCGTGAGGTCGTCGCCGACGCGGTGATCGGCAGTGCCTCGGCGAGGCCGTTGACGACCTGCGACCGATCGCTGGGGGTCCGTGCCATGAGGGATGCTCCTCTCGGGGTCACTGGCGCCGCCGGAGTGGATGGGATGTCGGGGTCTCGATGATGACGAGCTCGAGCCCATCGGGGTCGTGCACGCTCATCTCGATCAGCCCCCAGGGCTTCTGCTCGGGCTCGACGGCGATCGCGACCGACCGCTCGGCGAGTTCGTCGCGGGCTCCGTGCACATCGGCGACCTGCAGCCAGAGGCGCACCGGTGCAACCTCGTGGTCCTGTTCGTCGAGTCGTGCGGCGCCGTCAGGGTCGGGGTGCCCGCCCTCCGTGAGCTCGAGGAAGCCGCCACCGAGGAAGTACACCACGCCGCGGTGGGGTGGCGAACCCCAGTCCCGGTACCGCACCAGCCCGAGGCCCGTCTCGTAGAAGGCGACCGAGCGTTCGAAGTCGCGGGGGCGGAGCAGCACGCGGGATTGGAGGACCTGCAAGCTGGTGCTCCCTGACGGGGTGGACCGACCAGCTCCACGCTATCGCCTGCGTGTCGCTGTCCGTCACAGCTCTCCGAGCGGGACCGCCTCGGCGATCGAGCGGTGGCCGAGGCCGGCTGCGTCGTCGGGGAGCCGGCCCGTGCGCGTGCGGACCAGGTCGACCACCGTCGGCCCGCACACCGCGGCTTGGCACAGGCCCATGCCGCAGCGGGTGGTCATCTTGACCGACCTGACGTCGCCGGCCCCAAGCTCTGCGATGGCGTCGCGGACCCGGCCGAAGGGCACCTCCTCGCAACGGCAGATGATCGTGTCGTCGCCGAGCCAGGTCGTCCAGCCGTCGCGGATCGGGGTCGCGCGGGCGAGGGCATCGGCTGCTCGGTGCTCGCGGTCGCGGCGTCGGACGTCGCGGCGGACCGCGCTGCGATCGACCGTGTGGCCCGTGGCGTCCGCGGCGACGGCTCCGGCGACCCTTCCCTCGTACGCTGCGGCCGAGGCGCCGGCGACACCGGTGAGCTCTCCGGCTGCGAGCACCCGTTCGGTGCTCGTGCGTTGCCCCGCATCGACCCACACGGCCCGTTCGCTGGTGAGCTCACACCCGAGCGCGGCTGCGATCCCGACGTCGGGGGTGAAGCCGTAGGACACACAGGCCGTGTCGACCTCGTAGATCGCCTCGGTCCCAGGCACGATCCGCCAGGCATCGTCGATCGTGGCGACGGTCGCGCGTTCGACCTGCCCGTCTCCATCGACAGCGACCACCGCTCGGTTCGCGCGGTAGGGGACGCGATGGCGCGCCAGGTCGGCGAGGTAGCCCGCGGCCTCCAGTGTCCTCCCGGGGGTGCGGAGACCCGCCCCGGCCGCCGCCATCCAGGTCGCGGGACCGTTCGCGTCGAGCACGGCGGCCACCTCGGTCCCAGCCGCCAGCAGCGTGCTCGCGGACGCGAGGAGCAACGGTCCGGTGCCCGCCAGCAGCACACGCCGGCCGGGGCGGACACCCTGCCCCTTGATCAGCGCCTGGGCCGCGCCGACCGTCATCACGCCAGGCAGGTCCCACCCGGGGAAGGGAAGCGCTCGCTCCGTCGCACCGGTCGCGAGGACGAGCGCTCGACCGCTGAAGGTCGCCCGGCGGGCACCGGTCGTGTGGACGAGGACGCGGTCGTCGACGGGCTCGACCAGCCAGGCCCGCGTCCCGGAGACGTGCTCGATCCGCGGGTGGGCGGCGAACGCGGCGAGGTCGGCAGCCGCCTCGTGCCACCCGTGGTGGAGCGCGCCGGGTCGCGACACCGCGAAGTCATCGGGGAGCTGACGGTGGTACTGCCCGCCGGGCCGGACGTTCGCGTCGATCACGGTGACGCTCGCTCCGGCGTCCGCCGCGGTCAGTGCGGCGGGGACCCCGGCCGGGCCGGCGCCGAGCACCACGACGTCGCTCGCGGCTGCGCTGGCAGCGCCGGGCGCGCCGTCAGTGGTCATCGTCGGCCTCCTGGTCGGATGCGTCCGTGCTGACCGGGTGGTCGGAGCTCGTCGAGGAGCCGGAGGCGACCGAGAGGTTCGGGGCCGCAGGGGTCAGACACGCCCGGACCGGGCGGCCACCATCGACGTGGACGAGGCAGTCGAAGCACGTCCCGACCGCGCAGAACAAGCCGCGGGGGCGCTGCTCGAAGCGGGTCGAGCGCAGCTGCCGAAGTCCGGCTGCCAGCAGTGCTCCCGCGATCGTCTCGCCGGGATGCGCGGGGACCTGCTGTCCGTCGAAGCGGAAGGTGAAGGCGGGGTCGCGGAGGATGCCGACCGGGTCGTCGGCACCTCGGACGCGCAGGTCGTCGGTGCTGTCGCCGCGCAGGTCGTCGGTGCTGTCGCCGCGCAGGTCGTCGGGGCGGTCGTGGCGGGGCTCCCGGTCAGCCACGGGCCACCTCGGCGTCGCGGCGCAGGGTCGGACGGTCGGGGCGGAAGGGCGTCGGGTCGATGGCCGGCGCACGCCCGGTGACGAGGTCGCGGACCAGCACGCCGGTGGCGGGGGAGAGGCCGATGCCCGCTCCCTCGTGGCCGCTGGCCTGGACGAACCCGGGGACGGCGGGGTCCTCGCCGATGGCGGGGAGGTGGTCGGGCAGCCACGGCCGGAAGCCGACGTAGGCCCGCATCAGCCGCACCCCCGCCAGTACCGGGAACAGCCGCGTGGCGCGGGCCGCGATCGCGCGGACCACCTCGCCGTTCACCCGCCGGTGGTAGCCGACGAACTCTCGGCTGGCGCCGAGCAGGATCGTCCCGGCCCGCGTCGCCTCCACCACCGAGGAGAGCTCGACGGCGGAGGGGTCGCCGTCGGCGGTGAGGGTGCCGACGTAGCCGGCGTCGTAGACCTTGTGGTGGACCAGCGGCTCACACGGCTCGGTGACCAGGATGTGGCCGCGGCGTGGCGCGATCGGGTAGTCGATGCCGACCAGGGCGCTGATCTCGCCGCTCCACGGACCGGCGGCGTTGATCACCCAACGGCAGGCGAGGCTGCCGCGGGTGGTCGTCACCGACGCGACCCGGCCGCTGACGTCGAGGCCGATCGCGGTGACCTCGGCCTGCGCCAGGACCTCGGCACCCAGCTCCCGAGCGCGGCGCAGCAGTGCGGCGGCCGCCAACACCGGCTGGACCTGTGCGTCCTGCGGGTAGTGCACCCCCAGCGCCAGCTCCGGGGCGAGGTGGGGCTCGAGCTCCAGCAGGTCGTCGCCGGACACCTCGACGGCCGTGAGCCCGGCGTCGCGTTGCTGCGCCGCGAGCTCGCGCAACCCGGCGGTCTCCGTCTCGTCCGACGGCGACGACCACCCCACCCTTGGCGTCGAACTCGACGTCGTCGTCGAGCTCCTCGTCGAGCTGCGCCCACCGTCGCACGCTGGCCTTGGCGAGCTCCAGCTCGGCGCCCGGCACCTTGTCGGAGACCAGGATGTTGCCTTCGCCCGACGCGGTCGTCCCCGAGGTGAGGTGGCCCCGGTCGACGACCGTGACGTCCAGGCCGGCCGCTGCGAGCTCGTGGGCGCAGCAGGCGCCGACGAGCCCGCTGCCGATCACGACCACGTCGGTGACGGACCCGTTCGCCACGCTCACGTCTTCCCGATGAGGAAGCCGGCGGGGAAGGGGTCGTCGGGATCGAGCAGGTACGTCGAGGTGCCGGTGATCCACGCACGGCCGGTGATGGTCGGCACCACCGCGGGGGTGCCGCCGACGGTGGTCTCCTCGACCAGCCGTCCGGTGAAGCGGCTGCCGATCAGCGACTCGTGCACGAAGGGGGTGTCGAGGTCCAGTTCGCCTTTGGCGTGGAGCTGGGCCATCCGCGCCGAGGTGCCCGTCCCGCACGGCGAGCGGTCGATCCAGCCGGGTTGGATCACCGTCGCGCCACGGGCATCGGCGCCGTCGCGGCCCGGGGCGGTGAGGATGACGTGCTCCACGCCCCGGATCCGCGCGTCGTCGGGATGGATGGGTGCGATCTGCTCATCGATCGCCTGGACCACCTCGAGGCCGCGGTCGATCAGCTTGGGTGCATGAGTCGGGTCGAGCCCCATGCCGAGGCTGGTCACCGGCACGATCCCGTAGAAGTTCCCGCCGAAGGCCACGTCGAGGGTCACCTCGCCGATCTCCCCGCCGCCGTCGACCGTCAGCTCCGAGCCGTAGAGGAACGACGCGACGTTGCGCAGGGTGACGCTCTCCGCGACGCCGTCGGCCACCTCGACGTCGACGCGGACCAGCCCCGCAGGGGTGTCGAGGTGGATCGTGGTGGTCGGCTCGGTGACCTCGACCATGCCGGTCTCCACCAGGACGGTGGCGACGCCGATCGTGCCGTGGCCACACATCGCGAGGCAACCGGTGACCTCGATGAACAGCACGCCGACGTCGGCGTCGCCTCGGGTCGCCGGCTGCAGGATCGCGCCGGACATCGCGCTGTGCCCGCGGGGCTCGAACATCAGCAGGGTGCGGAGGTCGTCGCGGTCGCGTTCGAAGTTCGCGCGGCGCTCCAGCATCGTGGCGCCGGGCAGGGTGCCGACCCCACCGGTCACGACACGGGTCGGCATCCCCTCGGTGTGCGAGTCGACGGCGCTGATGGCGAGTCTCGACCTCATCGCACCGATCCCATCGCAGCGACGTCACGTGGGTGGCTCGCTCGTACAGGTTCCATCGTCGGGGCCTCTCGCCGGCTACCGCCGTTCAGGCGATCGTGCCTGGATCGCGCCCTGGATCGTGGCCACGGAGCGCTCGACCTGGTCGGCATCGGTCTCGTGCAGGGGTAGCCGAGGAGGACGGGACGGTCCACCGCCGGTGCCGCCGACAAGATCGATGGAGAGCTTGATCGCCTGCACGAAGCTCGGTCCGGAGTCCCAACGCAGCGCGGGCAGCATCGTGCGGTACAGGTCGCGCACCTCGTCGATGGCGCCGCGACGGCCTGCCTCGAAGACCTCGACCGTCGC
>SL_3KL_010_SEDDRAFT_10006827_pt1 | contig 10166 bp, 8 predicted proteins | sample SodLakKL_010_SED_2_FD_10381 | JGI IMG/M metagenome (IMG submission 10381)
AACTTAATGTTTTTTTTACCTGTAAAAAAGTAAGTTTAAAATGTAAAAATGGATTAAAGAGCAGATGACAGGTTTTTGGGGAAATGCTTCCGTTCTTCCTTATTGGCACAACAAATCCTGCGGCCTTCCGGTTTTCTTTCCCGGCTCTTCCGGGGATACTTATGTTATGGGTGCGGAATATTCCCGGCCAATCAGGTGGAGCAATAACCCCTTTATACCGGCACAAACACCGAATGCTACAGCCCGGAATTTTCTCATTCCTTCAGGAGCTTCAGCCCTATCCGCCTTTGTTTTATAATGCTGCTTTTGAGTATGATTACCTGTAATACCGACCTGTAGAATAGTTTTCATAATATTGTGCGGCTTGTTTTGACAGGGCTTTCCGGATTAAAAGATCTCCTGTGGAATTAAATACACATTGTGTTACTTTATTTCCGGTACAGTCAAAAACATAAATAGATTAAGACCCTGAGCCAGAGCCTGTTACTTTTCAGGTGCAGCAGAGCCGGATGTACTGGCAAGGTTTTTACAATATATATCCTGCTGTATGATCACATGAAACCCCATTTATATGAACCAGCTGAGATATTACAGCTGCCTGCTTTCCCTGGTACTTGTTTCCTTTTCTTTGCAGGCGGTCACGCAAACGGACACAACGACCTACCATTTGACCTTACGGCAGGAAACCGTAAATAAAACAGGCAGGGACGTTACCGGCATGACGATCAATAGATCCATTCCGGGTCCTGTACTGCGTTTTAATGAAGGTGACTATGCGNTAATTTATGTGACCAACGAGATGGATGAGGAAACTTCCATACACTGGCACGGGATTTTATTACCCAGCTTTTTTGACGGTGTCCCATACCTGAATACCCCGCCCATTAAACCCGGGGAAACCTTCAAATATGAATTCAGGCTCAGGCAAACCGGCACCTATTGGTATCATTCACATACCATGCTTCAGGAAGAAATCGGGGTTTTTGGCGCTTTGGTTATCGATGAAGCCGATGATCCCCTTGATTATGATCAGGACCTGGTGCTGGTGGTATCGGACTGGACCAATGAGAGGCCAATGGCGATACTTCGAAACCTTAAACGGGGAAATGAATGGTATGACATTAAAAAGGGCACCGACACACCTCTTAACCAGGTGATTGCCAGGGGCGCCCTGGGTGCGCAACTGAGTTTTTGGCGGCAGCGGATGGGAGGTGCCGATATTTCAGATGTTGCCTATTCGGGTTTTCTGATGAATGGAGAGGAAACCCGGGATTACCCGGATTTTGATCCCGGTGAAAGGATCAGGCTTCGTGTTATAAATGCATCTGCCTCGAGTAACTACTGGCTGACTTTCGGGGGCGACGATCCTGTTCTTGTTGCTGCCGACGGGTTGAATGTTGAACCGGTCAGGCGTGAAAGAACATTTATTGCCGTTGCCGAAACCTATGATTTCATCATAACCATACCTGAAACCGGGAAAATTGAGTTCCGGGCAACCGTGCAGGATGGTTCCGGTTTTACTTCTGCTTTTATTGGCAAAGGAGATGTATTGCGGGCACCTGAGGTGGAACGCCCGGATAAAATAGGAATGATGATGGAAATGGCTGCGATGGATATGCGAATGGGGGCGCCGGCTCTGAAATACCGCCCTCAAAGGGAAAAACCCCATGAAATGCGGGAAAAATGGGGAATGCAAATGAATGACCACGACATGGATGACCATGATATGGATGATCATGACATGGATGATCATGACCATATGGAAATGTTCGCCGAATTCAACTATGATTTTTTGAGGTCGCCAGAAAGCACGGCATTCCCGGAAGATGCCCCTGTAAGGGAGATCCTGCTGAACCTTACCGGCAATATGAATCGGTATGTTTGGAGCATGAACGGCATCCCCCTGGCAGAGGCAGATAAAATTAAGATCCGGGAAGGAGAGGTGGTAAGGGTTGTTATGAACAACCTTACCATGATGCATCATCCCATGCATCTGCATGGGCATTTCTTCAGGGTGCTCAACAAGCATGGTGATTATTCTCCGCTGCAACATACTGTGAATATTCCACCCATGGAGGAAACAACCATTGAATTCTATGGGGAGGAGGAGGGTGACTGGTTCTTTCATTGCCACATTCTCTATCATATGATGGGAGGCATGTCAAGGATTTTCACCTATAGCACTCCACGTGATCCGAGGTTGGAGCCCTATCCGGTATCCAATCTGCTGCGCGAATCCAATCTGTATTATTTCTGGGGAACAGCCACTGCAGCTTCCCACAGTGCCAGCCTTGACCTCTCGCATTCCAATATCAGAAACCGTTTTAACCTCGATGCCACTTACGACTGGGGCAATTACCTGAAAACTGATATTACCTATGAAAGATACCTTTACGATCACCTCAGGTTAGTGGGAGGGCTAACACTCAGGAGCCACGAACATACCCCACTGGATGATATTACTCCTACAGCCATTGCCGGGTTAAAGTATTTTACACCCTATATGTTTCATCTCACCTTTTTGATGGACAATGAGTTAAGGCCAGAGCTAAGGCTGGGCAGGGATTTTATGATCTTCCCCCGCACCTTCCTGTTTGGTGAGATCGAATACCAGATTGATTTCGGCTGGGTGAATGATCTGCCAGACCCGGAAACCGGCGAACCCCTCAGCTATCAGGATGATCTGACCTGGTCTGCAGGATTGGAATTCATGATCACAAGGGACCTGTCAATAATTGGAAGCTATGATAACCGCTTTGGTTTTGGGGGAGGGGCTGCTGCAAGATTTTGACAGCCTGCAACCGATGGAAAGATTTTCCACTTAACGGAACTGAATAATTAATATGTTTCTAAATCATAAAAGGGCATTAAATGAATTAAGCACATTCTGAGATACAAACAGGCCGGAAAAAGATGACTGTCAGTCCGTTTTTTTAAAAAAAGCTGATGGTAACGGCTTCTGCGATCATTGGATGTGTAATGTTAAATTAATAATAACGAAAAAACCAGAAAGATGAAAACACAAGGAATTAAAGTATTACCGTTTATCGTTTTAAGCTTAGCGGCAATTGTGATAAGCAGTTTTAGCGGCAAGGTACAACCCGGGATACAGGAAGTTGATCTGCTCCGTAATGAGCAACAAAGGGAGCAGGCGTTCAACCAGATCCTGAATGAGGAAAAGCTTTTTAGCGAATTTATGAACCGCATGGCCGATCATCCCGAAGGCATGAAAATGATGAGGGAAAACAGGATGCAAATAATGCAGGAACGACCGGAAATGCGGGAAGAAATGCGGGAAGATATGTTGCAGATGATGCAGGAGCATCCTCCTATGAGAGGGATGATGATGGAAAACATGATGCAAATGATGGAAGAACATCCTCCCATGCGGGAGATGATGATGGAGAACATGATGCAAATGATGGAAGAGGATCATGAAATGCGGGAGGAAATGATGGAGAAGATGCGCGAACATGATCATATGCATCATGAAAAGGATCATCATTAACTGATACTCCTGTTTGGCTGCATCAAAAATCCATTACACGATTTACTGCAGAAAGGATATTCCAAAAAGTGGCAGGGGTTGATACAGCGACTCATCACAGGTTTACCCTGACTCTCACCGGCAACAAAATTATCGGCTCCGGTGGGGTCGGGATTCCTGAACAGCATGAAGGGGGCATAAGAAATGCCGGATGTTAATGGGCCCGAACTAAGTTAATAAAGGTAACCCAACTCACATATAAAAACAAAATAAAAGGATCATGATTAAATTAAAAATCAAAACGGCCTTACTGGTTACGCTCTTTTTTATATTCGTTTTTCCGGCTGTTGTGTGTTCACAATCGGTTCTGCAACGAACACCTAATATAAGTGACGGATGGGTGCCTGATGCCGTTCAGTTTAATTTCCTGCACCGGATGTGGACACAGGAAATCGGCCCCGATACAAGGATACTTGCTTCTCCCACCTTTTTGTTGGGCATGCCGGTTACAAACAGGGGAATGGTTGCTATAAGGTACGCTCCAAATTCCACAGTGGTTCAGGCCCATGAGCTTGAATTTTTTGGCCGGTACCTGCTGGCAAAACAGGGAGAACATTTACCCTTTGGAATCGCCGTCAACGGCGGTTACAACACTGCTGCAAGTAGTGTTGACGGTGAGCTCTTTCTGAACTGGCAGGCAGGAAGATTTATTCTTTCGGGAACTGCCCGTGCATTTTCAGGCGCTTATCAAACAAGTGATTTCCAAGCTGCATTTGGAGGAGGACTGGTGATAGGGTTGACTTCCTCAATTGCGCTGGCAGCGGATATTCTTTCACTGACCAGCCTGAATGAGGGTGAACGAGTGGCCTGGGGCGCGGGCCTGCAACTCAGGGTTCCGGCAAGCCCCCATACTTTCTCAGTTCAGGTAACAAATGCACGCACCTCCACTCTTCAAGGGAGTTCCATGGGGCATGATACTGTAATGTGGGGATTTGAGTTTACTATGCCGATGTCTTTTCTGGGCAAAGGCATTGCCAATTAACAATGTACTGAAAAAACAGCCAAAATATATTTAGCCGGGCCTGACCATACTGTCTGTTATGTTGCTGTCCGGCATGCATGTTCTTTCCGGCGGCGGGTGGACCGGTGCAACAGTGGGTGAGAAGATTCCTGAAGCCAATGCGATTAATCCTGAACTATAACTCCACAGAGAGTGTCAAACAGCTTTCCTGAGAGCCCGCTTTCATCCGCAGCGACCATGTTTTGAAATGATTACAGAAGGGCTGATGGACCCGGGAAAAAGTTTGTGAAGGTTGATTTCGGGCATATGACCGCCACCTTGCGTCCGGCTTTTCTCTTTTGCGCCGGCTTATCATACAATCCCCTACTCCCCAATGCTGATCACGTACCCGTTTTTATCGGAGAGGGTGCCGTTTTCAAGGGTAATGGTAATTTTTCCAAGGTAAACCGGGTGTTCACGGGAAACTACGTGGCGGTTTCCCCCGGCCTGTGCAATCAGCACATCTCCGACGAACACGGCCTCTTCGATATAGTGGTGGGAATGTCCTCCAATGATCAGGTCAAGCTGCGGATACGCTTCGGCCAGGGCGGCATCATTTTCCAGTCCGATGTGCGTCAGGGCCAGAAACACATCAGCAGCTTCCCGCAAATGCATATATTGCCCTGCCGTTTCCAGGATATCCCTTTGGAGGATACCCTCTTTTTCAGCGCTCACAACCGATAACCCAAGGATGCTGATGCTGCGTCCGGTGGTGGTTTTAAAAACTGCATAAGGCTCCACGGGAGGGAAGCGGTCGGTGGTTACCTCCACATTGGCGCCAGCAGGGGGAAGGTTGCTTCAGAAAGGGCTTCCATGGTATGGGTCTCCACATAGTCAAACTCATGGTTGCCGGGGGTCATGGCATCGTATTGCAGTTCGTTCATGGCACGCACCATCTTGAGCGCCCTTTCAAGATACCATTGGGGGTCTTCCATGGAAATACCGTCCTCAANCCATCGGTGGGGGTGGCGTACAAAAATATCCCCGGCATCCAGCAGGTAAACGTCATCATAGGTGTTGCGAACTTCTGCGATCTTTTCGGTGAGTTCCTCCAACAGGTTGAGGTCGAAATGCTGGTCGTTGGTATGCAAAAACACAATGGTTTCGGTAACCGGATAACTTACATGCAGGGTGTCGCTTACCACGGCCGGATCCACATACACCCTTCCGGCACCTTTCTCTCCGTTTATTTTCAGCACAAACGATTGGTCTCCATGGGTTTCAATATAGAAGACTCCCAGGGGGCGGGTTTCTTCAGGAAAATCAATCGTGTAACCGTCGGCTCCTTCATTTTGCCATACAGACAGTTCCAGGGCTGCCGGTGAAATGGTTTCCGGGGTTTGGATTTTGCCCACTAGGTGGCCGGAACTTTCCCGGTGCCCGTCTGCACCTGAAACAGGGGAAGCTATGGTTAGTAAAACAGCCATCCCCAGAACGGATAAGATGCGGAAGGAGGCTATTACGGGCTGAAAGGTGTTTTTTTCTGAATGCAGGTTTTGATTTTTCATCTGTTCATAATTTGTTTTAAATAGGTCAGATGCCAGTCCCGCCTATGCGGGGGAACCGCTTTTTATGATCATCCTCCTGTGTGTCAAGGACTTTATATGGGGTTTCATGTGTTTGTATTTTTGCAACTATTTGTTTATATACATCTTGTAAATGCCTCCAGGGTTAAGAACAGAGGGCAGAAGCTAGAGGCTAGAGGGTGGTTGGTGGAGTTTCCTAATATCTATTCTCTATCCTCTTCCTTCAATAATCATCCTCCCGTGTGTTTAAAGTTAATTATGGATGTTTCTTGGTGCTAAGTTAAAAAAAAGGGTTCTGTATGAATACACGAATATCCCGGGATTATTGTTCAATTTTTCTTACCCGGAGGTTTAAGGTTTCTTTGCACCGGCGGAAATTTGCCAGCAGTTTCTTTTGTGATTGAGCTCCCATATATACCGCTGCCAGTCGGTAACTGTAGGAGTCCTGGTCCTGCAGTTCGCTCAGGCGCTGGCCCGGGCGTATATAGAGCTGTAGGATCGTGCCGGGAATTTCATTTTCCAGTTTACAGATGGTTTCCTGATCCGGAAAGCGGGTGAGGATGCCATCCTGAAATTTGCGTATATAAAATTTTGCAGCAACTTTATACCTTCCTTTCCCTCGCGGGAAAATGGGTTTTTTTCCACAAGCCAGTTCCACGATCACTTTTTGGTTGGGAGCACCATCCACCTTATAAAAAAGGTCGCTGTGTGATTGGGAAATGCGGGGGTTAACCTCCAGCAGCCAGATTTTATCCAGGCGTTGGTTGTAAAAATATTCAATATTGAAAGCTCCGGAATTATATCTCAATTGCCGCATGACCTTTTTTGTGACCTCATCAATTCTTCGGCGCACCGAAACAGGCATGGTTGAAGGATATTGATAGCGGGAAAAGCTTGTTTTGCCGGGATAACGATGGGAGTCTATCAAGCCGAATGTGGAAACCTCTCCCCTATATACGTAGCCTTCAATGGTACACATTTTTCCGCCGATGAGTTCCTCTGCAATACACCAGTTTGCATCCACCCCGTTGGCGTTGACCCCCGTTGATTGCAGAAAACTGTTATATGGCAACGCATAGCGCGAAATGTTTGATCTTATTTTTTCAATGGCCTTTTTAAAATCTTCCCGTCCCCCAATAAAAAAGCTCAGAAAACCGGAATAAGATTTTACCGGCTTAAGAAAAAACGGATAATCCAGGTTAATTTTTGAAAGGGGGTTTTCTTCAAAAGGATTGACAGCCTGAAAAAGCGGTATATTTTCCGGGATCACCTTTTGTTGCTCCATCCGGCTGCAATATTTGTGGGCACAATTAATCAATGTGTGCACCTGGGGGGAGGGCAGGTTGATTTCTTCACAAAGGACGGCCCGTAGTTCGGTGGCTGGAAAATCCCAAAACGTGATGATCCCATCGATGGGCCCTCCGAATTCCTGAAGTTGCTTACGGGCTTTATGCAGCAGGCGGGCAAAATCATAGGTTTCGGCTTCAACTAACTCTCCGGGGGTGAGCAGGGAATGGAATATATATTCCTCATCACTTTGGGGGATGTTTGCCAGCTGTTTGCGGTTGCCTTCGTTGAGACCCAAAACAAAAATGTTTTTCCGCTTTCTTTCCATCTTTGCTTCGCCGATAAGGAAAGGTTGGAAAACCTATACCTTTCGAATAGAATACTTGAAAAACCAATGAAAAAACCCTGCAGGAACAGCGGTAAAAGCTTTCAGTCTTTGGCAGGCTGTTTTGAAGGGCCTAAAAAGTACCCCAGCGGTTCAAGGCCGGGGGTGTGGCTGGAAATGATCTTAAAAACGGCAAATAAGGGGACGAAAAGGATCATCCCTGCCAGGCCCCATATCATGCCCCCAAGGGTAATGGCAATGATCACGATCAGGGGATTGATCTTCACTTCCCTGCCAATGATCAGGGGTTCAAACACGTAGCTTTCAACGAGCTGTTCGGTAATAATGATCAGAATGAACAGCAGGATGATATAGATCTCCTGCAAATAGATGATGCCGAACAAAATGGGGAGGATGCCGCTGATTAAAGGACCCACGTAGGGAATAATGGTTACCAGGGCCCCAAAAATGGTTAACAACCCGGCATAGGGAATGTCAAAAATCAAAAAGGTGATGTAATACATGATGCCCAGCATGGCCATTACCTTTGCCCTGCCCCACAAATAGTGATGCACCACCCTGCTGACATTTTTTATGACTTCCTGCACTTCGGCTTCTTTTGGCTTGTCAAAATACTGCATCAGGGCGTGTGCAAATTTATCCCGGTAAAATAAAAGCAGAAAGGTATAAACCAGCACCAGCAAAAATCCGGCAGTGGTGTTCAGGATATTGCCCAGAAAAGTGGTGAGGGCAATCTCAATCCGGTTAATGATATCGGCCGACCTGCTTTGCCAGATTTCCTTCTGTTCCTCCAGGGAAATATTCAGGAAAGAAGCGATCTGGGCCTGGAAATTTTGAATAAGTACCTGTATTTCATCCCTTAGCAGGGAGATATCCGAAACAAAAAGGCTGATTTGCTTCACCAGCAGGTATAAGATGCTGCCCACCACGATGAAAATGACCAGGGTGCTGCCCAGGGAGGAAAGCCCCCGGGATGCCCTGACCTTTTCCAGCATGTTGGAGAAAGGGGTCATCAGGGCTGCAAAAAAAACACCAAAAATAAAAGGAACCAGAAAAGGCGCCCCAAAATACAGCAAAACAAAAAATACCAGGATAAAAAAAAGGATCTGGTTGGTTTTTTTGAAGGCTTTCATAGCGTGGGTTTTTCGCGTTCTTACTCCTGCTTGTCCAATTTGGCTGTAACTCTGGAAAGTACAATAAAACCCGGCACAAATGGTCTTTTAAAGATAACAAATTTTCAGGGAACAGCGCTTGCTTTTTACCGTTTTCCAAAAGCTGAAAAAATCCTTTTCAGCTATTTCCTGAGATCAGAAACTTAGAAAACCATCAGGTAAATGGTCAGAGCTTCCACAACGGCATTTTGGGTTTTTACTCCACAACCCCTTTACATTTCAACAAATTTTTGATCACTTTTGAAAGCATAAACCGCAATGCTTTTGACCGGTAGGACGAGTCATTAAAAGATCCGATAATATAAGATTCGGTTCGGGGGTGGTAAAACATATATGCGCCGGTTACACCCACACAACCCCAGCAAAAAAACTTTTCAGGCAGCAACAGGGGAATGGGCACAAACTTCCAGATGGCATATCCATATCGTATGCCCGTATTGGAGCGGTGATCATCAGACATCATGCGTTGTAAGGTGTCCGCTTTAACCAGTTGGTTATTTACCAGGGCTTTCATAAAAGACAGGTATTCTTCCAGGGGTGCCACCACCCCGCCCCCGGCATAATCGATCCGGTGGAACCCTTGCAGCGTGCGGACGTCAAGGTCGTCTATATACAGCTTTGCCACAGGATATTCGGGTTTAGCTGCCGGGTGGGAATAGCCGTCCATCCAGGCGTGCTTCATGCCCAGGGGTTCGAAGATTTTTTGGTGGAGTACTTCATGAAAAGGCTTTTGGGTGATGTTTTCCACGATCATCCCCAGCAGGTAATAGTTGGTGTCGGTATAAAAATGTTTTTCTCCGGGGCGGCCCACGGGCTTCAGGTTTTCCTTACCCCAGAACACCGCCTCCCGGGGGTTGATCTCCAAGGGGGATTGTTTCAGTTTTTCCAATAAAGGAAAAAACACATCGTTTAGCCCGGAAGTCTGGTTCAGCAGGTGGCTGATCATGATCTCCCCGGAATACTCCTTCCCTTTGTAAACATGCAGCTTATCCATCAGCTCCCCGTCGAGGTAGCGGGGAATTTTGTCATCAAACATCAGTTTTCCCTCTTCGTGCAGCATGGCGACAAGGGTTGCCGTGAACAGTTTCCCCACACTGGCCAGGTGGTTGGGCTGCCCGGGATGGGCCTTCATGCCATCGGTTTTGCCTTCGGCAAGGTTCAGGCGGATTCCGCATTTCTCAGAATCGACCAGCAAATAGGCGTTTTGTACTTTTTTGTCTTTTTGGACTTGTTGCCTGAAAAGGGTTTCAATTTTAGATGCTACGGCTGGTTTTTCCATGGACTGCTT
>SL_3KL_010_SEDDRAFT_10006828_pt1 | contig 10164 bp, 5 predicted proteins | sample SodLakKL_010_SED_2_FD_10381 | JGI IMG/M metagenome (IMG submission 10381)
TGCCAAGGCCATTGTTGAGTACCGGGACCTGAATGAATCGGTGGATGATGCCGTGGAGGAGGTGCTCATCAACGATGAGAAGAAGAAAGAGTTCAATAAACACGCAAGGGTAGTGAATACGCTCTACAAAGCGATTCTGCCCGATCCCTCCGCATCGAAATTTCTGCCCGTGCGTTCTGCACTGAAAGCGATTTCCGACAAGATTAACGTATTGGAGCCTTTTCAGCCGGATGATATCACTGCTGTGGAAAACAAAGTTGCTGAAAAGTTAGATGAATCGATACATACGGAAGGGTATACTATCCAGTACGATGCTGAATTAATCGACATTGGCAAGATCGATTTTAAGAAACTGAAAGAGCGCTTCAACAAAAAGAAGCACAAGCGGATGGCCCTGGAGAAGATTAAGTCCACTTTAAAAGAACGTATTGAGACCATGGCAGAACAGAACCGGACCCGGATGGATTTTAAAGAGCGATTCGAAGAGATGATCGAGAAGTACAATAATTACAGCATCAATGTGGATTTACAACTGGAAGAGTTATTTAACCTGGCCAAAGATCTGGATAATGAATCCGAACGTTCCGTAAAAGAGAACATGAATGAGGAGGAGCTGGCTATTTTTGATATCGTTACGCAGCGAGAAAAAATTGAACTTCAGCCGGNCGAACGGAAGAAGGTTAAGGAAGGAGTACAAAATCTCATTACAAAACTGAAACAGGAGAAGCTGGTGTTTGACTGGAAAAAACAGCAGCGATATATCTCCGATGTGAAAGTCACTATCGAGCAGGAATTCGACGATATCCTTCCCAAGGTGTACAACCGGCGCCTGTTTGTCTCAACGGTGAATGAGGTATTTGATCATGTATATCACAAGTATTGAAAAGAGGCTTAAAATGATAATAAGCTATTAAATAATCGAAAATCAGCTCTTTATTAAATCAAATAGCCAGGGTGTTATGATTTTTGCTTAAAGAGGAAGCTTCTCCTGATTTTATTTCATCCCGATAACCCGATCTCCCGGCCGGGATAGTATGGTTGTTTTTGATGATAATGGATGCAAATTTGTTTCAACATCAAAAAATCACTCATAATAAAACTGATCGAGCGTCAGGTCCCAGAACGCCTCGATCTCTTCCAGTGTTGGCTGGTTTACAGGCCTTACCACTCTGAAGCCAACAAAAGGGGCATTTGTGTTCCACCAGATGCTTTGTGGAATTTGAGGATCATCCCGCTTCCAGTTTCCCGGATTCGATTGAATTCTTGAAAAGCAGGTAGTTTCATCAGCTCCGTGGTTCCAGGAACCGCCCCTGACGACCCTTGGCTCGAGGGATGTTGGTTCTGTCCAGGGATCTGTGACGTTTTCACCTTCACTGAAGGCTTCTGTTAAATCGGGTAGATATTGATCGAGTGCCCATTCTGCTACATTACCAAGCATATCATGCAGTCCCCACGTATTCGGCTGTTTTGTTCCCACTTCGTGATACTGGTTTCCGCTGTTCTCGCTGTACCAGGCGTACTGATCTAATTCATCAGGATTATCTCCGAAATGGTAGGCGGTTTCTGATCCCGCCCTGCAAGCATATTCCCATTCAGCTTCTGTGGGAAGCCGGTAAAAGTGGCCGGTTTTCAGGGTAAGCCACCTTGTGAAGGAAAGAGCCGCAAATTGAGTAATGTTAATGACGGGATTACTTCCTCTGTCCATTCCGCCAACCGGATCGATATAGGGCAAACTGGGCATTGAAACAGCATCGGCGAGAGCCGGATCAAAACGTTCGTTTATATGATCAAATTGATCAGATAACAAATAGAGTTCATACTGATTCCACGTAATTTCATGTTTTCCCATCCAAAAGGGTGAAACATTAACAGCAACTATACTGCTGTTACTCTCTTCATTTCCCATGTAAAATGTACCGCCCTGTACCGGAATCATGTCAATTCCAAAGTCATAATCCGGTATATGCTCTGTGTATGCTTCAATACCTGGGTCTTGTGTAGCCTCAGCACGGTCGGTTACTTCTGATACTTGCGAACAGGCTGAGAGAACAAAAATAAGCATCAGCAATACAACAGTAAATTTATCCTTAAAATTTTGTTTCATTNGAAGGTGTGTTAATNNTTTCGGTGTGATATGAATTCACGGAAATAAAATTGATTATGAATAAATCTGAGGTTAATAGCATTTTGCTACGGCCTGTTTAAACATTTAAGGTTTAATTGTGCAATTTAAATTTAGCATTTTCAATACTATGCTTTGGGGGAGGTACATAGAAAGAATGGTCAGTGATTCTGAAAGTCTCGTTTCAAAAAATGTAATTCATGTTAAGAATATATTTATAAGAAAAGTAAATTTATAGAGATCATATACTTTTTTTTGTTGTTGATGATCTTATTTTTTGCTTTGTATTGAATAAATGGATATATAGAAAGTATATTTTTGTTTTTCTTCGGACTGAATGCTGAAAATGTAGTTTTTTTGCAAGATATGTAAATGCATGCTTCCTAAGCTCCGATAAACGTAGTAAAAAATTAACAGTAACATTTTAACGATTAACATAATGAAGAAAACAGAGCAGAGCCGACGGAAATTTCTGTCCACAATGGCGATGGGAACGGTTGGAACCTTAGGTGCTTCAAGTTTATTTGCTGCGGGTAATGCCAGTTCTTCCCGGAATTATAAATTCCATTCAGACAGAACATTGAGTATGCATGAACAAGCTCCGGATGGTCCGGTGCTGAAAGCGGGATTGGTTGGCTGCGGAGGCCGGGGTACAGGTGCAGTTGCAAATTTTCTGGATGCAGGGCCCAATCTTGAGATCGTAGCCCTGGGTGATGTTTTTTCGGATCAATTAGCTAAGTGCCGGCAAACACTGAAACAGTCAAGAGACATAGATATTCCCGATGAAAATTGTTTTGTAGGATTTGACAGTTATCAAAAAGTTATTGATTCGGGTGTAGACATCGTACTTTTTGCTACTCCGCCTTATTTCCGTCCTCAGCATGTGAAAGCGGCTATCGAAGCGGGCAAGCATGTATTTCAGGAAAAGCCTGTAGCCGTTGATCCGTACGGAGCCCGTATTATGGATGAGGTAACTCAAAAAGCGAAAGAGAAAAATCTTTGTATGGTCAGCGGTACCGCACGGCGATATGCGAAAGATATAATTGAGACACAGCGCAGAGTGGCTGCCGGTGAAATTGGAGAGGTGGTCAGTGCCAATGTCCTCCGAAACGGGGGTGCTCTCTGGTGGGTGGAACGAAAGCCAGAATGGTCGGATCTTGAATATATGCTGCGTAACTGGGGAAACTTTGCATGGCTTTCCGGTGATCATATCGTCGAAATGTTTATTCATGAAGTAGATACGATGAGCTGGTTTGTCGGTGGCCACCCGCAGCGGGCGATTGGTTACGGCGGCCGAATGCAGAGAATTTCAGGTGATCAATTCGATCAATTCAGTATTGTTTATGAGTATGGAAATGGTAAAAAAGTGCATTGTGGAACACGGCAGATTAACGGGCTTGGCTGGGAACGGAAAGAGGTTATCACCGGAACCAAAGGGTTTGCTGATGCAAGTGGTTCACTTTATGATCTAAATGGGGAATTGATCTGGGAATATCCCTATCCGGAAGAAGGTGATGATGATCTGACCTGGAGAGTGAATAATCCGTTTGTACAGGAACATATAGAACTGGTTACTGCCATCCGAGGCGGAAATTATCTTAACGATTCAGATGAACAGATCAAATCGAACCGGATTACCATCATGGGAAGAATGGCTGCCTACACCGGCAGAGAGGTGACCTGGGATGAGGTTCTGAACTCGGATATGCGTCTCGGGCCGGATGAACTGGACTTCTCACGTTCTTATGAGGTGCCGGATACTCCGCCGGTTGTGGGTACGGCGCCGACTCCCACAGACCGCTACGCTTAGGCGGGTACTTTTTTAATACAAATTTTTCAATGTTCAGGCAAAGGCTTCCCGGGTTTCTGAAACCCGGGATATCTTCATCTTTACGAGATTATGTTTTTGACTGTGTTGTGATGAAATTCTCTTATTTCACTGTCCCCTTAACTGAATAATGTATTCCGCTTCTTCAATGAGACTGTCATAGACCTCTCTGGCAAAATCATAAGCCTCTCTTGCGGCTTGCAGTTCACTTTCCCGGATTCTCGGGCTTTTCATTTCCCAGCTCTGGTCAACCGCAGCACGCATCCATTCAGTACTTTTTTTCACCCGGATCGGCTGATCACTCAGGCTAACGAAAATCGGATTGGTATGTGAACTGGCATACACGCGAATGGCCAGCCAGCCTGATTCTTCAATCTCATAATCAAATTGAACATCCTTCCAGCTGCCGTCAGCCAAAATCTCTTTTGTTTCAACAGGGTAACCGTTTACAATCAGTTCAACGGGAATGTTTCTGGATGTTCCGATTCTNGCACGTTCAATATGCCAGTAAGGAGCTTCATCAATCTGCCGGGATGCAATATGTTTTCCAATCTCANCCTGGTGTTCCTTCAGCATGGCTGCCACCCGAACAGATACATTTAACGTTTCCGGCCCGGATAATAAAACCTCGCTCTCTTCTTCACCCAAAACAATATCATTTACTTTGAAATCGATCAGGTGAGAAAACCCATCTGATACATAGCTATTTCCATCTTTAATGGCTTTCATCAAACTGACAAAGTTTAAATCGCAATAAACATAAGTCCTGGCAATGCCCACTCTCTCATCATAAATACAGGGAAAATCAGATTCACCGCTTGCCCTTGTTCTGAATCCGCTGTTCAGGGCGTGATACCACATATTCAATTCAGCATGAATGGGGGTGTCACCAAGTGAGTAAATATCTACCACGTCGTGTGTGACGGTCACCACATATTCATTGGCCCCGATACCATCCATCCGGGGCATCACATAGTTGGGAACCTCAAAAGTTGGTTCGGTTGGATAAAGGCCCCAGCCCGAATGCGAATAACCAGTAACCGCATCCTGCGATTTCGCCCATTCCAGAACGGGAAGCGTCCAGCTTGGCCACTCTTCAATGGTGGTGGTATTCGGATAATTATCTTCAGTCAGATTGATGAGGGTCAGATGTCCGGCATGTGACGAAGGAAAACCCGATACTTCCACATCGTAACGCAAAATATTTTGGTCATCAGAAAGCGGGTGCACATCTCCGGTAAAATACTGTTTCTGATGATACCAGCTTGGCCCCCAGGTAAGGTTGCTTCCGATATTTAAATCTTCACCCTGAATTTGTCTCCACATATGATATGGCGGCACGCCCTCTTCCGGGCTCTCATAATGGGAACATCCGGCTGCGTGAATATGATGATCATAACTGTGCCACCCTTCGGAGGCCATATGAACCCATCGTTTCAGGCGAAAGCTTACTTCCATCGAATCAACATGTTCAGGGACAATCAGCTCGTTTTGCTGAGGAAGATACTCCGGCCCCCTGCCATAGGTTACGTGATAGGTTCCGGGTGATAAATAGATATGTTCACCGTCCTGGCGGTAAATCTGCGGCTGAAAGAAAAAATCGGGATAAGTATCCCGGCTGGCGACCCGCCGTGATGGCAGCGGATAGATTCCCCGTAATCTGTTTTCCGCGGGGAGCATATCGGTTGCAGGACGCCGTTCAAATTCCCTCATTCTTGCCATCGCAATCCGGTACTCTTCAGGATAAAAACCATCGTCACTGATTTCGAAACGTTCCAGGTCATCGGTGATGATGAAGGAAGCCATTACGGGCGTTCCATCCAGATCTTTTACATCAAACAGCACTTTGACGGCTGGTTTGATATCAAAAAGAATATCGATCGTGTTTCTGAAGCCAATATCTTGTGTACCCTGTCCAACGTTAAAGCCCAGTTGAGCTTCTCTTCTCCCCGTTTCACGCGTGTAAATATGTATTACTGCATATTCCAGTTCAAGCCCGGACAGATTCGGGCGAAGCGGCGGGTTGCGGGCCATCGAGATTTCCAGAAAACGGTTGTCCAGCTGACCGGGGGTAAGTCTGTTTTCTTCCGCCATTCGCGGAGCTCCGGTGGAGCGGTGCAGAACGGGTTCTGCATTGGGGCTTTCGGCTTCCAGAATGGCTGTAACATTTGCCTGATTATGAACCTTCAGTAAAAAAGTAGACCAGCCTTCCTGCCTCAAAACAGGTTCCGCTTTTCCCGGATGCACTTTTACACGAGATTCGGCATTTATGTCTACGACTGCCAAAACAAAAGGATCAAGAATTTCCTGAACTCTTCGTACAGTCGTTTCATCGTATGCCTGATCCTGCATCTCTTTGAGTTGATTGAAAGTGGCCTGAGGCAGAGGGCTTCCGATATGAGATAACGCTTCGGCGATTCTCACTGCCTGGGCAATAACAGGCTGCGGATCAACATTTTCAATAAAGTCAGGCACTGAGTGTGCATCACCGGCATGATGATGGTGGTGTTCTTGAGCATAAAGATTGACTGCGAAAAGTAAAAGGAGAGCAAGGGAAATATATGATTTCATGATAGCAGGTGTGCGGTTGTGAAATGAATCCCAGCTNCTTTCACAGATCATGCAGCCTGAAAAAAGCTCTGAGAAAAACAGGTGAGATATCAGACTATACAAAAATCGCAAGAAAAAGAAAATAGCGTTTTGTAAACGGAACTGTTTGGTTTATGCTGACGCCTCGCGAATAGATCCGGTGGATGTCCGGGCGAGCGGTATACCGCGGCCACTGTCAGGTTGTTTGATTCGAACCGATAAACACAAACTTAGCTTATCTCATTAATCAGAATGATAGTTTTTCTGGGAAAAAAATATCTGGCCAGGCTAACCTTTGGCCTGCTGAGTGTAGGATTTTCAAAATGTTTGAATCGTTTCTATTAAATAAGCTTATCCTATAGTTTTTATCCGCCAGATTGTGATTGTAAAGGTATTACTGATTAAAAACCTTACAGGGAAAGGGTTTTTATAATCGAAAAATATTGATTAATCTTAATGCCTGTTAATATCAATCTTTCAATTTCTTTGTTTTTTAGTCAATAGCTGAGGTTTGACACGAAACGAAGCAAATTTAATTTCAGGATGAATGTGATAAAATTTTCGTCAATTTTTTGTACGGTTACTCTTCTTTTCTGGTGTTTGCTGGCAGGATGCGATTCCGGAAGTGATCTTGATTTACCGGATCATACAACTGCCATAGTTCAAAATGGGACAATTCTTGTAAGTGCCGGCAGCCATCATCTGGAACAGAGTCCTGTCTCTGTAGACTGGGACGGACCAGCACCTTCTTGTCTTGAGAGTAACGGTGAATTAACTCCTGTTCAGTTCGAAGAGAGCGGAGGCGGACATACCTCATTGTGGTTTTCAGCTGCAGTACCGGCAGGTGAAACCAAAACATTTGTGCCCTCTGAACAAGAGGAGTGTACAGGATCTGCATTCTTGTGGGAAAGGGAAGGTGAAACCAGCTATCGACTTTTGATTGATGGTGTGCCTGGAATCGAATATCATTTTCCTGAATTTGATATGGATAGTTATGAGGAAACGATGAAGCCGTTTCATCACGTTTTTTCACCGGATGGCTCACAGTTGATCACGAAAGGGATCGGGGGAACCTATACCCACCACAGGGGAATATTTTACGGATATAATCATGTGCGGATTGGTGAAGATGGTGAAAGCATGAATCTTTGGTCTGCCCGGGAAGACCGTGGTGAAGTCACAGAACATCGTGATTTTGTTAGAGAATGGACCGGTCCGGTATATGGCGGGCACGAAGTAGAAATTGAATGGAAAGACTCCGATGGCGAGATTTTTGCCGATGAAATCCGCCGTGTTAAGGTGTACAAACGTTCAAACAGTGAGCTATTGATCGATGTGGAAAGTAACCTCACATCACATGTTAATGAACTGCAACTTGATGGGGACCTTCATCACGCAGGAATTCAGTTTCGGGCTTCACAATATGTGGATGACAATCCCGAATATTCCCGTTTTCTGCGGCCGGAATCATGGGCAGATTATCCCGAAAATGAAGAAATTGATGATCCTGAAAATTACACAAATCTCCCCTGGAATGCGTTTCAATTTGTGGTTGAGGGCGAACCCTATACCGTTGGTTATTTTAGTCATCCCGGCAATCCGCAGGGTGGTGAGATGTCGGAAAGGCTTTATGGCCGCTTTGGAGAATTCATTCCCGGTATCGTACTTGATGAAAGTGAAACTCTCACTCTCCGGTATCGTTTTTTAATATCATCAGGGCACGAAATTAACCGTGAAAGAATGGATCAGGAATATGCGTTGTATTCAGGAACCTATTGATCAGTATTTCACCTGTGTGATACTTTTTTCGAAAACGTCAGGTTTACAATAAAACAGGTATGTTTATAGTTCAGGACTGAAATGACTTGACTTGTTTGTTATGGTTGATAAGATAACAGCCGCTTCAGGTCATTTTATGTTTTACCTGTTACTTCGATTTCTTTTATTTTAACTTTGGAAGCATCATTTAACAGAAGTGTTATCCAGAGGCTTCTGATAGCTGTTTTTTTATTAAAGTACGAAACGAAAACTTATTATTTTTTAAAATGTACGATTCTGTATCTCGACGTTCAGTTTTAACTCTCTTTTGTTTTTTGATGACCATCTCTTTGTCAATGGCCGAAGGTTTAGCAGAAAATACCGGGCAATCCGATTTAAGTTTGGCTGGTAACTTTAGCGGTTACGTAACCATGGAAAATGGAGAACAGCAAAAAGTTGGATTGATTGTAACTGATCAGGGTGATCATGTTTATCACGCTGTACTTCATTATGGCGGGCTTCCCTGGGAACAGGAAGAGGGTGAAGAGGGCAGAACGGTGGAATTGCAAGGCACCTATTCGGATTACACACTCCGCCTTACAGGTGATTTTGATTGGGATTTTCAGTATATCCTCAACCGTTATACAGCCCTTGATAATGAAAACAGATATATGGGTCATCTGGAGAGGGTAATCAGAATCGAGCCCAGCTCCTGATTTGTATTTGCCCGAAGAAAACAGCTTTGTTTTTAAAAAATCATGAGCCATTTAATAAAAATATTATCTGTGTGCTTTCATATTTAAAATGGTTTTTTTCATCAAAAACAAGCAGCTATTATTTCTTAGCCTCAACTCTGAACTTTTTTAAGTTACCTCTTGTATCGCTTTATAAACTTACTTTTTACATATAATTTTTATGCACTCACATAGGACTACTTTCTTCTCTGCCCCGGCACTTTTTCTTTTAGTTTTTTCAGTTTTTCTGTTTTCATGTCAAACAGAAAGACCGATCGGTGAATCATGTTTTCAGCTCTCTTCCACGATTGCTCAAACTCCGGGAACAGATCCTGGTGAAATAAATTATGAGACCTATGCCGATCTGAGAGTTCCTCCGCTTCATCCCGATGAAGCCCTGGAGCGATTCGAACTGGAAGAAGGATTTCGAATCGAAGTGGTTGCGCATGAACCGATGGTTGTAGACCCTGTGGCAATGGATATTGATTCCGATGGCCGGCTTTGGGTGGTGGATATGCCATCCTACATGCCGGTGGCCGATATGAGCGACTGGGAAACAGCTGTGCGTGAGCAGGTGCCGCAGGGACGCATCGTGATATTGGAAGATACGACCGGTGATGGCCTCATGGATACCAAACGAATTTTCAGGGAAGGGTTGGTTTTACCAAGATCGATCAAAGTATTGAATGATGGCGTGCTGGTTGGTGAGCCGCCCAATGTCTGGTACATCCGCGATACAACCGGTGATGGCAAAGGCGACAGCCGTGAACTTGTTTATGAAGAGTATGGAGATCCCAATGTAACCAATGTTGAAAGTTTGCCAAACGGCCTAATGTGGGGTATGGATAATTGGCTTCACAATGTGGATATTGGCGCTGCTGCTCTTCGCCAGATTGATGGAGAGTGGCATGTGCGTCCTTTTGAGCGACTTGGCCAATGGGGTGTTACGCAGGATGACTGGGGGCACATCTATTCGGCCAGTAACCCAAGGCCGCTTTTAACTCACTTTGTTCCATTCAGCTATTCCCACCGGCATCCGATGTTCGATCTTTCCGAAGGGATGAACGTTGCGATTGCACCTAATGAACCGCTGTGGCCGGCTCATGCCGTTGGAACAAACCGGAGTTACCAAA
>SL_3KL_010_SEDDRAFT_10006829_pt1 | contig 10164 bp, 12 predicted proteins | sample SodLakKL_010_SED_2_FD_10381 | JGI IMG/M metagenome (IMG submission 10381)
GGGCCACCGCGTCGGCGGCGGCCAGGCCGGCCACCAGGGCGAGCGCGCCCAGGCGCTGCGCCCCGCCGCTGAATTCCCGCGCCATGGACAGGTACAGGCCGCCTCCGGGTGGGGACAGCCACTGGCGTCCGTGGCGCCCGCGGCCGGCGCTCTGGTGTTCGGCCATCAAAACGCGCAGGGACTCGCCCCGATCGAGGCGCTCGGCCAGGCAGCTGTTGGTCGAGCCGAGGCTGGGCTCGACCACAAGCGGAAATTCCGGCTGGCCAAGCAGGCCGCGGATGCGGGCCGCATCCAGCGGCGCCGTCGCCCCGGCCTGGCTTTCGGACTGGTTCGGCATGGCCGGCGCTTCAGCGCCGGCGCCGCAGGATGCGCGCCTTCTCGAAGCGGTTCTCCGAGCCGTCGCGCAGGCGCGCCAGGTTGCCGCGATGGGTGTAGACCAGCAGGATGGCCAGGCCAATGGCCAGCCAGCCCAGCGGGGCCGGCAGCGGATCAGGGCCCAGCAGCCATATCAGCGGCACCAGGCTCAATCCGGCCAGCACGGTTGCCAGGCCCACGTAGCCGGTGCCGATGATGGTGACCACCCAGACCAGGAACATCGGCAGCACGCTCCACGGCGCCAGCACGGCGATGACGCCAACCGCGGTGCCCGCCCCCTTGCCGCCGCGGAAGCGGAAATAGACCGGCCAGATGTGTCCGACCACGGCGGCAAATCCGGCCAGGGCGCCGAGCAGGATGCGCAGCTCCGGATCGACGGGCAGCAAGGCCAGGATCAGCCAGGGCAGCAGCGCGGCCGCCAGCGCGCCCTTGCCGAGATCGATGACGACCACGGCCAGGGCAAAGCGCCAACCGACCGAACGCAGGGCATTGGTGCCGCCGGCATTGCCCGAGCCCATGGCGCGGATGTCCACGCCGCGAAACGCACCGAGCAGCAGGCTGCCGGAAATCGACCCCAGCAGGTAGCCGCCCAGGATCGCGATGGCCAGCGCCAGCCAGATCATCCGGAGCGTTCATCAGGCGGCGTCCACGGATGAATGCCGCACATCAGCGCGCCCGGCCCGGCGTGGCAGCCGATGGCCGGGCTGGCGTCCTCGATCCAGCAGGCGTCGACCTGCGGATGACCGGCCAGGAGCATGTCGCGCATGCGGCGCGCATCATCCAGCGCGTTGGTGTGGCTGATGATGACGCGGTAGACCCGATCGGTCTGCATGCGCTTGAGGATGAAGCGGGTAAAGCGTGGCAGGGCATTGCGGCGCCCTGGCAGCACCCCCTTCGGCCCCAGCGTGCCCTTGGCCGTATTGGCCAGCACCAGGTTCAGGTGCAGCCGCCGTGACACGGTCTCCATCCAGGGCTTGATCCGGCCGCCGCGCACGCCCCAGGACAGGTCGCGCACCAGAACGAAGGTCTGGAACTGCGAGCGGATTTCGGCCAGTCGACTGAGGATGGCCGTGCGTTCCCAGCCGCGCGCCGCGGCCTCGGCGGCCCACAGCACCATCAGCCCCTGGCCGGTGGCGCCGTTCATGGTGTCGAACACGCTGATGCGCTCGGACTCGCCGCGCGCCGCCGCCGACTGGGCGGCCTGGAAAGTGCCGCTCACGGCGCTGGAAATCTGCAGCGCGACCACGTCCAGCCCGTGCGAGGTCAGCAGGTCGAACTGGCGGCGGAAGTCGCCCGGCGGCGGCTGGGAGGTCTTGGGAGCCACCTCGCTGTCGGTGAGCCGCGCGTAGAACTCAGAGGGCGTGATGCTGAGCTTGTCGAGGAATTCTTCCTCGCCGAAATTCAGCCGCACCGGCACCACGTTGATGCCCAGCCGGTCCATTTCCTCGCCGGGGATGTCGGCCGCCGAGTCGGTGACGATGGCCACCCGGCCGCGCTGATTCATCAGGCCGTGCTGCCGGCTCATGTCCTCGGCTTTCTGCTGCCCGATCTCGCCGTGCTCGGCGCAGATCTTGAACACCGCGCCCGGACTGTCGGTGTGGATGTGCACGCGCGCCCGGCGCGCGCCGCCGGCCACGACCAGCGAGCTGGCGTCCAGCGCCTCGAGCTGCTGGCGCAGGCCGGCGATGTCCAGCTGCTCGCCGCGCACCAGGCACTCGGTGCAGTAGCGATGCTCCTCCGGCCCGGCCGCATGCGCGCCGGCATGGCCGCCATTGCTGGACGGCGCGGGTTTTTCCAGGCGCGGCACCTTGCCGCTGCGCATGTAGCCCCAGATGCCTTCGAGCAGGTCGACGAAGCCCTGGCCGCCGGCGTCGACCACGCCGGCCTCGCGCAGCACGGCCAGTTTTTCCGGCGTCGTGGCCAGCGAGTGGCGTGCTCGCTTGAGACCCTGGCGGAACAGGGCGCGGATGTCGTCGATGCCGTCCTGGGTCTTGCGGGCCAGCTCGTCGGCAAAGTCCTCCAGCACGGTCGGCAGGGTGCCGGGCACCGGGTTGGACATGGCGCCCCAGGCCGACTTGGCGGCGCGCTGCGACACCAGCGCCAGGCGCGGCGCGTCGAGCACCTGGAATTCGCGGCTGGACTCGCTCAGGCCCTGGAAATACTGGGCCATGATGGCGCCGGAATTGCCGCGGGCGCCGTCCAGCGCAGCCTCGGCAATCTCGTCGAGCAGTTCGGGCAGGCTGCGGCGGGCCGGGCGCTCGATGGCCTGGCGCACGCTGGCCAGGGTAAAGGCCAGGTTGGTGCCGGTGTCGCCGTCGGGCACCGGAAATACATTGATCTTGTTGATGTAGTCGCGGCGCTTGAGCACATTGGCGATGCCGGCCAGCAGCGCTTGCTCCAGCCGCGGCGCGTCAATGTGGGTGATCGCCTGGGCGGCGCTAGCCATCGAGCAGGTCTCGCACCTGCGAGGCGGTGAACGGCCAGGACAGCTTCTCGCCGGTTTCCTCGCGCATCAGCACGGGAATCTGGTCGCCGTAGCGATCCAGCAGCTCCACGTCGTCATCGATGAATACTTTGGTCACGGCGCTGCTGAAACCCGCCTCGGCCAGCAGGTGCTCGGCCTTGTTGCAGAGTTCGCAGTCGTTGCGGGTGTACAGGATCAGACTCATGGCTGGTCAGTCTGGATTTGGGAATTGCCAAGTATTCCAGCGTCGCCGGCGAGTGTCCAGTGCCCGCTTCGGGTCGGTGCGGCGCACCATGCACCCAAGTCTTGGGCGCGGAACCCCGGTGGCCGGCGCGTCGTCGAAGCAGGCCGGTTTCGGTAAACTTTGCGCCATGGCTGTCAGCATCTTTGATCTGTTCAAAATCGGCATCGGCCCGTCCAGTTCGCACACCGTGGGCCCGATGCGTGCGGCCGGCATCTTCGTGACTCGACTGCAGGAGCGCGGCCTGTTCGACCAGGTCGCCCGCGTGCGGGTCGAGCTGTTCGGCTCGCTGGGCCATACCGGCCGCGGCCACGGCACCGACCGCGCGGTGCTGATGGGCCTGGAGGGCGAAGTGCCTGACCAGGTCGACCCCGATGCCATCGGCCCGCGCGTGAGCGAGATCGGCAGCAGCGGCCGCATCCGGCTGGCCGGTCGCCACGAGGCGCGCATCGACCTGCGCGACGACCTGGTGTTTCACAAGCGCCAGACCCTGCCGCATCATCCCAACGGCATGCGTTTCATCGCCCTGGACGCGGCGGGCGACACCCTGCTCAGCCGCGAGTATTACTCGGTTGGCGGCGGCTTCGTGGTCAACGCCGACGAGGCGGCCTCGGATCGCATCGTCGCCGACACCACCAAGCCGCGCTATCCGTACAACAGCGGCGATGAGCTGCTGGCGATCTGCGACGAAGAGGGTTTGCGCATCAGCGACGTGATGCTGGCCAACGAGCAGGCCTGGCGTTCGGCAGCCGAAGTGCGGGCCGGTCTGTTGACGCTGTGGCAGGCCATGCAGGACTGCGTCGAGCGCGGCCTGGAGCAGACCGGCTACCTGCCCGGCGGGCTGAAGGTGGCCCGTCGCGCGCCCACCCTGTACCGCAAGCTCAAGCACCGCGAGCGCATGGACAACCTCGACCAGCTCGACTGGATCAACCTCTACGCCCTGGCGGTCAACGAGGAAAACGCGGCCGGCGGGCGGGTCGTGACGGCGCCGACCAACGGCGCGGCCGGCATCATCCCGGCGGTGCTGCACTACTACCGCCGCTTCGTGCCCGGGGCCTGCGAGGACGGGGTCATCGAGTTCCTGCTCACCGCCGGCGCCATCGGCATTTTGTACAAGGAAAACGCCTCGATCTCCGGTGCCGAGGTCGGCTGCCAGGGCGAGGTCGGCGTGGCCTGCTCCATGGCCGCCGGCGGCCTGACCGCGGCCCTGGGCGGCACCATGGGCCAGGTCGAAAACGCCGCCGAAATCGGCATGGAGCACAACCTGGGCCTGACCTGCGATCCGGTCGCCGGCCTGGTCCAGATCCCCTGCATCGAGCGCAACGCCATGGGCGCGGTCAAGGCGGTCAACGCCACCCGCATGGCCATGGCCGGCGATGGCAAGCACCGGGTCAGCCTGGACAAGGTCATCAAGACCATGCGCGACACCGGGCGCGACATGAAGACCAAGTACAAGGAGACCTCGCGCGGGGGACTGGCGGTCAACGTGATCGAATGTTGATGCTGGGAAAGGGGTCAGGGGCTAGGGGTCAGGGGTCAGGGAGCCTACCTGCCAGCCTTCTTGCGCTGGTGCTCGTCGTTTTTTCTGGAGGGGCGCTGGGGCAGACGATTTATATCTGGACCGACGAGGACGGGGTCACGCACTTCACCGACCGCGAGCCGCAGACCGAGCGCGAGGTCACGATCCAGAAGGCCATCGCCGAGCCGGAATCGGCGCTGACGATTCGCCAGACCGGTCCCGATCACGAGCCGATCTGGTGGTTCCGCAATCGCCTGTCGGGGCCGCTGACCGTGCGCGTGAGCCTGGCCGAGGCCGACAACGTGGTCACCGAGCCGGAGCTGCCGGCGGTGTTCGTCCTGCCGCCCAACGCCGAGCGCGAACTGGTCACCATCGGGCCGCTGGATCCGCGCCAGTCCTGGCGCTACCGCTTCCAGACCGAAACCGTGCTCGGCAGCCCCGAGGCCGCGCATCGACCCGAGCGTCCCTACCGTCCGCCGTTTGCGCCGGGCGCCGAGTTCACCATCGGCCAGGCCTGGGGCGGCATGTTCAGCCATACCGATCCGCACTCGTACCACGCCGTCGACATCGCCATGCCGATCGGCACCCCCATCCACGCCGCGCGCGCCGGCGTGGTGATGGACAACGCGCGCTGGTTCCATCGCTCGGGCCAGGACCGCGAACGCTACGGCCCGCGCGCCAACTTCATCCGCATCCTGCACGACGACGGCACCATGGCCGTCTACGCCCATCTCGATTATGCGGGCGTGCGCGTCCACCCCGGCGAGCGGGTCGAGCGCGGCCAGTACATCGGCCGCTCCGGCAACACCGGCTTTTCTTCCGGCCCGCACCTGCACTTCGTCATCCAGAAAAATCGCGACATGGAACTGGTCTCGGTGCCGTTCGAGTTCGAAAACGGCGAGGGCGGTGCGGTGAGGCCGCGCGAGCGCTTGCGCCTGAGCGCGCAATGACGCCAGGTTGATATCGTTTTTCGAAAAATTGATATCATTTCTACTATGCCCAGAACCATTGTCAACATCGATCCGGAGGACAAGCGCTGGCTGGATCAGGAGGCCAAGCGCCGCCGCGTGCCCATGACCCGCCTGGTGGGTGAGGCGGTCAGCGAGTATCGAATGCGGCAGGAGCGGCAGAACCGACCCGATCTGGAGACGCTGCTGGCCGACACCCGCGGTCTTTGGCACCAGGGCGATGGCCTGGATTGGCAGGTTCGGCTGCGCGGCGAGTGGGAAGACCGCGCTTGAAGTACCTGCTGGATTCGGTGATCGTCATCGACCATCTCAACGGCATCGATGCGGCTACCGAATTCCTGCGTGATCATGGCGATGATTCGGCCATTTCAATCATCACGCGAGCCGAGGTTCTGGCCGGTTGTGACGATGCCCAGGAGGCATCTGTCCGTTCCTTGCTGTCGCATTTTCCGGCGCTGCCGCTGACCGTCCAAATCGCCGACCTGGCCGCGCGGCTGCGGCGGAGCGAACGGTTCAAGTTGCCGGATGCATTCCAGGCGGCCGTCGCGATTGAACACGACTTGATCCTGGTCACTCGCAATACGCGCGATTTCCAGCCCGGCGGCCGGGCAGAGGTCCTGATTCCCTACCACTGCTGAACTCCGCGGCGCGGAACCTGTCTGGATTGGGGCCATTGAAGCCAAGCCCGGAGAGCCCCGGCCGTGAACCGCCCCCGCCTGCTGCAAAAGTTCAAGGACTTTGTCGGAAACCTCCGGCTGCTGACGCTGTGCGTGGCGGTGGTCGTGCCGCTGTTCGTGCTGTTTTCACTTCTGGGCTACTGGCAAATGGCTGCGGTGCTGGCCGTGTGCCTGGTGCCCCTATGCCTGCTGCACGGGCGCAAGACCCTCAAAGACCTGCACGCAGACGGCAATGCCTACAAGGGCATCCGTGCCCTGGCGCATCCGGTGGTGCCGTTTGTTCTGCTGATGCCGGTTTGGCTGTTGATGTTTGACTGAAGCCCTTTTCGCTTCGGCTATTGACAAGCAGGAATCGGGCGATTGTCGGCCAGGGGTTGAGCAATCGACCCATGCAATACGGCTGGTGGCCGCGCGATTTTTCATTCCTCTGGGACGACAGCACCGCGGTGCGATCGCCGTCGCAGGCCAGCTCGACCAGCTCGACCAGTTCGGCCAGAAAGGCCCGGCGCGAAACCTGGTCCAGCGCCGAGGCAGGTTCGTCCAGAAGCAGAATGTCGGGTTGGTGCACGATGGCCAGCAGGATGCCGAGCTTCTGGCGCTGGCCGCACGACAGGCTGGCGACGCGCTGATCGAGCGGGATGGCACAGTACACATTGGCTAAGCTGCAACGGCGCAGAGCAGAAAAACCCGCGATGACCAGTGCTTGCTGAACTGCAGGGTTCAGACTAGAATTCAAACCATAAGTGACCGGAGGCGTACAGATGAAAACCTGGCCTGTTCAAGACGCAAAAGCCCGTTTCAGCGAGTTTCTGCAAGCCAGCCTGACCGAGGGCCCACAGTTGGTCACCCGGCATGGCAAGGAGGCTGCCGTGCTGGTGCCGGTGGAGCAATGGCTTCGGTTGAGTGCCCTGAATAAACCAGGCCTCAAGAACCTGTTGCTGGCAGATTACGCACGAGCAGACCTGCCGATTCCTGACCGGGGCCGTCTGCGCCGCCGGAATGCGCCGAAGGACGCTTGATGGCTTATTTGCTGGATACCAACGTTATTTCCGAGCTCAGAAAGCCCAAGCCCCACGGGGCTGTCGTGGCCTGGATCAAGGAGGTTCCCGAGCCGGCCTTGTTCATCGCGGCGATCACGATCGGTGAAATTCAGGCCGGAATCGAGATCACTCGAGGCCGGGATGTTTCTAAAGCGCAAGAAATTGAGGCCTGGCTGAATCAACTGGTTGAGTCGCAGCAGGTCATTGCAGCCGATGCGGCAATTTTCCGGAGCTGGGCGCGCTTGATGCATGGACGCCCTGATCACCTGCTTGAAGATGCGCTGATCGCGGCCACTGCCCTGACTCATGACCTGACTGTGGCGACCCGCAATGGGAAGGATTTCCAGCCTTTTGGCGTGCGTCTGGTCAATCCGTTTCAACATTAACCCGGCAACGAAATGCCTATGGCATTCGTTGCACGGCATTTGCGGCACATGTCCGCAAATGCCTTCGCTTCGCGGCCCCGGCCGTTCCGGCCGGGCATTAACGCAGCGATCTATCTGATTGCCGCGTTAATAGCAGGCTGGCCAGCACTCAGCCGGTAAAATGGCAGATTGTTTCCTGTCGACTCCAAACCATGCCCCGCCTGCCCGAAGAAATCGCCCGCCGCCGTACCTTCGCGATCATCTCGCACCCGGACGCGGGCAAGACCACGCTGACCGAGAAGTTCCTGCTGTTCGGCGGAGCGATCCAGCTGGCCGGCTCGGTCAAGTCGCGCAAGGCCTCGCGCCACGCGACCTCGGACTGGATGGAGATGGAAAAGGAGCGCGGCATTTCCATCACCTCCTCGGTGATGCAGTTTCCGTACAAGGACCGCGTGGTCAACCTGCTCGACACCCCAGGCCACGCCGACTTTTCCGAAGACACCTACCGCGTGCTGACCGCTGTCGACTCAGCGCTCATGGTGATCGACTGCGCCAAGGGCGTGGAGGAGCGCACAATCAAGCTGATGGAGGTCTGCCGCCTGCGCACCACGCCGATCTTCACCTTCATCAACAAGCTCGACCGCGAGGGCCGCGAGCCGATTGAACTGCTTGACGAAGTTGAAGACGTGCTCGGAATCGAGTGTGCGCCGGTGACCTGGCCGGTGGGCATGGGGCGGCGGCTCAAAGGGATTTACCACCTGCTCAAAGACGAGATCCACCTGTACGAGGCGGGCAAGAACTACATGCGCCAGGAGCCGCGCATCATTGCGGGCCTGAACAGCGCAGAGGCCGACGAAGTGCTCGGGCCCATGGCGGCCGAGCTGAGGGACGAGATCGAGCTGGTCAAGGGCGCCAGCCACGACTTCGACCTGACGCGCTATCTGGCCGGTGAGCAGACCCCGGTGTTCTTCGGCTCGGCGCTGAACAACTTCGGCGTCATCCCGCTGCTGGACGAGTTCGTCGAGCACGCCCCGGCGCCGCAGCCGCGCGCCACTCTGGGGCGAGCGGTGCGCCCGGAAGAGGACAAGCTGACCGGCTTCGTGTTCAAGGTCCAGGCCAACATGGACCCGGCCCACCGCGACCGCATGGCCTTCATGCGCGTGTGTTCCGGCGTGTTCGAGAAGGGCATGAAGCTGCACCACGTGCGCGCCGGCAAGGAGCAGCGCACCCACGGCGCCCTGACCTTCATGGCCGATGAGCGCGCTGCCGCCGAGCTGGCCTACCCGGGCGACATTGTCGGTCTGCACAATCACGGCACGATCGGCATTGGTGACACCTTCACCGAGGGCGAGGCCCTGCAGTTTGCCGGCATCCCCAGCTTTGCGCCCGAGCTGTTCCGGCGCGTGCAGTTAAGAGACCCGCTCAAACTCAAAGCCCTGACCAAGGGCCTGACCCAGCTGTCGGAAGAGGGCGCGACCCAGTTCTTCAAGCCGCTGATCGGCAACGACCTGGTCCTCGGCGCGGTCGGCCTGCTGCAGTTCGACGTCGTCGCCTACCGGTTGAAGTCCGAGTACAACGTCGAGGCGCGTTTCGAGGCGGTCAACGTGGCGACCTGCCGCTGGGTGTCCTGCGACGACGAGCGCGCGCTGGAAAAATTCCGCAACAAGAACGAACAGCACCTGGCCGAGGACGGCGGCGGCCAGCTGGTCTACCTGGCCCCGACCCGCGTCAACCTGCAACTGGCCCAGGAGCGCCACCCGGAGATCACCTTCCGCGCCACGCGCGAGGTCAGCGTGTACGTGACGGTCGAGCAAGCGGCTTGATGCCAGCCCGGGAGCCTGCCTGGGTGCTTTTGGCGTGAGTTCTTGTTTTGTACTTCTGAGGGCAATACACTAAAGCCATGAGCACTGCTGCCCGCAAAAGCACCGAAGCCAAATCGGTCAATCTCATGGTCCGCCTCGATGCGGCCGGCAAGAAAACCATCGAGCGGGCCGCTGCCCAACGGCGGCTGACCACCAGCGACTACGTTCGCACCGTATTGGTGCCCCAGGCCGACCGGGAACTGCGCGCAGCCGAGAGCAATACCATTGCCCTGTCGCCAGCCGAGCAGATCGCCTTCTGGCAGGCGCTCAATGCGCCCACGAGGCTGACTTCCGAACAGAAGGAACTAGGCAGCCTGATGCGAGGCGAGACATGACCGATGGCTGTCGTTTTTCCTGACGGCTACCGCCTCGCAGCACTGGGCAAGGACCATCCTCGACGTGATTTCCGCAGCGGCGTAGCCGAGGTTGACGACTGGTTGGCCACAAAGGCCCTGCAACACCAGAAGAAGCGGCTCTCGACCACCAAGGTGCTCCTGGACGGGGCCGGGGAGATTGCCGGTTTCTACACCCTCGCCACGGGGCAGGTCGACTTCGGCGATCTCCCGGCGGAAGTGATCCGCAAACTGCCCCGCCGAGCCCTCCCGGTCGCGATCCTGGCATGGCTCGGAGTCGGCCGCGATCGGCAGGGCAGC
>SL_3KL_010_SEDDRAFT_10006830_pt1 | contig 10162 bp, 9 predicted proteins | sample SodLakKL_010_SED_2_FD_10381 | JGI IMG/M metagenome (IMG submission 10381)
TTTTTTTTTTTTTTTTCGTGAGTGAGTGAGTAAGTCAGTCTCTACCAGTCCTACAATAGTAGTAGTACCAAAATGAGTATAATTAGAACATTGATTTTTTTTTAAATTATTAACTATCAACATTTTAAACAAAGAAAAATTTGGTAAAAAATGGACAATTTATGCTCACAGTTTATGTCCACTTTTTTTTTCCAAACAAGACTTTTTAAAATCTTTGCACTCAGTTTTATTGCTTATTGAAAAGCCCACTTTTTTCTCTGTATATATATAATAAATAACACTTAACATTAAACTTAAAATAACACTAAACTTATGTCACATACTCGTAAACAAATCTCGGAAAACCTTTTTATAGAAACAAAGGTTGATGAAGTTACCAACATTAAGTATACTTTCTATTATAATAATGTTTCTGAATTACACAATGAAGACGGCCCAGCGCTAATCATTACAGACCCAATTACAAAACAAACCCAAGAACGGTATTACCTTAATGATAAAGAAATATCAAAAGATGAATTTCTTAATTTACGCTTTCAATCTTATTTGGACAGCTTAACACAACTTTAATATACGACGACTATAAAATAATTAAATTATGAAATGCATATAATATATAAATCATTAAATAAATCACTAAATCAATTAAACAAAAAACATATAATGGCACAATATTGGACTGATTATGAATCAGAATTATTTGTAAGGTTAACACAAACAAAATCTATTGAAGAGCGCAATAAAATCTTTGTTGAGCTGTACCCAAAATTTTTACAAATATCAAAATACCTATACACTAATTCGTTTTATCTAACGCAATCTAAAGTGGCTGCTGAGGATTATATTATTAATACTGTACACAACTGTTTTGAAATATTTATAAATTGTAAGCCTGACCCAAACGCGAACATTTTTTCGTATGTCACACAAATATTAAAGAATAATTATTTGCAACAACTAAAGAAAAGCACTGAGGTAACAAAATCTCCTACTTCTGTCTTTGATGCTGCAAATTCAAGGTATAATAAGTATTCAGTCGATGACCCAATTTATGTTATTAAACAGAATAATTTATATAGTGGAAACAGAGAAGAAATATTAGAAAAAGCTTTTCAATTTTATGTTAAACTGCTTCATAAAATAATTGATATTAATTTTAATAATTATTTAATGAAATTGAAGAAAACAAAAGGTAATGGCTTTCGCACTATTAAAAGCTATCAAAATGAAACGAGAACCAAGATTTATTATAAATATTTAACCACATTAATTTATACGAATAAATTCAAGGAACAACTATTTAAAGTTATAAAGTTGCCTCAAAGGTTTAGTAAAAAATTTATTTATGAATGGTTTTTAAATGAGTATAAATCTAATAACAACAGAGGATATAAAACTATTCACAATTATCTTACTAAAAATATATCATTGGCAGTGACAAGAGAACAAAAATCTAAATATTTTAAAGAAAATTTTCCTAATGAATATAAACAATTCCAAGAAATTATGTCGTATTTTAATGATAATTATTTTAAACACGATTTAATCTCACTTCAAACTATTAAAAACTATCAACCCAAAAATTGATATATACTATTAAATAACACTATTAATTATGGCTAATAAAAAAAATAGAGTAACAAAAGAAGATTTAAATATTTCTGAGTCACAAAATGCAGTTGATAAAAAAATAAAAGGAAAAAAAGAATATGTAGAAGTTGTCAATGCTTTTGTGAAAGGCAAAACTAATAAAATTAAATGGACTGAAGAAAAAGTTTATAAATTCTTTCAGGATATACTTGAAATGGTTTTGGAAGATGAGAAAATCACAAATATCTCTATGCTTACCAATCGGTTACTGGTTACTAAATCAATGATTTCTTATCTAAAGAATAAATTTCCAGCAAATGAAGATATAAAAAATCTTATAGAATTTATTTATGAAATACTTGAAGCCAGGCTATATCAAAAAGGTTTATCAAATAAATTTAATGCTTATTTAGTAGCTTTTGGTTTAAGGGTATATCATAATAAAATTGAAAAAACTAAAGTTGAAACAGATAATAAACATTCCGGTACAATTGAAATAGAAATAAAGGACTCAACTTCACGTGGTTATAGGTATAAACATTTGGAGAATTTATAAAATATGAATAAAGACAACTTTCACATAAAATCTGAATTTATTGTAACAAGATCTTTCAAGAAACACAGAATTTCTTTTGATAAGAATTATTTTACGATTAGTCAAGGTGGAAGAGGGTCTGGTAAAACCTATTCTATACTTCAATTGTTAATTCTTTATTGTTTAAGAAACTCAAATGAAAATAAAATTATTTCTATTGTGGCAGCCACTATGCCAATGTTAAAAAGAGGTGCTATTCGTGATTTTAAAGACTTAATGATAAAACTTAATTTATGGCAAAACAAGGATTGGAATAAATCTGAATCTATTTATAACTTATTTGGCAACACTATAGAATTTTTCTCAATTGAAGATGAAGGACGTGCAAGAGGACCAGCTCGTTCTGTTCTTTATATTAATGAGTGCAACTTACTTTCTTATGAAACAGCATTCCAATTAATATCAAGAACACAAGAAAAAGTTGTAATTGACTTTAACCCAGTTGCTGAATTTTGGGCACACACAGAAATACTACAAAATGAAAACTTTAAAGGTAAAATTGGTTTCTTAAAAACTAACTTTACTGATAATGGTGAATTGCCACAATCAATTGTAGATGCTATTATTGCTCGTGCTAAAAAAGATGAAAATTATAAAAGGGTATATGTTCTTGGTGAGATTGGAAACATTGACGGTTTAATATTTAATAATTTTGAAGAAATAAATAATATACCTAATGAAATAAAAGAAAAAGCAAGCATCCAATATTTTGGTATGGACTGGGGTTATTCAAATGACCCAACTACAATTATAGAAGTCTATATATTAGGAGATAGAACAAACCCAGTACAAAAAATATATATTAATGAATTATTCTATTCACCATTAGAGTCTTTAAGGCCTAACAATCCTGCAAAAGAAATGGCAAGAATAATAAAAGAACAAACAAATGGTAGATACCAAGTGATTTGTGATAATTCAGATTTAAATTTAAAAGATGACGTACAATCGTTTGGGATAAATATAGAGCCTTTTAATAAACCAGCGGGTTCTGTCAATTTTGGTATAGAAATTATGAAGGGTGCTGATATTTATATCACAAAAAATTCAATTAACACATTAAAAGAATTTAGGCAGTATGTTTATTCAAAAGATAGACAAGGACAAATAAAAAGAGATAGCAAAAACAATCCAATACCCATAGGTATCTGGAATCACAGTATAGATGCTATCCGTTATGTTGCATTGACCGAACACGCAAATAAATATCAAGATAAAATTTTAACAAGTAAACCTGCAGTTGAAAGTGGAGGTTTAGTTGCTTTTTAAAAGAACATAAATAAAAATAAAAAAATTATTATGGCAAATTTTTTACAAAAAACTTCTAATTTTGTTTTTCCAAGAAAGAAGGAAGTGAAATCTCAATTTAAATTATATGACATTGGAATAGCCAGAACAAGTGCAAAACTTGATGACTATCTTGGAGCTATTGAGTCTGCAATTAATCCTGAAACTCAATTAAGATACCGTTTATATAGCTTTTATGAAAGAACATTACTTTATGACACATACACAAAAGGTTTAATTGAAAAAAGGCTAGAAAACATTACAAATAAAAACCTGGTACCTTATGATTTAAATGGAAATAAAGTTGAAGTACTTTTACCAATTGCTAATAATTTAAAATTTACTGAATTTATTAAGGACATCTTAATGTTAGGTAAGTTTTGGGGTTTAGGTTTATTAGAAGTTCTTAATTTAGATGTTGATGAACAAACTTTTGATTATGGCACCATTAAACCATTATATATTGATCCATATAAAAAAATAGTTTTAGACTCTCCTATTGCATCTGATGGTGATAAATATGATGATAGGTATAATATACTTGAAGTTGGTGGAGAAGATGATTTAGGCTTGCTTTTAAATATTGTTATACTTTCTTTATATAAAAGAATGGCACAATTTAATTATGCTAAATATGTTGATTTAGCATCTGAAAACTTTACAAAATTAAAAGTTAAAGATTTTGGTGATGAAAAACAACTTCAAAAGGTGCAACAACAAATAAATGACACAGGAGCACGTGGGACTATTCAATTACCTCCACATTTTGATGCTGAACTTGTTAATACAAGCAGCTCTACACAAAACGCTTTATTCGAAAACTATTTAAAGGAGTTAAAAGAAGAGCTGGCAATATATATATTAGGACAAACAATGACAACTTCAGATGGTAGTTCAAGAGCACAAGCTGAAGTACACCAAGAAGAACAAGAAGATAAATTTAAGTCTGATGAAAGGTTTATTATCAATAGTTTACAAAATAAATTTAATCCTATTCTTCCGGAATTTGGTATAACAAATGAGATAAATTGGGTATTTGAATTAACAGATGCTCAACAAAATAATATCAATTTAAGAAATTATGAAAGATTAAAAGACCTTGGAATTGAATTTACTGATGAAGAACTAAGAAACAAATTTAACCACTTATTATAATGAAAATAAAAGACATAATTTTATATATTAAAGGTATAGTTAAAGAACACGATTATGAGTTGTTTTTCGGCACAAAAAACAATTATCAAGGTAAAAAACAGATTGCTGATAAAACTGTTATAATTGAGCCATTTGAAATACCTTTAAAAAGAAAAGAAGCTTGTAAAATCTCGACCAATTTTACTGTATGGTTTTTAAATAGAAGATCATTACAAGATACTCATCTATCAAGAGAGCCTGAAATAATGTCAGATTTTATTGATGATTTTAGAGATGAAGTATATGATTTAATTAAAGGTTGGATGGACTCTGATTATTTATTAATTAATAAAAAACCAGAAACTATTAAGTTAGAATATTTTGAAAGCAACAGCACAACTACAACAAACACAGAATCTGTATTTAAAACTACATTTCCTGTAACAATTTATAAAATACCGACACAAACACTTGAAGAATAATGAAAGAACAAATTGCTGACATATTAAAAAATCAAATAATAGATGAATGGGTGTTAGCAGGTCATTCACTATCAGGTAGTTTTGAGGAAAGCCTTGAAGCTGAATTTGTTGACACAACCAGAGGTTACATTATTAATATTTGGGGTAATGAATATGGTATTTACCGATCAAAAGGTGTGCCTGCTGAAAACATACCATATACAAGAAGAAAGCGTGGCCAAGGCCGAGGAGGAAAAAGTAAATATTTAACAGGTTTAATTAATTATGTTCAAATGAGAATGGGTATAGGTGATTATAATGAAGCTGTTGGTGTTGCCTTTGCAATTGCTGAAAAACATAAACAATACGGGATGCTTGGGTCTGGGTTTCTTGATGAAGTTAAAGAAAAAGTTGAAGAAAAAATAACTGAAGAAATATCAAAAGGTCTTGATATACAAATAAATAGTATATTAGACGAAAAATAAAACAACAACACTATGAAATTTGTAATAAACAAAAAAGAATATACATTAAGACGTACATTCACAGAAATAAAAATTATTGACATAATTAATATTTTTGAGAACACAAAGATTACTGATGAAGACTTTAATCAATTAAATACAGAAGACCTTATTAAGTTAAATGAAGAACAGGATAAATTTGTTAAAAAAACTATTTTTCAATTAAGCACAATTGATGATATGAATTTACTTGAAAAGGTAGACCCATTCTATTTAATNGTTTTATTTAATTATGTTAAAGATCATATAAGGGCAATAAGAGATTTTGATATTGAAGAGTATAAATTACAAGGGTTTAAAGAAATAAAATTAAAAGGTAAGAAATTTTATTTTCCTGAATTTTTATATTTAGATGAACAAGAGATTTTGCCTTGTTATGATATATCAAGCAAACATATAACAGAAATACAAAATCTTTTTGAAAATTTTAAAGAGTTAAAAGATAAAGGGTTGAAGCAATTACCATATTTCTGTTCTTTATATTTAAGGGAATCAACTGATGAAATATATGATGAAGCTAAGGTAGCAAACCGTGCTAAAACAATGCAAGAATTACCATTATTAATTGTCTTTGAACTTTTTTTTTGCATTCATTTTTATGGTATAAACTTAGCACTATCTACCAAAAATTATTTGTTAAAAAAGGATCGAAAAAGAATAAGAAAAAAGATAATGATTATTCTATCTGGCTTTATAAAGTTGCTAAAGAAGGGGTTTATGGTAATATTGAAGAAGTTGGTAAAAAAAATATTTATAAAATTTGTGAAATACTTGAAATCTTGGCTAAACAAGCTGATGAACAAAAAGAAAGATTAACCGAACAAAAAAGAAAATCAAAAATTAAAAATAAAAAGAAAAAATAAATGGAATTGTTTAAAACTATAAGAAGTCCAATTGCTGCATTTAAAAATGACCATTATATATTTACGGATTTACATCCTAGTTTAAAAAATGTAAGGTTTAGAATATTACAAACACCACCTGAAGGTGGATCACCTGTTCCTGTAACAGAACAGTATACACCTGCTTTTAATGAACAGGCTGTTTTTACAACAAAAGGTATATTTGGTAGTTTAATGAATGACTTTACAAACCCTTTTGATTATATTTCTGAAGGAATGGTTAGTGTTGATGAAAATAAGATGTCACGAAGACCAACGATTCAAGCACGACAAATTGATGGTAATGGAAATGAAATTACTGGTAGTGAAAACCGAATAAATATTTCAGATATTACAATATTTAAAGCAGCACATTCTGGTGAAGGAGATATTTGGAGTAGATATGAAACACCTATCCACGGTTTTGCAAATATAAGAAATAAAGACAATAAAATAATAAGATATTTTTATAAAGATGATAAAATACCCTTAACTGTTATATACGGTCAATTAGGAACTCCTGGTGATAGACCAGAGTTTGATATATATTTAAATGACACGAAAATTGGTGAATCAGGAGGGATTGCTGAAGCAACAAGAAGAAGAGATTTTATAGTTGATTTATCACAATATGATTTAAGTGGTATTAATGAATTTAGAATAGTAGATCCTGATACAGGAGAAAACTATACCAATACTGTTAATTATAAATTTAAGGTTGACCCTAAATGCTATCCAAGAAACAAATCATTACATTTTTTAAATAAATATGGGGGCTGGGAAACTTATAATTTTATAGATTATTCTGCCAGAGAACAAGTTGACAAAGATCAATATACAACTTATAAAGATATTTATGGTAAAACAGAAATGGGTGAATCTGTTTATTACGGTGAAACTGAATTAAATTTGGAAGGACGTGAAATGGTTTCTGAATTTTGTTATTATTTAAAGGAAATTATTTCTTCACCTATTGTTTTAGATGAAAAAGGCACACGAGTTAAAGTTACTTCAAGCAATTTACGACTTGATGAGGAAGGTATTATTGAACCAAGATTAACTATCAAATATGATAGAGAAGACAAAATAAAAAATTAATAAATGTATCAATTACTAATAAAAGATAGAAATAATTTATATCAAAATGTAGAAATACAAGAGGAGGGTGGGTTTAAAATATCAGCCAATGAACCTCTTGAATTTAAGTTTGGACGTAGTATTAAAACATATACTATTAAAATAATGAATAATGGTCATAATAATATTGTGTTTGATAATATATTTTATAAAAATTTTGAACATAAAAGAGTTTGGGATGCTAAACTTAAAATTAATGAAATTTATTTTGAAGGTTTATTTAAAGTAAGGAATGTAGATGAATTTGAATTAAGTGGACAATTTATATCTGGTGCTGGTATTTTATGGGAAGAAATTGGTGATACTAAACTACCAGATTTAACACATAATGGAGAATCTGTTTGGAATTATTTAAATCATACAAAAACTGTTGAGAATGTTCAAAACCCTGAAAATTTAAAAGAGTCTCACGGTATTGTATATGATAACGCTTTTCGTGGTTTAACAAAAGGAGAGAGTAATAAGGGAATGATATTTCCTTGGGGTGAAGTTGAATATCAAGGACCTATAAAAACACCTTTACAGCACTGGGAAGATTATTATGGAATGAAAGCAAATACAAGAAGAAATTTAGTTAATAACTGGGGTCAATGGGAGATATCACGTTTATATAGGGAAATGGATTTAACCGATTTATCAACTCGTAATGTTAAATTTAGATTAAAAGATTTTTTAGAAAAAGGTATTTTTAAAAATTTTGATGTTGAACAAAAAATATGGGAAGATGATGAAATTTATGAAAAAATTTATCTTGATACAAATAATATAAGACGAAGAATTTCAGAAAGGGATGAAGAAGAAACGGATTTTGAATTAGAAAATGGTGATGAAACTGTTGTTATATGGGAAGATGTTATAAATAATAATAAATTTGGTTGGGATTTTATAGAACAATATCCAGATTTTATTGATTACGATATTTATGGTAGTTTTCCATTTTTAGGTGAAATTGAATCTGAGAAAAATTTGGAATGGGATGATGTAGACGAGTGTTATTATTATGAAGCACCTACAGATATAGTTATTGATTTAGGTTTCAACTTTATTTTAGAATTTGTTCTTGGAGGTGATACTGGGGTGTACGCACCCTATTATTCACATCATAATTTAATAATTGAGCATCTTGATAACGCAAATAATGTAATTGAAACTATTTGTGATATAGAAAATGAATATGATGATATTTATTTAGAAGAGGACGAAAAAGAACCTTATTATTTCACACACTCAACAAATTTATTTAAACTAAAAGCTGGTGAAAAAATAAAATTAAAATTATCAAGTTTATGGCGTATCACATCAATAATAATATATCCAATTGATACATTTGAAATTGATTTTACTTTAAATCAAAAAGAATTTTTTTATTCAACTTTAACACCTTGGACAGATAGTTTTAACAGACAAAGATTACTTGGTGCTACTTTTTTAAATATTAATAAAGGTGATATTATTAATCTAAAACAAGCTGAAGATAATATAGAAAATTATAAAGACTATTTTATTTATCCAGAAACTAGTTTTCATATAACATCAGAACCATATATTTTTGTAATTGATGAAGAACTTGAAGGTAATGACTTAGTGCCAGATTTAAAAGTAAGAGATTTTATAAATGAATTATTAAAATTATTTAATATAGAATTTCATTTTAATTTTGAAACAAAAAAAATTGTTTTATTAAACAGACAACAAAGTAAAGACAATATTGAAACTTATGATTTTACAAATAATATTATTGAAGACTCAATACAATCAGAGCTGGCAGAACCAAAAAACTTTCTTTTAAAATATGAGAAAGAAGATATGTCTGAAATGTTATCAGAATTTTATAAAAACTTAATAGAAAATAATATTATTCTCGGTCATACAGAAACTAAAGAAATTAAGTTTCAATTTGGGTTTCCTTATTTTAAAAAATATCAAACACTCAACTATAGAGGTCTTTTTAGTATGATTTCTTTAGAAATATATCAAAATAATGACACAGAAGAATATTATTATGCAGGTGAATTTGATTTAGGAATAACGGAAGTCAGTGACTACTCAACAGAATATAATCCAAGATTAAGTTTTCTTTTATATACTTTAAATAACACAACAGCTCAAGGTGATCTTGATTTAATAGGAAATTTTGTTTATGGGTTGGATGAAAAAGTTTCACCAACAAAACTTCCTATGTTTTATGATTTTTTACGACAAAATTATTTTCAAGGACCGACCAAATATAGTTTATCATTAATTAATGAAATTAGGAGAAGTCGAAATATCTATGATGATAATTTTGATGACTTAATCAACTACTACAATAACTCTAAACGAATACAATTCCGTGCTAAAATTGATCATATAACACTCAATAATATTTATTATATGTTAGGTAAAGATTTAACAGCATATTATTATATAGGTGTTGATGGTTATAAAGGTTACTATCAAATAACAGAACTTAACCAAATAAATGATGATTTTTATAGGGTAAAAGCATTTGAAGTAATACCACAGAATGCAGGTGAATTACCACCACAACCACCAGGTGACTATAATTGTGAT
>SL_3KL_010_SEDDRAFT_10006831_pt1 | contig 10161 bp, 11 predicted proteins | sample SodLakKL_010_SED_2_FD_10381 | JGI IMG/M metagenome (IMG submission 10381)
TATCGTGTCCTTGCGGACACGATACTGTCCATCCATGGGCGCTACTGTGCGGCCATCCATGGCCGCACACGACCCCTGCGCAGGGCACCGGACCCGGTGCCTTGCCCGAATGCTATCGATTGATTCGCGAGCAAGCTCGCTCCCACCAGAGGGCGCTACCTCTGGGTAATACCTCGGGACACCACCGGAGGGCGCCACCGAACCAGAAGCAAGGCGCGCGTCCGGATGTTGTCGTGACGTTCGCAAACAAGCTCGCTCCTACCAGTCGAGAAGCGTAGCCACGAAGCGCCGCAGCACCGGCTGCAGTTGCTCGGCCCGATCCGGGCGATAGGCGAAGGGTGGCTCCTCCTCCATGTAATTGCACTGCGCCAGTTCGAGCTGCACCGCGTGGATACCGCGCTCCGGCTGACCATACTGGCGCGTGATGTATCCGCCCTTGAAGCGGCCGTTGACCACACTGGTGAAGTCCGAGGATTCCAGCACCTCCTGCAGCCGCCCCACCAGCTCCGGGTCACAGCTTGCACCATCCGCGGTACCCAGATTGAGATCGGGTAGCTGCCCCTCGAACAGGCGGGGCACCCGAGAGCGAATGGTGTGCACATCGAACAGCAGCGCGTAGCCGTGACGCTCGCGAATGTCCTCCAGCGTCGCCCGAATGCACTCATGGTAGGGCTGCCAGATCTCGTCGAGATAGCGCTGGCGTTCCGCCTCACCCGGCGCGGCGCCGGCCTCGAACAGCGGCTCCCCATCGAAGTTGATGTCGGGGAAAAGCCCCGTCGTGGCCCCACTGTAGAGAGGCGTGTCATCAGCGGGGCGATTGAGATCGATGACATAACGCGAATAGCGCGCCTGCAGCACCGTCACATCATGGCCGCGGAGAAAGCCGTACAGCTCCGGCGCATGCCAGTCCGTATCCCCCAGCGTACGCCCCAACGGCGTGAGGCTCGCCTCCACCGCCGGCGTCACCCCCGTGCCGGAATGGGGAAAACTGACCAACAGGGGCGACTCGCCGGCGGCGAGGTCAAAGGGATCCGCAATGGGCTGACTCATTTCGTTTGCCTCCCGGTTGATGGATTGCGGGCCGTTCAGCCGAGGTCGTCGAGCAATCCCTGCAGATGTCGCCCCATGTCCGTCGGTGGCACGGTCGCGGCCTTGACCAGGTCATCGAAGTGCGCGGTCAGCACACGGATGTGTTCCGTCGTGTTGAACACGAAATAAAGGTTGCCGACATACAGCACCGCGCGCTGCGCGCCGAACAGGGTAACCGGTGCGGAGTAGTGTGACAGCCCATCGTAGAGCTGCCAGCGGAACGTCGGATAGAGCTCCTGGGTGAGCCGCTGCATGTGTTCGATCTGAGCGCGCCGGGTGCTGCGATCCAGCCCGGCCCATACGCCCTCGCCGCGGGCGAAGGCGAGCAGCCGCTGCCACGGACAGCAGACTTCCATCTCGGTATCCGGATTACGGCTGTAGTCGAGCCGGAAGGCGCTCTGTTCAACGCTGGTCTCGGGCGCCGCTTCCGCCAGATCCGGGCACTCGTAACGGATCACGGCCTCGGTCTTGAGCAGGTCCGGCAGCGTCGTCGGCACATAGCGGATCTTGTAGCCACTCGCCTCGCGGTGCCAGCGCACCAGGCGCTCATCGAGCGGCGAAGCCGCGCCGGACTCGATCTCCAGTGCCTGTCGATCGGTCGCCACCAGTTCCGTGCGCTGGTGCTCGTCCTGTGTCAGGCCGAGGAGCCAGTCGCTGCTCACCCCCATCGCCGAAGCGATCGCAATGACCGTCTCGGCGCGTGGCAGGCGCTGATTGTCCGGCGACAGCAACTGGGTGAGCGTCGAGCGATCGAGGCCGACCCGAGCCGCGAACGCCGAACGCGAGAGCGCCTCGTGCGCCAGCAACTCGAGGACGCGGCTGCGAAAGGTGGCGACTGCCTGACTGCGATGGTCGAGGTTCATGGGTGCATTCTCCGACAGGCTGCTGGTCGCAGGCCATTCGTATCGCAGGCGCGGCACGGTTGCAGGATGTTCCCCAATACGATACCGTTTGTTTCTCGTAATCAATTTTGTTGATCATAGTAAACAATCTTGCTGGATTCGATGAGCACGACATCCTCCCTGCCCGAACGCATCCCGCCGCACAGCCTGCGCAAGCCGCTGGAATGGCCAACCCTGCTGGTGGCGGTCACGATTTACGCAGGCTTCGCGGCGCTGACCTGGTTCTATCATCAACTGCCCCTCTGGCTCGTAGTGCCGGCTGCCGCCTGGCTGCTGGCCTGGCACGGATCGCTTCAGCACGAGGCCATGCACGGCCATCCGGCCCGGTCGCGCCACCTCAATGAATTGCTGGTACTGCCCAATCTCTGGCTGTGGATGCCCTACCGCGTCTACCGCGATACGCACCTCGCTCATCATCGCGACGAGCGGCTGACGGATCCGCTCGATGATCCCGAGTCCTACTACATGACCGCCGCCGACTGGGCGCGACTCAGCCCCACGATGCGCACGCTGATGCGGATGCGCAACACGGTCGCCGGCCGCCTGCTGCTCGGCCCGTTCATCGCGGTTGCATCACTGTGGCGTCAGGAGGCGCAGAGGCTGGCCCGAGGCAACCGGCAGGCGTGGCAGGCCTGGGGCATGCATGTGCCCGCCTGCGCCCTGGTACTCGCCTGGGTGATCGGCGTCTGCGGCATCCCGCTAATCGAATACCTGGCCTTCTTCGTCTACCCGGCGATCGCCATCACACTTCTGCGCTCCTTCGCCGAGCACCGGGCCGAGGAGGATCCGCAAAACCGCTCGGTGGTGGTCGAGGCTTCCTGGCCGTTCGCCCTGCTCTTTCTCAACAACAACCTGCACTGGCTCCACCACCACGAACCGGGCCTGCCCTGGTACGCGCTGCCGGGACGCTACCGCCGGCATCGCGACGAGGTACTCGCCGCCAACGGCAACTACCGCTTCCGCGGTTACCTGGAAATCCTTGCGCAGTATCTGTTCACGGCCAAGGAGCCAGTGGTCCATCCGCACCATGCAAGCACTGCAGACACGACGGCCACGCCCGGCCCTTCCCGTTCGGAGTGACGCGATTCGGCAAGACTGTCAGCGGCGGCGCCGGCAGCAGCCGCTGAGCACGTTCTCATCTGGCGTGATCAGCAGCACGTCATAGGGATACTGGAATTCGGACATGCCATCCGAACAGAAGCGGAAGTCGCGCTGGATGGCGGCGTGGCCCGGCTGCTCGCCCGACGGCGCATCGAGCCGCACGGCAAAAGTCCCCCAACGACCGCTGGCCGGATTCCAGGCACCCGCCTGCCAGGTCTCGCGCTCGCCATCCATCCGGTCAAAATGCGCCTCATCCTCGGCGATCCGCAGGGACCAGAAGGGTTCCGTGCCACTGCAGGCCAGCGCAAATCCGGCCTCGCGCTCCTCGTGCGGTGCAACGGGCGTGAGGTAGCGGGCGTTGACCCAGGCATAGCCGGATTCCGCGGCCGGCCAGACGATCTCCCACCAGACCGCGCCGCGCCACGGGCGACGCACCCCGGTAACGACGACGTCGGTGGCATCGGCGGCGAGTGCACCGATGATGGCCGCATCCGTACCGGCCTGGGCGCGTACGTTGAGGGCGCTGTCGGCGCGCACGCCGCTGACCTCGTAGCGCCACTCGGGTTGCGGCGTGGCTTCCTGGATGGCAAAGGCCGCCGTGGGCACGCTCGCGATCAGGATCAGCAAAAACACCAGTATCCGGCGCATGGGAAGCTCCCGGGTTGATGATGGGCCATGACGGCCAGGCCACTATTTCCAGCGTTCGCGCATGCGGTTCTTGAGATCGACCTTGCGGTCGCTGCGGCCGACCTCGCCTTCCGGGGCGCTGCCACCATGCGCCGCCCGTTCGAACTTCCCCTGCACGGACTCCGGCAGGAAACGGCTGCTCACTGCCGTGACGTAGCGCCCACCATGGCGTGCCTGGCGCGTGCGGTAGAAACGGTGCGGCACGATCAGTTCCAGGCGATCCCGTGCCCCGTCATCGCCACGTAGAGCAGACGCCGCTCCTCCTCGATCTCCGCTTCGCTGCCCGTCGCCATGTCCGACGGGATGCAGCCATCGATCACGTTGAGCACGTAGACCGCGTCATACTCCTGCCCTTTCGCCGAATGGATTGTGGACAGGTTCAGGTAGTCGTCATCGATCAGCGGCTCGCCGGCCTCGTCGGCGGCGGTATCGGGCGGATCCAGCGCCACCTCGGTGAGGAAGCGACCACGGCCCGGGTAGGTGAGCGCGATGCGCTCGAGCTGTTCGAGATCGCGCAGACGCACCTGCGGGTTGTCGTACAAGCGCTCGACATGGCGCTCGTACCAGCGCCGGACGCGCTCGGGCTGGCTCGCCCAGTCGTCACCGGACGCCCCCAGCGCGCCCAGCAGGTCCGCCAGCACGGCAACTTCCTCGCGCGCGGCGGCCGGTGCGCGGAACCGGCGCAGTGCGTCCGCCGGCGTGCCGCTCCGGTCAAGCTCCGCCAGCGCGCGCCGGGCATTGCCCGGCCCGATGCCGGGCAGGATCTGCAGCACCCGATTGGCGGCGACGGCATCGCGCGGATTCTCCGCCCAACGCAGTACCGCCACCACGTCCTTGACGTGCGCGGCCTCCAGGAAGCGCAGGCCGCCATACTTCACGAACGGGATGTTGCGCCGGGTGAGTTCGACCTCCAGCGTGCCCGAATGCCAGCCCGCCCGCATGAGCACGGCCTGGCGCCTGAGATCGACGCCCTCTTCGCGCCGCTGCAAAACGGCACGCACGATATAATCCGCCTGTGCCGTGTCGTCCTCGACCGTGACCAGCCGCGGCAGCCCGCCCACCCCTCGGCGGGTGAACAGCACCTTCTCATGGCGCCGGGCCGCACGCTCGATGACCGCGTTCGCGGCCGTGAGGATGGCCTGGGTCGAGCGGAAGTTCTCTTCCAGCCGGACAACCTGCGCCGGCGGCGAGAACTGCTGGGGAAAGTCGAGAATGTTGTCCACCGTGGCCGCGCGGAAGGCGTAGATCGCCTGGGCATCATCACCCACGACCGTCAGCCCCGCGCCATCGGGGGCCAGGCCGTGCAGAATCGCCGCCTGTATCGGGTTGGTATCCTGGTATTCGTCGACCAGCACGTGGTCGAAACGCCCACGCATGGCCGCCGCCACATCGGCATCGGTGAGGGCTTCCGCCCAGTAGAGCAGAAGGTCGTCATAGTCCAGCAGATCGCGCGCCTGCTTGGCCTCCACGAAGGCCCCGAACAGGCGATGCAGATCATCGGCAAAGTCCAGGTACTGCGGAAACTGCCGCCGCAGCACCTCGTGTACCGACGACCCGGCGTTCATCGCCAGCGAGTAGATGGCCAGGCAAGGCCCCTTGCGCGGAAATCGCCGGCCGTCCTCCGCGAACCCCAGGTCCGTGCGCACGATGTCGAGCATGTCTTCGGCGTCACTGCGATCGAGGACGCTGAATTCCGGCGCCAGGCCGAGCTGATGGGCATGCAGGCGCAGCAGCCGCTGGCCCACTGCGTGGAAGGTGCCGGACCAGTCGAGGCCGGTGGCCGCCGTGGCGGTCTCGGCGGTGGCTTCGGCCACGATGGCCTCGGCGCGCCGGGTCATCTCGCGTGCGGCCCGGCGGGTGAAGGTGAGTAGCAGAACGCGCCGCGGATCCGCGCCGGCAAGGATCAGCCGCGCGACGCGCGCCGTCAGCGTGCGCGTCTTGCCCGTACCCGCACCGGCCACCACCAGCAGTGGGCCCGGCCGGTTTCCCATTGCCAAACACTCCACGCCATGCTCGACGGCGGCGTGTTGCGCCTCGTTCAGGCGCGCGAAGGCGTCACCGGGGGCCAATGCGGACGTGTTCATGATCGGGGAGGATAGCAGTGCAGTCGCCGCGCGACGCGCTCAGCGCGCCCCGGACTCGGCCTGTTCGGCCAATTCATGCGGTACAACAAGATTCCAGCGCGGAATCATGCGGGCGGCACCAATGTCGCGTCGCCGCAGGTAGTGCGGCTGCCGGGGCCGGCGCGCGCACAGGATCTCAAGCACGCTCGAAGTTACGCCCAATCGATTCGCATGCACTTCCAGATACCAACCCACCTTGGCGATGGTCGTGGCGTTGGCCAGTGTCAGCGCATAATCCACCACCAAATCGACGTCGAGATCATCCAATGGCCCAAGTGCCGACCAGATCTGCGGCCAGTCGCGGCCGAGATCGGGACGATCCAGGACATCCACCAAAGTGCGCTCGCGCGCCGCCACGCGCACGGTCTCGGGCCCGCGCTCCATCCAGTCGACGGCCTCGAGTTCGCGACCCGCACGCACCAGCGCACGCGGAAAGGGAATCCCGCGCAGCCGCCAGCCGCGGAAGCGGGTCTGGCGCACCGCGTGTGCCGTGAGGTAATGGACTTCCCGTGGCCCGGAGGGTCTGTTCGTGTGCCAGGCGAGCGCCGTGTGATAGGCCAGCACGGCATCCTCGGTCATCAATCCGGCACAGACCCAGAGATCGACTTCGCACTCGTCCGGGGTCTGCCCCGGCGGCACTACCCAGTAGAGACCGCGACGAACCTGGATCAATCGACCGGCGCGCCGTTGCCGGGCAAGCATGGCATCGCGCGGCCGGCCCACAAGCCCGAACGCCTCACCGAACTCGGCGGCGGTGAAAACCGGGTAGGCGGCGAAGAACTGATCGGCGTTCATGAGGTATCCGTCGCGGTTCACGCAGGGCGCTTGATCGTCCCGGTTTCGCTTGCCGAAATCAAGTTCGGACCCCACCTTCCTGCCTGCCAGGCCATAGTGGCGCCACGATACCGGGCACCCTCCGCACGGCGAACGCATGGCGATCATGGTCGGCACCACCCCGACTCCGACCGGGCACTTGATGGCTACAGACACAACCGCTGCCCATGTGGCAACCACCGCAGTGGCCAGGGATGACGGCGGGCGCCACGCTCCCCTATCCTTGAACGGTATGCCATGCAACGCGCAGGAGTCCCCGATGCCGATCCACCCGATGCGGCCCGCGAAGGCACCGCGACGGAAGCCACGACCGTCGTTGCGCACGCTTTTGCTGTTGCTTCTCCTGGCGGGCCTGACGGGCATCACTCCGGCGGCGGCCGACGACCTGGAGCGCGCGCTGGAGCACTTCGAGGCAGAGCGCTACGGCGACGCGCTGGCCATCATCGAGCCCCTGGCCGATGCCGGGCATCCGCGTGCGCAGTTCTACCTCGGTTCCATGTATCACTCCGGCCACGGCGTCGAACAGGATCACGAACGCGAGGCCGAGTGGATCCGGCGTTCCGCCGAACAGGGCTTCGCCTGGGCGCAGAACATGATGGGCCGCATCTATCTGGCGGGACGCGGGGTCGAGCCCGATGCGATCGAGGCCCACATGTGGTTCAACCTCGCGACCGCCCAGGGCCTGCACTTCGCCTACCAGGCGCGGGAACGCATCGCCGAACACATGACCGATGACGAGATCACCACGGCCGTGGAGCGGGCGCGCGCCTGGCAGGCCAAACCCGAAGGGGACCGGGAGGACGATGGCACCGAGTCCGGCACATCGCCGGAGTGAGCCGCGCGGGCGCATGCCCACATCCATGCGGTAACCTGCCTCGAACATCGGGTCATGAATACTCTTTCACCGACACGCCGAGCCTTTCTCCGGCAGCTGGGCACCCTGCTGGCAGGGGCCGCTGCCTGGCCATCCCTCACGCTGGCCGGCGCGGCCGGCGACCACGCAACGCCCAGCGTGCCGGAGGGCGTGGACGCGGGCAGGGGTCCGTTGGATGCGGCCGTTCCCGGTACTGACGAGCGCATTCCGAAGATCGGCATGGGCACGTACATCACTTTCAACGTCGGCCCGGATCCGAACGCCCGCGAGACTCTCGCCCAGGTCCTGCGGACCTTCTTCGCAATGGGCGGCGGAATGATCGACTCCTCGCCGATGTACGGCACGGCGGAGGAGGTCCTCGGCGACCTGCTGGCCAAGCTGGAGGACACCGACGGCCTGTTCTCCGCCACCAAGGTCTGGACCCGCAGCACCTCCGGTGGCGAGCAGCAGATCGATGATTCGCTCGCGCTCTGGGGGCTCGACACCATCGACCTGATGCAGGTGCACAATCTGGTGAACTGGCGCGAGCATCTCGCCACAATGCGCGCTCGCCGCGACGCCGGGGAGATCCGCTACATCGGCATCACCACCTCGCATGGCCGCCACCACGACGAGCTTGAGCGCATCATGCGCGACGAACCCATCGACTTCGTTCAGCTCACCTACAACATCGTCGATCGCTCAGTCGAGGATCGCCTGCTGCCGCTGGCACAGGACCGCGGCATCGCCGTCATCGCCAACCGCCCCTTTCGCCGCGGCCAGCTGTTCGACCGTTTCGCCGACCACCCCCTGCCCGGCTGGGTCCGGCGACTTCGCCATCGACAATTGGGCGCAGTTCTTCCTCAAGTTCATCATTGCCCACGAAGCCGTGACCTGCGCCATACCGGCGACTTCGCAACCCCAGCACATGGAGCAGAACATGGGCGCGATGTACGGACCGCTGCCCGATGCCGATGCGCGACGTGAGATGGTCGAGTACATCGAGTCGATCTGAGCGGACGCCACGCCATGCTGCCCTACTCACTCGAAGCCTGGTTCAGCCTGATCGCGCGCATGAACGCAGACCTTGCGGTGTTCGTCGTCATCGCCCTGCTGCTCGGTGTCTTCGTGCTGGCCCTGACCTGGTGGCCCCGGCTCGCCGATCACAAGGCGCCGACATCGATCCATCGACGCCTCGGGCTCGCCGTTGCAGCGGGCTGGATCGCGGCGGGTGCGGTGTTCCATGGGCAGTACCTGGAACCGATGTTCTTCGGCGCGCCCTGGTTGATGGCGCTGTTCATAGCGCAGGGCCTGCTCCTGGCCACGGTCGCCTTCGTGCACCCACTGGCCGGTACCGGTGCAGTCACGCCGATGGTGTGGCTCGGCCGCGGGTTGATGGTCTACGGCCTGCTGGGGATGCCGCTGCTGGACCTGCTTCTCGGACCCGGCTGGCCGGCGTTCCGCATGGTGGGCATGACGCCCGAAGCCATGACTGTTTTCACCTGCGGCTGGCTGCTGACGCGCCAACCGGATTGGCGCCTGCCGCTGACCGCGCTGCTGCCGGCTGTCGCCGGGGCGTGGGCTGGCTACCAGGCGCTCGCGCTCGACTGGCCGATCGATTGGCTGGTCACGCTCGCCGCCATCGGTGCATTGCTGGCCGCCCTCGCCGGCCTGCTCACCCGAGCGCGGCGTTCGAACTGAAGCAATGGCCTCCGGGCGGAATCACCCGGCGCTCCGCTCGGCGCCCGCATCCGCCTCCTCGATCTCGGCCGCGATGCGCCGGAACGCGTCCACCAGCGTATCCGGCTCCTGTGCGCCCGAGATGAGGTAGCGGCGCTCGACAATGAACGCGGGCACGGCCTGGACGCCGGCGTCGACGAAGAACTGCTTGGCGGTCCTGACTTCGTCGGCATATTGATCCGAGGCCAGAATCGCCTCCACCTCGTCCCCGTCCAGGCCGACGCTCTCCGCGGCCCGGCGCAGAACCGCCGGATCGGAGGGGTTCTCCGCACGCGCGAAATAGGCCTCGAACAGTGCGAGCTGCAGCGCCGTCTCCCGGTCCTGCCCACCGGCCCAGGCCAGTATGCGATGGGCGTCGAAGGTATCGTGGGCGCGGCGTTCACGCACGCCGCTGAAATCCAGCCCAACGGCCTCCGCCGCGGCGATGATCTGATCCTGCATCTGCTCCATCGTGGCGGCATCGCGGCCGTACTTGCGGCACAGATGATCGAGAATCGGCTCGCCTTCCGGCGGCATGCCGGGATTGAGTTCGAAGGGTTGCCACTCGAGGTGGAACGCGAGCTCGCCCTCGAGCGCGGTCATTGCCTGCTCCAGGCGGCGATACCCGATTGCGCACCAGGGGCAGGCGATGTCGGATACCAGATCGATGTGCAGTGTGCGCATGGGAGTTCACCGGTTCGCGAATGCAGCCCCCATTCTCGCGCGCCAACCGGCAGGGAACCAGCCACCGGCCTTCTGCTCCCCTGCTTCAGGCAAACTCGCGCACGAACCAGTCGACGATGGCCCGCATCAGGGCGCGATCGCCGTACGCGGTGTGCAGGATGTAACCGCG
>SL_3KL_010_SEDDRAFT_10006832_pt1 | contig 10161 bp, 10 predicted proteins | sample SodLakKL_010_SED_2_FD_10381 | JGI IMG/M metagenome (IMG submission 10381)
CTGGCAACCTGGTCAAAGTTAGGAGTCCTGGCATACTGTAAAGCTGTCTTCTGATCAAATTGCTCCATAGGGTAGTCAGCCATTCCGTCGCCAACGATAACAATGTATTTCAAGTTTTCATTCACACTCCTTTCAAATTTGCCGGTTCTTCTATAATCCACAAAATACTTGTGGAGCTTACCTGGGTATATCATTCTGCAGAGATTGTCCGGAAGATTAGCATTAAAACTGTGTCCTGAAAATACCCTGTTAACCTTTATTTGTCAAGTATAACGGCAAAAGGATATCTACCCTGCCTTGGCGAAATATACGTTACTAAGCGCCTTGCGGGAGGTATATCTCAATGCTTTATTACAGCACCAGGAATCATAATAATTTAGTTAGCAGTGCAGATGCAATTAAGAAAGGGCTTGCCCCGGAAGGTGGCCTTTTTGTTCCTGCGGAAACAGTTGCTCCTTTTTCTGCAAATAATCTTCCAAATGGAAGTTATGTAAATATTGCCCGCACTATTTTTGAGCTTTATTTAACCGATTTTGAGGCGACTGATCTGCAAAATGCCATTAATGATGCCTATAGCAAGGATAATTTTGATCATGAGGATATTACTCCGCTTAAAAAGTTATCTGATAATCTACACATTTTAGAGCTCTGGCATGGTCCTACTTATGCCTTCAAAGATATAGCACTGCAGATATTGCCTCACTTCCTGCGCACGGCAGTTCATATTACCGGTGAAAAATCTGAAATTGTTATCCTAACAGCCACCTCGGGAGATACCGGAAAATCAGCAATGGAAGGATTTTGCAATGTACCCGGAACGAAAATTATAGTTTATTATCCTGAAAACGGGGTCAGTGAAGTTCAGCAGCTGCAAATGACTACCCAGAAAGGAGATAACGTTGAGGTAGCTGCAGTAAAAGGCAACTTTGACGATGCCCAGAGAGGAGTTAAAGCTTTATTTAATGACAAAAAACTTGCAGAAAAACTGATCAATTCAGGTTACCGCCTTACATCGGCTAATTCAATCAACTGGGGCCGCCTTTTGCCCCAGGTTGTTTATTATTTTAAGGCCTATAATGATTTAGTCAGCACTAAAGAGATAAAACCGGGAGAGGGGATAAACTTTGTTGTTCCTACCGGCAACTTCGGTAACATTTTGGCCGGCTACTACGCCCGGCAGCTCGGCCTTCCGGTCAATCGTCTAATTTGTGCCGCCAACAGCAACAATGTATTGTCTGATTTCATAAGCACCGGCAGCTATAACAGCAAAAGACCACTACATAAAACTTATTCTCCATCAATGGATATCCTGGTATCAAGCAACCTGGAAAGGCTGCTTTTCGAATTAACCGGCCATGATTCGGAAAAAATAAACTTTTGGATGAACCAACTACAGTCTAGCGGTGAATACAGTCTAGATAATATTACATTAAGCAAGCTGCAGGAGTTATTCTGGGCTAGTTACGCATCTGACCGGGAAACCCTGGACACCATTAAAGAAACCTACAGACAATACAAATACCTTTTTGACACTCATACCGCAGTTGGAAAAGCAGTTTTAGAAAAGTATCTTGCCATGGAGAATGATAATTCCAGAACAGTTTTGCTTTCAACAGCCAGTCCTTTTAAATTCTGCGGCAGTGTAATAAATGCCCTCTTTGGGGAAAAACAATACGAAGATAAATCTGAGCTTGAATTGCTGGAAATACTGTCCAATAAAACTGGAAACCAAATACCCGCCAATTTAGCAGACCTTGCTGAAATGCCGGTAAAGCATAAACAGGTGATCGAGCGGGAAAAGCTGCACGATCACCTGCTGAAAGTTCTCAATATCCAATGAAAAACTACGTTTCATTTTTACTCACAACTTGTTATTACCTGTAATTAACAATCGAATACTAGTGACTGCCCTGTGTGCCAAATCTTGTAACCAGGGTTGCTCCTATAGCCACAGCATAAATAAACCATGACACAAACCAGCCAATAACCGGAATCATGCTAATGAGACCGATTACTAAAACACCAATAGCAATAGCACCGAGTGGATTAATATTGGCAGATGGTGATGCTACATATGTAATCCTTTCACCGACAAGTCCTGTGATCGCTGCATAGCCAAGAACTGCGGCTACTGCCAGAGCCATCAGGACAAACAGGATCAGCGGAATACCGATTATCGAAAGACCAAGCAGAACGATGACCGGTATCGCAAGAATCGTTGTCAGCAACCCCCAACCAATAACCGGGCCTGCATTTATAGAAATCGCATCTCCTGCTGCTTTAACCTGCCTCGGAAACAGGCTGTGGGTCAGGGCAGCAAGGGCAAATAAAATTAGCATATTAAGCATGCCCCTGGCAATATTACTGTAAAAACCCACAAAAAGGGTCGGGAATAACTGCCAATCCCTACCGGGCCCTATCTGTGGCAAAAAGCTAACCCTGCGCATAATGTCATTTACTCTGGTAATAACCTGGTCAGCGATTCTTTCTCCCATTCTCTCTCGGGGACGTTCAACTAAATAATCATCCTGCATCTCTTCCCGCAGCTCGGACCGGGTTAGCTCTTCGCCAACTTCCATTGACCCAACCATGGCTGTGTCAGCTTTTTTAATTAAACCCCGGTCTACATAGATATGACCGGTTACCGATCCGTCCGGCCCCAGTTCCACCTGGCCCCGGCCAAGGGTTACATCTCCTTCAACAAGCCCGTTGATGGTGATATTGCCGCCCTTACTGTCAACATCTCCTCCGACAACACCATCGATGCGCAGCTCGCCAAATCCCGACTCAACGTCTCCGCCGACAGTACCGTCAACCTGGAGCTTCCCAAGATCACCGTAGAGGTTGCCGGCGACTGAACCGTTGATTATGACATCACCCATCCTGGTTCTGACATCACCGCTGACACTGCCATTAATTTCAAGCTGTCCCATATCAGTGCTGACATCACCATTAACATCGCCGTTTATTACAATACGCCCCATGTTATTGGTAACGTTACCATTGACCACTCCGTTAACTTCTATATCACCCATGTTCAAGTTAACATTACCATTTACAGCAGTTCCTTCGGAAATTGTAATCGAACCTGCTGCCTGATCAATATCCTCATCTATTATTTCCATGGTTTCGGCAAGGGCCGGGGAGGCAACCCAAAAAAGAAGAATAATTGTAAAAAACGCCAGGCACATAATTGCAGGTGTTTGCTTTTTGAACATAATTATCACCTTCGCTTTATAAAACTTTTATATTTACTTAACCATACTCAATTGCCGATTCCTGTTGAAGAAAACTATACAGGCTGTCTTACAACCTGGCTTCTCCTACAGATGTGATCTCCACCCGGCTGTGTGAAAAAGAAGCAGACTTAACCAACCCATCAGCAATATCCATTTCCAATGCTGTAAACTCAGGCCCTCCCAGTTCCCGTCCACCACCTGACTCAAGTTTCAAAATTATCCTGCCTTGACGGTCCGGTGTAAAATCTTCCAGTTCATGCCAGGCCTGCAAGGCAATGCCCAGGGCTACAGAACCTGTTCCACAGGAAGGCTCAAAATAGTCATTCTCGACATAGTGGGGAAAAACCACCCTGACATGACCGCCATTCTCAGGCCGCCAATCATATACCACGACATTTGGTTCTATTTCACCTGTTTTGTCCTGAAATTCATGTTGAATATCTGAAAGAATTTTGCGGGTGGTATTATCCCATTTATCCAAATCAATTTGCGGATAAGCTGTTTTAAACCTATCAGCATTTACTACTAAGAACTTCCCGGCCTGCATAACTTCCAAACCTTTATGGACCGAAGTACCAATCCCCCTGCCATAACACTCTTTTACAAAGCTGCCCATGTTAGTCCTGATCCGCAGTGACTTGCCGGCATAAGTATCAATTGATAGCTTTGTCGGCCCTCCATCGGTATAAAGCATTACCTCAACATTAGAAGAGCACTGATCAACATCAAAAAGGGCTCCAAAATCAGTTTCAATTAAAGCAGCGCCCAGCACCTGGGTGAAACCTCCACATGCACTGATAAAACAGGGTAGGGAAGGCTCTGCTATTTTAGCTTCGATTTGTCCGGGTTCACCGGTAGAATATAAAATACCGGCTTCGTGACCATGCAAATGAGTAGGTGCAAGCAGCTGAACTGCCGTTTCAAGTTCTTGGCCAACAGGCATTTGATCCCCTCTTAAAAGAACAATCAGGTTCCCGCCCATATGGCCGCGAACAAAATTAAAGTTCATAGTCATGGCATCCTCACAAAAGTATTAATTATTTTTCCAGGAGTGAAACTCACTCCTTTAGATGAAAGAGGTTTCAGTAGCAGTGCCCCAGCTTGCGAACCTCGTTTTGCCTGGTCGGCAGACAGGGACAAACATGTTCCGGAATATTTTCGAAACGGCAGGGGCAATAGAAATCCCCGTATAACTTGTTCTTATCAAGCATACCCTCAATAACCAGTTCTTTGTCTTCATTAAAAACATAACCGCGTAAGCGGGCAAAGTTTTCAACGCGATTACGAATTTCCGTTTCCGGCTCCTGCTGAAAACGAACAGCCTTTATATCCGGATCAAGAGCCTGGATCTCCAGTTCTGCCCCACATACCGAGCAAATAACTACTTTACCCACTTCCAGTTCTTCCCGGAATAAAAATGGCACCTGGCATACTTCACAATAGATCTTATGCTTCATTTTTAAGTGCCTCTTCGATTTTGTCTTCTTTGTAGCCTGATATTACTTCATCATTAATAACTGTAACAGGAAATGCCCGCTTTCCTGTCAACTTTTCTACTTCTTCCAGGGCCTGCTTCTGTTCATCTCCCTGGGCCAGGTCAACATCAACAACTTCATATTCTACATCTTTCTCATCGAGAAATTTTTTTACTTTCTTGCACCAGGGGCAAGTACTTAAGGAATAAACTTTAACCATTAAAGACACCTCTCTTGAATTATTTTTCCCCGGCCGTATTATTTTCTATAACCACGAAGCGGGCAGTATCAATAATATCCAGGGACTCGACTTTTTCAAGCGATTCAGAACTCATTTCTTCATCAACCTGTAAAACCATCATCGCTTCACCACCAGCTGTTTTACGGCCAAGCTGCATTGAAGCGATATTTACTTTTTCTTCGCCAAGCAGGGAACCGATTTTGCCAACTACACCCGGACGATCATGGTGGGTTGTTACCAACATGTATTTTGATGGAATAATTTCAATCCGGTAATCATCCACCCTGACAATTCTCATTTCATTATTAAGGATAGTGCCGGCCAGGTTATGTTCTTCATTACCGGACCTTGCTTTAATTGTAATCAGGTTGCTGTAATTCTTTGCTTCCGTTGTTGAACTCTCTTTTACAACTATACCCCTTTGTTTGGCAATATAAGGAGCGTTAACCCAGTTAACACCGTCACCGACTACATGCCGCAAAAACCCGATCAGGCAGGAAATTGTCATCGGGGCCAGGGGCAGGGATGACACATCACCACTGTAAGTAAATTCTATTTCATCTATAGAACCGCCAAACATTTGCAAGTAGAAGCTGCCCATTACTCTCATCAGGGGCAAATACGGCTCCAGGGCCACTCTTTTTTCAGGCATAAGGGCAGGCACGTTAACAGCTGAAACAATCGGGTCACCCTGCAAGGCTTTTATCACCTGTTCCGATACCTGGTAAGCAACATTGGCCTGCGCTTCCTGGGTCAACGCCCCCAGGTGCGGAGTGGCAATAACATTATCCAGCTCTAAGAGCTTGCAACTTTCGGGCGGTTCCTGTTCAAAAACATCAAGGGCAGCACCGGCAACTTTCCCGTCTTGTAGGGCACTGCACAGGGCATCTTCGTCAATAAGACCTCCACGGGCACAATTAACAATCCGCACATCAGGCTTAAGCATGGCAATTTCTTTTTCCCCAATCAGGTGATGGGTTGAAGAGCCAAGCGGCAGGTGCAGGGTGATAAAGTCTGATTGCTTTAATAAATCCTCAAATGCAACCATGTCAACCCCCATCTTTTCTGCCTGCTCGGAAGAGATATAAGGATCATAACCCATAATTTTCATACCCATGGCCCTGGCCCTGCGGGCCACTTCACTGCCAATTCTGCCCAGACCGACAACTCCCAGGGTTTTATTGTTAAGTTCAACCCCAATATGTTCCGACCTTTTCCACTCACCCCGCTTAACCGAACTATTAGCTACCGGTATATTACGGGCCAGTGAAGTTAAAAGAGCTATAGCGTGCTCCGCGGCAGATATCGTATTGCCATGTGGTGCATTGACGACTATAATACCTTTTTCCGTGGCCTTGTCTACATCAATATTATCAACCCCGACTCCGGCCCGTCCAATTACTTTAAGCTTCTTGCCGGCCTCTATTACTTCAGCTTTAACCTTAGTCCTGCTGCGCACCACCAGCGCATCATATTTTCCAATCTGCTCCAACAGTTCTTCAGGGCTGATATCGGGTTTAAAGTCGACTTCAGCATTCTCTTTTAAATAATCAAGTCCTTCCCCGGACAGGGAATCGCTAACCAGTACTTTCAATAAAGACACCTCCTGCTTAATATCTCTTTTGGTTTAATATAAATTATATTTCCTGGTGTATACTACCGGCTTGAAAGTATTAGGTGCCGACAACAGACGTCAGGTTATGCTAATAATACTATATCATATGAAGAATAAAAAGAATAACCAATCAACTTTCAGTTTTTCGCAATTCTTCTTCGATATTGCCGGGAGAACTCAAAATGATCACTGCTTTGCCTGGAATAAATAAGCTGCATCTTGGTCTAAAATAACCAGGGTATCATGATGAAGCTGCAGCAGAGATGCCGGCAATTCGGTTGTAACTTTTCCGCTTAGCATTTCTTTAACAGCCTTTGCCTTGTTAAAGCCAGAAGCAAGCAGCACTATTTTTTTTGCCTTCATAATTGAACCTACACCCATGGTTACCGCCCTGCGAGGAACTTCTTTTTTAGATTTAAAGAAGCGGCTGTTTGCTTCAATTGTTTCTTCAGTTAAGTCTACAATATGTGTATCGACAGAAAGAAAACGGTTCGGTTCATTAAAACCAATATGACCATTTGTGCCGATACCAAGCACCTGCAGATCGATCCCTCCGAAATTATTAATTTTCTGATCATATTCACGACAAACTTTTTCCGGTTTCATCTTTTCGGCGCTGGGGATATTAATATTACAGCTTTTCACGTTAACCTGTTTAAAGAAATGATGTTTCATATAATAGTGGTAACTCTGGGGATGGTCTGGTGCCAAACCCACATATTCATCAAGATTAAAGGTAATAACTTCGCTAAAATCAAGATTATCCTGTTGGTGTATTTTGCTCAAAATGGCATACATGCCTTCCGGTGTTGAACCTGTTGGCAAACCGAGCACTGAATTCTTATTGGTTTGAACCTGCTCTGCAACAATTTCTGCAGCCATTTGACTTAACTCACGGTAATCTGCTGCAATAATTATTTTCATATCAGCCAGTTCCCCCTGGTAGAATTAAAAAATTTCTTCTTTTTCCTCTGTAGTATAAAATAGAGCCATCAACTCTTCCAAATCTGAAGTTTCAGGCGCTTTAAGCAGGGTTTCTTCCGCTTCAAACCTTTTATCAATTGCACTTTTTTCAAGAGTGCTAAGTTTATTGGGAATACCAAATTCAGTTACCAGCTCTTTAACCCGGTCGAAAATTATTTTACTGCCGTAAAGATATTCTCCTTCATATATAATTTTAGCGGCGACCATTTTTTTGAAATTATCAAATAAGAGCTGCTGCTGTACAATGTTCATATCTTTTACAATATAATCCATTTCCTCCTTGGCAGCCGGATTCATCAAGAGGTTATATTTTTCCTTGTATAACATGTTATCAAGATCTTCTAACATCTTTTCAGGCAGATCTTCTGTTATAGCTATAATATCAAGATCAGAACCTTTAACCAGTTCACCGGTGGAGGATTCGGGACGTGGTTCGGTGTGGGCCATACCGAAAACGACATCCCCGGCGATTATGAATGTGGCTTTATCCAAAAATGAATCCTGATCAGGATGATTCCGGATTAAGCGTTCAACAGTATTGCGGGCCAGTTCAATCTTTCTTCTGCTTACTTCTGCAATCTCCGCTTCAATTTTTGAAGCCTTTCTATTAATTTCAGCCTGATCGCGATCCAAGCCAACAACCGTGTAGTTTAAAAATTCTCTCATGATAGAAGGTGACAAGCGGGCATAACCTTCAACTTTCTGATCAAGCCGTAAATACCTCCTACCGACTATCCTGGTTTTAATCTGATCGGAGCCTGCACAGTATTTCCAGGCAGCAAAAGTGTTCATACCGGTATCAAGTTGAAAATCCTTCCCGGTTAAAGGCCCTTTCTCTGTCAATATAGTTAGCGCTTTTGTCATAATAATTAAATCACCTGATATTTTGGCAATCCTGATCCTGCCTAACCTTGATCAAGGTGTCCTGTGGGTAGTAACCGCGAGCGGTCCCGTTAGGGTAAAGAAGGACATTTTTAGAAAGCAATGTCCCTGGAGCAGTAACACTGTTACAACCTGTTTCGACTCCGTCTCCTACTATAGCTCCAAATTTTCTTAAGCCGGTTTCATAAACAACATTATCAATATTTAATACCACCGGTGAGTCTACCATTTTCAGATTGGCCAGCTTTGTTCCGGCCCCGAGATTAACTTTGCCCAGGATACTATCACCGATGTAAGCAAAATGTCCGGCTTTACTTCCACCAAGCATTACTGAAGATTTTATCTCTGTCGCGTGACCGACCACACATTCATCACCGACAAGGACATTGCCCCGGATATATGCGCCATGCCTTACTTCTGAATTATTTCCAATGTAAGAAGGCCCCTTGATCAGCGCCGTTGGTTCAATAATTGTATTTTCCCCTATGTAAATATGATCATCCATGAGATAACAACCGGCAAAAATGATACTGGCACCCTCAAGCACCAGGCCTTCTTTTTTCACTACCGCTTTCTTCCCCGAGGTGTCAATTTCAAATCCTTTTTCGATAATTTCGCCGTTATAGAGAACCAGATCCTTTTCAATCAATGATTTGCCTTTACGGGCTAAGGCAGTATTCGGCACAAGTTGAGTTTCAATAAATCCCTTTATTTTACCCAGTGCTTCCCAGACATATTCAGTGTCTGTGAAAAGCGGTTTAAAAGGATTCGCTTCCAGTTCAAAAAAATCCTCGGCTCTTAACATGCTGCCCATCTCCCCTGAATTTTATTAGGCCTGTTGTATTTCAATATCAGTTCCGGGTTTTACCGACTTCCATGCTTTCGGATCACCAAGCAGCCGGCCAAGCGGGTTTACAGGGCTGGCCGGTTTAATTTCAGTTGGTGTCGACATCGGAGTTTGCCCGAAAAAAATGCAGAAGCTGCTGCCTTCAGGCCAGTATGCAATATCTCCTTCTTGAACAACTGAAACTGCATTTTCTTTTTCAGTCTTAACAGGTACTTCAAAGTAAATTTCTTCGCCCCAGGTGTTAACACTGGCTTTTACCGGAAGTTTATCCCACAAAAGTGACGCTGTATGTGAGCCATTTAATTCTGCTTCCATTTGAACCTGGTCAGCACTTATCTTTATTTTTCTTGCCATAATTAGCACCTCCGTCACGGAATATTTATTTTTCCTTCACTTCAGGTAATTCAGGGCAATTTTGGCGAATAAAGCCGGGCCAATCCATAATACATCCTCGTCGACATCAAATTTCGAATTATGGTGAGGATAGGTAATGCCTTTTTCCGGGTTTCCGGTCCCTAGAACAAAAAAGGCACCGGGCACTTTTTCAAGATATAGTGACATATCTTCTGTTCCCATGTTTGGCTTTTTTATANCGATTATATTACCCGGGCCAATAATTTCCTCAGCGGCCCCGGTAACTTTTTTCACAAAAACAGGATCGTTAACCGTTGGAGGATAACCACCCAGTATTCTAATCTTTGCCTCAGCACGGTGCGCCCTGGCTATTGAGGTGCATATCTCTTTAAGACGGCCGGTAATATAGCTGCGATCATTTTCAGAGAGAGTCCGAAAATCTCCTCCAAATTCCACCCTGGGTGTTACAATGTTAATCGCTTCTCCACCCTTGATTTTACCTACTGTTAAAACAGCAGCGCCCA
>SL_3KL_010_SEDDRAFT_10006833_pt1 | contig 10161 bp, 7 predicted proteins | sample SodLakKL_010_SED_2_FD_10381 | JGI IMG/M metagenome (IMG submission 10381)
CCAGCCGCTGGCGCTGGATGATCTGGACGTGAATACGGCCGTGGACAAGGTGCTGCGGCTGCCGGCCGTGGCCGCCAAACATTTTCTCGTCACCATCGGCGACCGTTCCGTTACCGGCCTGGTGGCCAGGGACCAGATGGTGGGGCCGTGGCAGGTACCGGTGGCGGACGTGGCAATGACGCTGAATGACTATGACGGCCATACCGGTCAGGCCATGGCCGTTGGCGAACGTCCACAGGTGGCCCTGCTCAGCGGGCCCGCCTCGGGGCGGCTGGCGGTGGGGGAGGCGCTGACCAACCTTGCCGCCGCGCCTGTCGGTCGACTGGAGCGCGTCAACCTGTCCGCCAACTGGATGGCGCCGGCGGGGCATCCGGGAGAGGATGCCGTGCTCTACGACACCGTCCGCGCGGTGGGCATGGAGCTGTGTCCGCGCCTCGGTATCGCGATCCCGGTGGGGAAGGACTCCATGTCCATGAAGACCGTCTGGCGGGGGCCGGACGGATTGCGCAGCGTCACCGCACCGGTAACGCTGGTTGTCACGGCGTATTCGGTGGTAGATGACGTGCGCCGCGGGGTGACGCCCGAACTTGCCCGCGACAGCGGCTATACGCGCCTGCTGCTGGCGGACCTGGGCGCTGGCAGGAACCGCCTGGGCGGTTCGGCGCTGGCCCAGGTGCATGGCGCCATGGGCGACGTGCCGCCCGACCTGGATGATCCGGACGTGTTCAGGGGCTATTTCCGGGTGGTTCAGGAACTGCTGTCCGAGCGCCTGCTCCTGGCCTACCACGACCGCTCCGACGGCGGCCTGCTGGCAACGCTCTGTGAGATGGCTTTCGCCGGCCGCTGCGGCCTCGACGTGAGCCTGCCCATGGCCGGAAACGGAGCTTCGGGGGCGCTGTTCAGTGAGGAGCTCGGCGCCGTACTGCAGGTGCGCGAGGACGATGCCGAAGCTGTGATCTCCCGCTTCGAGGCGGCGGGCCTCGCGGGTGCCGTCCATGATCTCGGCTCCCCGGCCGACGACCACGTCATCAGGATCCGTCATGGTGACGAACTGCTACTGGAGCGCGGACGTGCGGAACTGCAGGGCATCTGGCAGGAGACCACGATGCGGATGCAGTCGTTGCGCGATGATCCGGATTGCGCCCGGGAAGAACATGAGGCCGTGGCCGACGATGGCGACGGCGGTTTGCACGCGTCGCTGTCGTTCAGTCCGGATGACGACGTGGCGGCCCCGTTCATCGCAGCCGGAGCGCGGCCGCGGGTGGCCGTGCTGCGGGAACAGGGCGTCAACGGCCAGCTCGAAATGGCGGCGGCATTCGATCGCGCAGGATTCGAGGCCGTGGACGTACACATGACCGACCTGCTGCAGGGGCGCGCCGATCTGGCCAGCTTCCGCGGCCTTGCCGCCTGTGGCGGCTTTTCCTATGGCGATGTTCTGGGCGCCGGCGGCGGTTGGGCCAAGACGGTGCTGTACAACTCTTCGCTGCGGGATGCGTTTGCGGCTTTTTTCGAGCGCACGGACAGTTTCGCGCTGGGCGTATGCAATGGTTGCCAGATGCTTGCCCACCTGCACAGTCTGATCCCCGGTGCCGAACTCTGGCCGCGGTTCGCGCGCAATCGCTCGGAACAGTTCGAGGCCCGGCTGGCGCAGGTCGAGGTACTGCGATCTCCGTCGTTGTTCCTGTCGGGCATGGAAGGTTCGCGCATGCCCGTTGCCGTGGCCCACGGCGAAGGCCGCGCGCATTTCACTGCCGACAGCGGGCCGCGGCGGCTGCTGAGTGCCGGCCTGGTTGCACTTCGCTACGTGGATGGGCAGGGCCAGCCGGCCAAACGCTATCCGGCCAACCCCAACGGATCGGTCGACGCCATCACCGGGCTGTGTAACCGCGATGGCCGCGTCACCATCATGATGCCGCACCCCGAGCGCGTCTTCCGCAGCGTCCAGCACTCCTGGCACCCGGCCAGCTGGGGCGACGACGGCCCGTGGTTGCGCATGTTCAGGAATGCGAGGGTCTGGCTGGGCTGATTTGCGTTAGCCCGCATATCTCACCGCCGTTCGTCGCGAGGGTGTCGAGATGCCGCTGTGACGGGGGGCACGGACCGGAAGACGGCGAAGGCGAGGCTGACACTACGTCGAGCCGGCTTGAGGGAGTACGCCTCGACACAGCGAGGCAGATCGGCGTGCGTAGTAGAAGGGCGGTGAGATATGCGGGTTACGCCCGCTCACACGCGTCTTGCGCCCGGCGCCGAAGCAACCACGCTACCGGCGTTTTTCCGACAATCCGACCCGTCCCGCCCAGTCCCTTGCGAACTGCCAGGCTACACGGCCGCTGCGGGAACCCCGGCTGAGCGCGTAGCGCAGCGCCTCCTCGCGCAGTTGCTCCGGATGCGTGTCCTCGACTCCGAATGCCTGCAGCCAGTTATGCACGATGTCCAGGTATGCCTCCTGGCTGAACGGATGAAACGACAGCCATAGACCGAAGCGCTCCGACAACGAGATCTTTTCCTCCACGGCCTCGCCATGGTGCAGTTCGCCATCCACCAGGCGCGAGTCCGCGTTGTCCGTCAGGTATTCCGGCAGCAGGTGGCGGCGGTTGGAGGTGGCGTAGATCAGGAGGTTGTCGGGCGCGACGCTCAGGGATCCGTCCAGAACCGCCTTCAGCGCCTTGTAGCTGGGGTCGTCGGCCTCGAATGAGAGGTCGTCGCAATAGAGAATGAAGCGCTCGCTCCGATCCCACACCAGTTCGATGATTTCCGGCAGATCCACCAGATCGGCCGGCGCAACTTCGATAAGACGCAGACCCTCGGCGGCATAGGCGCTGAGCATCGCCTTCACCAGCGAGGACTTTCCGGTGCCCCTGGAGCCCCAGAGCAGGGCGTTGTTGGCGGGCAGCCCGGCCAGGAACTGGCGGGTATTGCGTTGCAGGAGCTGTTTCTGCCGTTGCAGGCTGCGCAGCCTTTCGAGCCGGATGTCATGGGGGTGCCGCAGCGCCAGCAGCCGGCCCTGCCCCGGCGCATGCCGGCGCCAGCGGAAGGCGATGGCCGCGTTCCAGTCCGGCTCCGTGGGCGGTGGTGGCAGTAGCTCCTCGACATGCCGCAGCAGCCGTTCGGCGCGTTCCAGAAATTGCTCGAGTTCACCCATGGTGCGGTTTACCAGTGCAGATCATCGGGCACGGGGAAATCGGCGTAGGCGTCCTCATCGCCTGGCGGCGGTTCCTCGATCCGGCAGATGAAGGTGTCCGGAGAACGCTCGCGAATGCTGTCCGCGGTTGCCGCGGGCACCAGGTGATAGCGCCGCCTGTGATGGACGATCGCAAGTGCGCCGCGCGCCAGTCGGCTCTGCTGGTCGGCCGTGACATGAATGCGACGGATGACCGTTCCGTGCGCGAAACTGTAGGCAATGGAGCCATCCTTCATGTCCAGCCCGTGGGCCTTGAGCAAATCGTCCACCTGGGCAGCGACCGCCCGCCCGGCCTTCTCCGCCTCGCGTTGGCGATTGATCTCCCGATCCCGTTCCTGCCGCTCAAGCTTCGCCTGCACGGCACGCTGCCGCGCCGCCGCCGCGGTCGCGGCCACCTCGCCACCGGGCGCTTTGCTGCGCCGCTGCCTGGCCTTGCGTGCCTCGCGGGCGGCCTTGTTGGCGGATTTTTCATCGGCCAGTCCCGCTTTCATCAACTGGTCGCGCAGTGCGTCGCTCATGGCTGGGGCCTCCTCGCAGGGCGTCCGACCCGCTGGTCGCGGGCTCGACGCATCGGAAGTCATTTCGAATTGGATTGCGTCGACATTTGCCGCCGCCGGGCGATTTTCAAACCCACACGTGTGATGCGTCCATTCTCGATCTCCCGGACGACGAATTCCATGTTCTCGAGTCGCACCCGGTCCCCCACCACGGCCCGTTGCTTGAAAAGCCGAAGCAGGTAATCACCCAGCGTCTCGTCGTCGCCACGCTGGTCGGGGATGCGCAGATCATAGGCACTGGCGAGAGCCGACAGCGGTGTGTCGCCGTTGAGCACGAAGTCGCCGAAGAAGACGTGCTCCTCCAGTCGTGCCGGAGCGTGTTCGGCTACCAGGATACGATCCAGTTCCGGCANCCGGTCGGGCGGNGTCAGTACGTACACATAGTCATCCGCCTGGAGAATCTCGGAGGCCGTGTCCGGCTGGGGGCGCCCGCCGCGAACGACGGCCACGATCTGGGTGTTCTCCGGCAGCTTCAGCCGCCCCACCATCTTGTAAAGGGCAGGGCTGTCCTGCTCCAGCGTATATCCCACCAGTTCGTATTCCAGTTGGCCGGGCAGATCCAGTTCCATCCGGTGAATGACGCGGCTTCGCGGTGGCACGTCCAGTTGCAGCCAGCGGGCAACCGGAGCAATCGTCCAGCCCTGGATGACCAGGGACATCAGGACGACGAAGAATGCGATATTAAAGTAATAGGCGGCGTTTTCCACGCCGGCCAGGAATGGCAGCAGCCCAAGCAGTATGGGCACCGCGCCGCGCAAACCCACCCAACCAATGAAAAGCTGTTCGCGCCAGGGGAATGCGAACGGCAGCAGGCACAGGCCGATCGCAAGCGGTCGTGCAATCAGTATCAGCAGCCCCGCTATGACGATGGCCTGCGGCGCCACATGCAACAGATTGCTGGGAGTGACCAGCAGCCCGAGCATCAGGAACATGATGATCTGCGCAAGCCAGGCCATGCCGTCATGAAAACGGCGAATGTTCTGCGTGCTTTGCAGACGCCGGTTGCCGAGAATGATGCCGGCCAGGTATACGGCGAGAAAGCCGCTCCCGTTCAATACCGACGCCAGTCCGAAAATCAGCAGCGCACCGGAGATGGCGAGCAGGGGATAGAGTCCCGGCGTAAGCCGGACGCGGTTGATGAGCCACGCCAGCAGGTAGCCGCCTGCCAGGCCGGCGAGACCGCCAATGCCGATCTGGCTGAGAAACTGGATCAGCAGGCCCAGACCGGCATGGGAGTGTTCGCCCACCATGATCTCCACCACCGCGATAGTCAGGAAGATCGCCATGGGATCATTGCTGCCGGATTCGATCTCCAGGGTGGCGGCGATGCGCTGCTTGATTTCCAGCCCGTGGGCATGCAGCAGATTGAATACGGCGGCGGCGTCGGTGGAACCGACGATGGCACCGATCAACAGTCCTGCCAGCAGCGGCAGACCGAAAATCCAGGCTGTGACCAGTCCGGTGATGGCGACGGTGAGCACCACCCCCAGGGTCGCGAGCGTGACCGCCGGGCGCAGGCCGACGCGAAAGCTCTCCACCTTGGTGCGAAGTCCGCCGTCGAAGAGGATTACCGCAAGCGCCAGGCTGCCGACCAGGTAGGCCGTCTCGATGTCGTGGAATGCGACGCCGCCGGGGCCTTCCTCGCCAACCAGCATGCCGATGAGCAGGAAGACCAGGAGCAGTGGGGCGCCGATGCGGCTGGAGACGATGCTTGCGAGGATGCTGACCAGGAACAGCAGGCCGGCAATCAAGATGACCTGGTTGGCGAAATCCAATCCCTGCACTCCCTGTGGTTCGCACGCTCGCCTGCCGGCAGGCCAGTATAACGGAATGTGGCCGGTCGTTCGGAGCGGGGCCGCGCCCCGCCTGCGGTGACTTGATTAGCCATGGCCCGACTGTGCGGTTATGATGTCTGGCCTTGTGTCATTCACAGCGGTGCCCGGCGGTCCCCTGCGACGCCGAGTGATGCTGGACGCCCCGGTTTCGGACGGATGCATTCCGTTCCCGTCGCCGGACTCCGTCGGCGTGGTCCCGGAGTCCGGACTTGCTCCCCAGACCTCTCGGTCTGACAGGCCGCCTGCTGCCGTGGGAGCGGCAACGGGGTTCCGGCTTTCGGCACCGGAAGAAGATGGAGGAGCCCGTCCGTGAGCTCGACCATACCGCTTGATCTGCCGCGTGCGGCCGATACGTTGGAGGCCCGTCGCTTCCAGGTGTTTACCGCTCGCGACCTCGACCGGATACCCGGCCTGGATCGCATGTCTGCGGAACAGCGATTCGCCATGCAGGTTGTGGCCCAGGTGCTGCCGTTCCGGGTTAACGAGTACGTAGTCAACGAGTTGATCGATTGGGACCGCGTGCCGGATGATCCCATCTACCAGCTCGTTTTCCCGCAGCGCGGCATGCTCTCGCCGGAGAATTTCGATCGGATGGCCAACGCCCTGCGTGGCAATGCGGACAGGGCCGAGATCCAGCGCCTGGCGCAGTCGATCCGGGCGACCCTGAATCCACATCCGGCCGGCCAGATGGAACTCAACGTGCCCAGGCACGAGGGCGAAAAGGTCGAGGGCATGCAGCACAAGTACAGGGAGACGGTGCTGTTCTTCCCGAGCCAGGGCCAGGTGTGTCACTCCTACTGCACGTTCTGTTTCCGCTGGGCCCAGTTCGTCGGCGACAAGGAGTTGCGGTTTGCCTCCAACGAGGCCGAGCAGCTCCTGGACTACCTGCGCAGCCACCGCGAGGTGAGCGACCTGCTCGTGACCGGCGGCGATCCCATGGTGATGAAAACGCGGAACCTGGCGCAGTACCTGGAGCCGCTGCTGGAAAGGGGTCTTGATCACGTGCAGACCATACGCATCGGCACCAAGGCGCTGACCTTCTGGCCCTATCGTTTCGTCACCGATCGCGATTCCGACGACCTGTTGCGGCTGCTGGATCATCTGGTGGCGGCGGGCAAGCATGTCGCCGTCATGGCGCATTACAACCACCCGCAGGAACTGTCCACGCCGATCGCCGAGGAAGCGATCCGCCGGCTGCGTGCCACCGGGGTGGAGATCCGCTCCCAGGGGCCGCTGCTTAATCACATAAACAACGATGCTGCGGCCTGGGCCGTTCTGTGGCGCACCCAGGTTCGCCTGGGAATCATCCCGTACTACATGTTCGTGGAACGCGATACGGGGGCGCGGCGCTACTTCGAAGTCCCGCTGGCGCAGGCATGGGAGGTCTACCGCGGTGCCATGCAGCGGGTTTCGGGGCTGGGGCGTACTGCCCGCGGTCCGTCCATGAGCGCGGATCCGGGCAAGGTGGAAATCCAGGGCGTGACCGAGATCCATGGCGAAAAAGTATTCGTCCTGCGTTTCCTGCAGGGACGAAATCCGGACTGGGTGCAACGTCCGTTCTTCGCCCGATTCGACCCCGACGCGACCTGGCTGAACCAGCTACGGCCGGCGTTCGGCGAGCCGGAGTTTTTCTTCGAGCGGGAGTATCGGTCGATGATCGCCACGGCAAAAGCGGGCTAGCCCGCTTTTCTTACCGCCGTTCGTCGCGAGGGCGTCGAGATGCCGCTGTGACGGGGGGCACGGACCGGAAGACGGCGATGTGACAGCGCCAAGCGCCGAGCGCCGAGCGCCAGGACCCCATCGGCCAGGGGGCTGGCCTCCTACATCGGGGTTAGCCCGCATTTCTCACCGCTCTCGCCGCCGTTCGTCGCGAGGGCGTCGAGATGCCGCTGTGACGGGGGCACGGACCGGAAGAAGGCCATGTGACAGCGCCAAGCGCCGAGCGTCGAGCGCCAGGACCCCATCGGCCAGGGGGCTGGCCTCCTACATCGGGGTTAGCCCGCATTTCCCACCGCTCTCGCCGCCGTTCGTCGCGAGGGCGTCGAGATGCCGCTGTGACGGGGGCACGGACCGGAAGACGGCGAAGGCGTAGCTGACACTACATCGAGCCGGCTGCAGGGAGTACGCCCCGACACGGCGACCAGATCGGCGTGCGTAGTAGAAAGGCGGTGAGATATGCGGGCTATTGCATCAACGCCAGCAGAGCCACGACCAGCGACGCGACCACGATGACGCTGAGCAGGGCCCGCAGGTTTCGGAACCAGCCCGGCAGCCGCAGCCGGATCAGGTCGACCACGAGTTGCGCGACAAAACACACGGCGAGCAGGGCCAGCCCGAAGCGCAGGGGTATGAGCAGGGCAAGCCAGGCCAGCAGGGCCGGCAGCACGCCGATGACGTAGCTGCGGTCGTCGGCCTGCGTGTCCCGCAACGCCAGGCCCCAGTGTATGCCGCCCAGGAAGGACAGGATCACCGCCCCGTAAGCGAAAACCGCGGTAAGCAACCAGTGCTTCAGCGGTCCGTCGCCCAGGATCCAGGCGCCCAGCCCGGCCACCACGAAGGGAGCGGCGCCACCGAGTCCGAGCAGCGTCGCCGTGCGGTGCGTGTGGAATGCCATGCCGTCTCCCTGTGTCAGTCCGGGCGTCGCGCACTCATTGTCAGTGATACCGAATCGGCGAACCGCAGGGCGTGCGGCTTGTCCACTTCCACCTGCACGCGCTCCGCGGCCTTGTGGTCGAGGATGAGCAGCAGGATGTCATGCACCAGCTTTTCCAGCAGCCGAAAACGGTTGTTCTCCACCAGGTTGATTACCTGCTTGGTGATCGTCCGGTAATTCAGGGCCGCATCGGGCGTATCGGAATGGGCCGCCCGCAGTGCGTCGTAATCCACCACGATGTTGATCACCACATCCTGGCGCTTCTGCTGTTCGTCCGGGTTCAGCCCCACGTAGGTGCGAAGACGAAGGTCCTTGATCCGGATCCTGGAGGTTTCAAGACGGGCGGCGGATTCCTGGAACAGCGGCTCTTCGGCGTGCATGGGCGGCACTCCTGATCATCCCCGGATGAGTTGCAGAAACTCGTTGCGCGTGGACTGGGAATCCCGGAACGCGCCTAGCATCACCGAGGTGCTCATGGACGAGTTCTGTTTCTGCACCCCGCGCATCATCATGCACATGTGGCTGGCGGAAATCTGCACCGCCACCCCGCGGGCATCCGTTACCGACTGCAGCGCTTCCGCGATTTCCCGGGTCATGTTCTCCTGAATTTGAAGCCTGCGCGAAAACATATCCACGATGCGCGCAATCTTCGACAGTCCGATCACCCTGCCATTGGGTATGTAGGCAACATTGGCGCGCCCGATGAACGGCAGCACATGGTGTTCGCACAGCGAGTAGAACTCGATGTCCTTGACGATCACCATCTCGTCGTTGTCCGAAGGGAAGATGGCCTCGTTGACCAGTTCCTCCAGGTTCTGTGAATAGCCCTCGGTGAGGAAGCGGAACGCGCTGGCTGCCCTGGCCGGTGTCTTTAACAGCCCGTCACGGGAGATATCCTCGCCGAGCGCGGAGATGATTTCCTGGAAACACCGGGTAATGTTGTCTGTCATGTTGAAGCGATCCTCGAATGCGAACTGTTGCCCGCGGTCCATCAGCCAGCGTGCTCAATAAATGTATAAGCATTGTACGCTATCTGATTCATGCTCACGTGGGGAAATCCCGTTGCCACCAGAGGATCATACGGTCGCTTGCAGCTCACCGAGGCCGAGGCGGTCCAGAGGCAACGGCCGTTCGATCCCGTAACCCTGCCCGAAGTCCATGCCTATCGCCACCAGCCGCTCGCGTACGCGGTCGCTTTCCACGTACTCGGCGATAGTAAGTTTACCCATATGATGGCTGAGTTCGTGAATTGATCTGACCATGGCATCGTCGGAGCTTTCGTGCTCGAGATCGCGGATGAACTCACCGTCGATCTTCAGGTAGTCGGCCGGCAGGTTCTTCAGATACGAATAGGATGACAGCCCGGTCCCGAAGTCATCCAGTGCGAAGCGACATCCCATGGCCTTGAACTCCCGGATCAGGTCCGCCGCCATCGCCAGATTGGCGACCGCCGCAGTTTCCGTGACTTCCAGGCAGATCTTCTGGGGTGGTACGCCGGTCTCCCGAAACTGGCTCTTCAGATAGTCCGTGAAGCCCACGTCATTGAGCGTCTGTCCGGACAGATTGATGCTGAGGCCGTCCACCTCGCGCAGCCGACCCGGATTACTGGCCGCCCACTGAAACGCTTCACGGATGACCCACCGATCCAGCGCCGGCATGCGTCCGAAGCGCTCGGCGGCGGGAATGAACTCCGCGGGGTCGATGCTCTCCCGTGCCTCGTCCCTGATCGAGATCAGGACCTCGTAGAGGGGGCGTGAGCCCTTGCCCTGCAGGGGCTCTATCCGCTGGCAGCGCAGCATCAGAAGACCGGCATCCAGCGCCTGGTCCAGGCGAGCCGCCTGCGACATGCTCCTGCGCAGGCTTTCCAGTTCTTCGTCGCCGGGGCTGTAGACGTGAATCCGGTTGCCGCCGTTTTCCTTGGCGGTAAAGCAGGAG
>SL_3KL_010_SEDDRAFT_10006834_pt1 | contig 10161 bp, 8 predicted proteins | sample SodLakKL_010_SED_2_FD_10381 | JGI IMG/M metagenome (IMG submission 10381)
ACCGGCGCCATCGTCACCGCCGAAGACCACAGCATCCACGGCGGCCTCGGCGGCGCGGTCTGCGAAGTCGTGTCGCGGCACCATCCTGTCCCGGTCTCCCGCATGGGCGTGGCCGACCGCTTCTGCAGCTCGGGACGCGACTGGCGTAAGCTCATGGCCCACTACAACCTCGATCACGCCGAGATCGTCCGCCAGGCCGAACAACTGATGTCCGAACGCAAACGCGTTTGTCGTTAAGGAGACTCACGCATCGAACCAGACCAACGGTAAACCCCAAAACCAAAGCGCGCCCGTTGCGGTGCGCGCAGAACACGGAGGCAGAGTATGAAAATCGGATTGTTCAGCGTCCTCTACCAGGCGCTTCCGCTGGAGGAAGCGCTCGACAAGATGAAGGATTCGGGAATCGAGGCCGTGGAACTCGGAACCGGCGGCTACCCGGGCAACCACCACTGCAACGCCGATGAACTCCTGCGCAGCGCCGCCAGGCGCAACGCGCTGCTCGAGGCCGTGAAAAGCCGCGGCATGATCGTCAGCGCCCTGAGCGTCCACGGAAACCCGATCCACCCCGACCCGGAGTTCGCCGCGGGATCCCACGGCGCCTGGCGCAAGACGGTCCGCCTCGCGCGACAGCTCGGCGTCGAGGTGATCAACGTGCTCTCCGGCTGCCCCGGCGCCCCCTCCGGCGGCAAGCACCCGAACTGGGTGACCTGTTCGTGGCCGCCCGACTACGCCGAAATCCTCGAGTGGCAGTGGGCGAAAAAGGTTATCCCATACTGGAAGAAGGAGGCCCGCCACGCGCGCGACAATGGGGTTAAAATCGCCATCGAGATGCACCCGGGATTCGTGGTCTACAACCCCGAAACCCTCCTCAGGCTAAGGGAGGCCTGCGGCGAAGCGATCGGATGCAATTTCGACCCGAGCCACCTTTTCTGGCAGGGGATCGACCCCGTGCAGGCAATCAAGGACCTCGGATCGGCCGGCGCCATGTTCCACGTGCACGCCAAGGACACGTACGTCGACGCGGCGAACGTGCAGCGCAACGGCGTGCTCGACACCAAGCACTACGGCGACGTGATCAACCGGTCGTGGACCTTCCGCAGCCTCGGATACGGCCAGGGGGAAAAGGTATGGCGCGACATGATCAGCACGCTGCGGGTCGTCGGATACGACTACGTCCTCAGCATCGAGCACGAGGACCCGCTCGCCTCCACAGAAGAGGGACTCGCCAAGGCGGTCGCCCTCCTCCAGCAGCTCATATTCAAGGAGAAGCCTGGGGAAATGTTCTGGGCATGAGCCGAATGGCGACCTGCACGAGATCCGATACCGAAATCGATCGATGAAAGCAGTTCCCGACAAACGATTTCTATAACCCAAAACAAAGGAACCAACCATGAAACTCAGTCTCGATACCATCGGATACGGTGGGTATTTCACCCGCGATTACGAGAGCCTCTCGCTCGAGGACGCCTTCCGGCGCGCGGCGAAATTCGGATACGACGCCGCTTGCATTTACGCGCACCGGCCGCTCGGGTTCCCCGGCGACCTCGACGCCGATCGCCGCAAGAAGCTCGTCGACCTCGCTAAGGAACTCGACATCGAGGTCGGCGGCGTGGTCTGTTGCACCAACTACCAGGAGGGCAACCATATGCTGCTCTACCCGCAGGAAAAGGAGATCATGTACACGAAGGCGGCGATCGATCTGGCGGCCGATGTCGGATCCAAGGTCGTGCGCGTCCTCGCCGCCTTTTACGGGTATTTCCAGAACCCGTACGCGAGCCAGGGATACGGGTCTCCCGCCTTCGAGTCGCGCTCGCGCCGGGTCTCCCGCAACGAGGACTTCCTCGAAGCGTGGCACCAGGTCCGCCGCGCCCTCAAGGAAGTCTCCGACTACGCCGCAGACAAGGGGATCGATCTCGCGCTCCAGACGCATCCCGAGATCACCGGTAACAATGAAGAAGCCCTCCAGATGATCGAGGAGGTCGGCGCATCCAACCTGAAGATCGGACTCGACCTCCCGCTCTTCGAGCGCTTCGACCATGAGTTCATCCGCAACACGGTTCACATGATGAAGGATTACATGGTGTACTCGCACACGATCTCCCTCTGCCCCGCATTCACGGTCGGCGGTGCGCCGTACAGCTGGGAAGAGGTCACCCCGGGAAGCGAGCGCGATCCGCTCCCCTGGGACGTCTTCCTGCAGGCGTGCAAGGAAATCGGGTACAACGGTTACTTCTCGCACGAGCAGTGCTCTCCGATCCTGGTCAAGGGACACAAACTCGGCGGAGTCGACGTCGTGGACGAGCGTTACATCGAAGCCCGCAACTTCTTCCAGCAGCAGCTCCGCAAGCTCGGCACGTATTCAGGAAACAAACCGGAGACGGTCTGACTCAGTTGTCTTCGACACCGGGCTCCCGTGGCCCGATCGCATTGGCTCGCCTTCGTTCGTCGAAGGCCTGGTGCTCTGCCACAGCAATCGAAGCGCGTAGGCGGGCCGGGCGGGGGTCGGGTGTTGCATGGGTACCGACTGCCTGGAGGGTCAGAGGCCGTCCTGACCCGAACCGATCCGGGTGATATACATCCGGTTGCAATCCGGACAGGCGGGGACGCTGTCCCTCCAGAAAGTCATTTGTGCATTTCGGTATCCTGTCACTGTCATTTCGCCCTCCGCAGTTCCGCCCCGCCGGGGCGGGTTGTCGGGAGCGAGTCGCACCCACCCGAAAATCGGGTGGCGCTACGGGGAGCCGGGAGATACTCTGCCGCGTCTCGTTCGGGGTGGCGGCGTTGCTCGATTCCTTCACCCGCCCGAGCGGATCTTCTTCAAGGCGGCGAGGGTCTCCCGGTCGTTGATGTTGTCCTTGCCCTTTGGGGTCTCGAGGCAGAATGGAATGTTGCGGAAGGCCCGGTGGACGATGATGGCCTCAAAGCACTCCCAGCCGATCTGCCCCTTGCCGAGGAGTTCGTGCCGGTCCGTGTTCGACCCGAGCTCGCCCTTGCTGTCGTTGGCATGGAGGCAGACCACCTCTTTCCATGGAATCTTTCGGCGGAACCGCTTCAGAAACCGGTCCAGCTCCTCCGGCGTGCGCAGATCGTATCCGGCTGCGAAGAGGTGACAGGTGTCGAGACAGACCGCCAGACGGTCGCGGTGGGACGAGTGATCGAGCAGGTAGGCGATCTCTTCGATCGTTCGCCCGAGTGTGTTCCCCTGCCCCGCCGTAAATTCCAGCGCAATCCGCGTTTCACCGTCGAATCGCTCGAATATCCAGTCGAGCGATTCGAGCACCCGTTGCAGACCCGCCTCGACTCCCCGGCCGCGGTGCGAACCCGGGTGCAGGACGATGAACGGAAGCTCGAGAAGCCGACAGCGCTCCAGCTCGTCGAGCAGCGATTGCCGCGATTTATCGAGGTTCCCGGCGTCGTCCCCCGCGAGGTTGATCAGGTACCCGGAGTGTGCGAAGACGGTGGCGAGACCGGACCGGTCCCGCGCCTCCCGATAGGCCGCGAGGGCCTGATCGGCCAGCGGCGAGGCAAACCACTGCATATTGTTCTTGGTGAAGACCTGGAGGTTCTCGCATCCGAGATCGGCGGCGCGTTCCAGCGCCTTGTGGTGTCCCCCGGCGATCGATAAGTGTGCGCCAAACGTCGGGTGCGAGCGGCGAGGCGATGTCTTGCTGTTCATGTGCGGTCGTGTTGGGAGTGGTGCTTGCCGATGGAGCACGATTGGAGGTTCTGGCGAGGGAGGAGCAAACGCTTGGAAGGCCGCCTCAGCAACAGTAGATCGGGCTCGACCAGGCCATCTGCCCGTCTTCCTGGATGGCTTTGATGTAATAGGGTGTGGTGCGATCGGCAGGGGGATCGACCTCCAGATCCAGGCTCAGTTCCCGTTCGTGGAGCCGGCTCGGATAACGCTGGATGCTCAGGTGCATGCCCAGACCGCCGAAATCGATGGTCTGGCAGTCCTCCAACTCGCTCAGATCGACCCAGGCCTCGCCGGCCTGCGAGCGGAAGTGGATGCGCCCGCTGCTCGTCTGATCGAGAATCAGATCGAAACCGTCGACATCCCCGGTGGTGCGCGAGCGGAAGCTCAGGCCGGCCGGGTGCCGGGCGATGATGCCATCGGCCGCCGAATCAAAGGCTACGGTGGAGGCCTCGCGAAGCTGGCATCCGTCCAGCTTGAGTTCGCCGTCCCAAGTCACGCGGCGACCACGGCCGCGCATCCGGGCTCCGCCCCAGAGCAGTCGGATGCGCCGGGATCCCGCGAGTCCCTCGAAGGCCTGCGGGCGGATCCGGCGCTCCAGTTGCCTGCCGTTGTACAGCTCCAGGGCTTCGAGCGGAGCCGTGCCGCGGGCCCTGGCCGTGAGGCGTTGATGGCTGCCTGCTGCTCCCTCAAGGATGGCGCCCATCACCGCCTCGCCGAGGTGCAGCTCCAGATCGATGCGGGCTCCGGTGGTCCCGTAGCAACGCCGCTCACGCAGGGCCCGGAAGATGGCGTCGCGGGTCAACTCCGTGCTGAGGACGCAGGTGAGGCCGCCGGCGATCCCGAAGAGCCCGGCACCCGGGCCCTCTGCTCCGGGTCTGCCCTTGTGTCCGTCGCTGTTGCAGACCACGCCGACGCGGTAGCCATGGTCGAAGGCATCGTGTAGCATCCATTCGAACACGCCCCAGCACGACGCGATCTCCACCAAGGGGCAGAGATCGGGAGCGAAGTGGCGCCGGATGTCGGCGTAACGTCCTCCGACGTGGGCGATGAGCAACGCCCGGCCGTGCTCACGGATACATTGATAGAAGACTTCGGCCGGATGGGCGGGGCTTTGCTCGTGTGCCGGCTCTTCGATGAGCCAGTGGCTGGACCGGAATATCGGCTGATCCTCTTCCGGGTAGATCACGTTGTGATCGCCACCGGCGGCGGTATTGGCCGACCATTCATAGCCGGGCATCACCGCGAAACGGTTGGATTGATTGGCGTTGCGCACCACGTCATTCAGGCGTTTCCAGTCCTCGTCGCTCATCTGGAAATCGTTGCCCTGGTGGCACGCGAAGTCACAGCGCGCCCAATCGCGGGCGAAGACGAAGTATTCGGATTCGGTGCCCGTGCCGACGGTGGCGTCGGACTGCGCGTGCAGATCGCCCCAAAATTGGCGATAGGGAGTGCCGTCCACCGTCAGCGGATTGCTGGTGGCCTCCAGCGTTCCGGCCCGCACGTGCAGGCGGACGGTTCCCTGCCCCCGGCAGGTGAAGGGTATCCGCGTCGCGGATTCGGGATCCGTGGCGACCTGCTCGGGGAAGGTGAGCGCATCGTCGCCGTCCCGAGTTGCGTGGAGCTCGCCGGGCACGGGAGTCGGATTGCCCCAGGCGTCTTCGCCTTTGACGAAACACTCGCCCGTCGCCGCCGCCGCCAGTCGGGTCGGCATGATGGGCACCAGCCGCTCGGCCGTTCCGGCTACCACGGGAAACACCGGTGAGGAGGGGACCGGTTGAGGCAGATTGCTGTTGGTCGGGTCGACCAGGAGCAGCATATCGTGCCGGCTCTCGATGAAGGTCTGGGCGCGCATGCCCGGAGAGCCGCCGCTGCGATCGCCGAGGGTGATGGTGACGATATCGCCGGGCGAGAGGTGGCCGTCGTCGACATCGATGACCATGCCGCGATGCCAGGGGCGGACGTGGGCCTTCCGGTCGTAGCGTACGGCGAGCCTGGCCGCTCCGTCCGTGCTGACGCTGGTGTATGCCGGTGCGGCCGGTTCATCGAACTGGGGGGCTTCCCAATCGCTGGCGAAGCGCTGGACCAGTTTGATGGTTCCGCCCTCGTCGACGCCGTAGCTGCCGATGGTGTAGCGCAGCGTCCAGGTTCCGATGCTGCCGGCGACCACCGGACCACCGGGTTCCCATGCGACCCGTCCCAGGCAGTGCTCCGCCAGTGCGGGGTCCATGCGCACGGCCCCCGGGACGGCATGGCGATTCGAGGTGCTGCGATCATGCGAAGCAGGGCCGGTCTCGGGGGCGTGTTCAGACATGATTGACAGGAAATCGCTTTTCGGGCGGTACGGAGAGACGCCCTCTGAAACCGGGCTGAAGAGGCGCCTTCATGGAGAAAGAAGCTTCAGAATTCCAGCATCTACCGGGGGGTGCACGCTTCGCAGACGGCGTCGATGACCTCCTCGATATCGCGCTCGGGTTCGCCGAAGTATTCCAGCATGCGCGTCGGATTGCCGGTGGTCGAGTTCTCGCGGCCGCCGGAATCCGCATCGAAGATTACCTTGCCGCAACCGAGGCTCTCGCGTATCCGTTCGGCGAGTTCCCGGCGCGTCCAGAGACGCGGATGACAGACGTTGACCGCGCGCGGCATCCGATCCAGCCGCGACGCAGCCAGAAGCGTGCACCGCACGAAATCGTGCATCGCGATCACCTGCACCCGCTCGTCAGGTCCCCCGCCCAGACTGCGGCCGTCGCGGATTGCTTCCGCCATACGCCGAATGAGCCCACCCTCAGGGCCGTTCGCGTGGTAGTAACGGAGGTGGACGACCCGCGAGCCCGCCTCGTCGCAGAGAAAATCGATCAGCTTCTCCTGGGCGAATCGGGCGAGACCGTACTCGTCGTTCGGGCGCTGGAGGTCCTCTTCCTTGCGCGGTTCCGGGTGCGTGCCGTACACGTTGCCGCTGCAACCGTTCACGATGTCCGCGTACCCGGCGTAACGCGCGGCGATCCGTCCGATTGCCGTGTAGTTGAGCGACCAGATTTTCTCGCGGGCGTCCTCGGCGGCGTGCTCGCTCGGGTCCCACAGTTCGAGGAACACGACGTCGACGTCTGGAAGCGCGGCGGGGTCGCCGGTGCGGACCTCGTAGACCTGAGTCTGAACGCCGATCCCTTCGAGTTCATCGCGCACCGCCGTGTCGCTGAATCGAGCGGCGCCGAACACCGTGCTTCCCGACTCCCGCAATCGGCGGCAGAGTTCACGTCCGATCCGCCCCGAGGCGCCGATCACGAGTGCACCTCTGGGTAGTCTCACAAAATCCGATTCGTTCATTGCGTTGGTTGATTGCGTGGCCGAGCTTTGCATCCGGATCGTCGATTGACAAACCGGAATCGCCATTTTGATTCCTCGATCCCCATGGCCTTCTCACGGAGGTTTTTCAGCAGAACCCCCCGGTCGCCCTGTGCCTCGTGAGAGACGATCGGAGGGAAGATGGTGGAAGGCGGAGCGAGTGAAAAAGCGAGGAGGAACGCTCCCCTACTCCACCGGTCCCTCTTCCGCCTCACGCAGGATCTCGATCGCGTGCCGGGTGTAGTTCTTGAGCAGGTTGTCCGCGGTCCGATCGGCCTCCTCGAGGATGGCCTTCGCCTCGGGGCCGCGCATGCGCGACAGCGCGTGGGCCGCGTCGCGCCGGACTTCCCAGACATGCGGCGTGAACGGCGGCTCGCGGCGGAGAACGTCGATCAGCGGTCTCGTCGCGGCGGGATCGCCGATTTCCCCGAGAGCATACGCTGCGGCGGCCCGCACTTCCCAGGCTTCATCCTCCAGCGCGGCGATCAGTCGCGGCACGGCGGGCCGGCTGTGCAGGGTCCCGAGTTGCCGGGCTGCGTATGCGCGGACGGTGCAGTGGTGGTGTCCGAGCGCCCCGAGCGCGCTCTGTTCGAGTGCGGTGCGGGCCGCTTCGTCCTCGGCCTCAAACTCCAACAACAGCACCGGACCGGGCCAGTTGATTTCGGCCTTGTGGTAGTCCGAGAACGAAAATCCGTGGAAGACGTTGTCGCCCCGGTGCACGGCTTCGGGTGGTACGGGGATCACGTCGAAGCCGTAGTTGTTCACGCGGCCGAGCGCCCCTGCAATCGGTCTCCCGTTGATGCCGATCTCGTGCAGTTCGCCGCCGGACCACGTGGAGATCGCCATCCGGGCATCGCGCAGGCGATCAACCGGGTCGGGGACGGGGATCGTGCAGGTCCCGCGGCCGGCGCGCGACATCCCGAACACCTCCGGTACGTCGGTCGCCGGGTATCGGTGGACCGAGCGCCCGGGCCTCGATAACCGGATATCGTCGACTGCCGGGGTCTCGAACACGATGCCGGACGCATCCGTAATGCGCGCCTTGATGCGCATCGGCACATCCTTCTGATCCGGCACCCATGTGTTCTCCCATGTGACGGCGTAGGGTGCGGACGCGGCAGTGCCGAGATGGCGGTGGATGGCGCCGTCGCGGTACTGGTAGTGCCAGTCCCGGAATCGACCGTTTCCCGCCCAATCGAAGTCGTCGTAATAGCCGATGAAATCGGCGCGCACGACCCCGTCACCCTCGACGTCCGCAAGCAGCACAGGGTGGTCTCCGATCACATCCCCCCGCTGCGGGTATACCACGGTTGCCGCGGTGTGCGGGACGGACGCGTCGCAATACACGCGCAGCGTGAACGCGTATACCCAGTAGAATCCGAACCCAAAGTCGTATTTCGTCTGCGGACCTGCGGCGAAGACGAACGCGTTGGAGCCTGACTTCAGGTGTTCGAGCGGTACCGGGGCAGCCGGGTTGCCCAGGAGGGTGCGGTAGTAATGATGCGGCGCCGCCGGCGTACCAACCGGTTGGGGAATGTCGATCCAGTCGTGTCCGTTGACCCGGAACTGCTGCCCGCTGGTGCCGATGTGGCCGCCCCAGTATTCGACGGCCAGCTCTGCGCGGACCGCGCCGAGCAGGTCGACGCCTTCTATCGTGCGCTCCTGCCGCCGCAGCCACTCGGTCTGCATCGGGTGTGTCGCGCCGGGATCGACCTCTCCCCAGCGGCCTGCGTAGCAATATTCGCGATAGATGACAGGTTCGGAGTCCATGGAGCCGGGTGCACGGGTCATTCTTATACCGGGCTCATATCGCGTCGTGCCCCCGTGGCAAACCGAAAACCGTCCGGCCATCTGCGCCGGACCGGCATCCGGGGCGGCAACCAACCCCGCGTGCGTTCCTGGCGCCGTTTCCGGTGCGATCCTCGCTCAAACCTTGCCATCCGGAGCTCTATCGTTTTTGCATCATTGGCAGGACCAGGCATGGAGGAGTGGAACACTGAAACCGGGTTGAGTCGTGCGGAGTTTGAGAAGCTGACGTTGTACTGCAACCGCTCCGACAACGCCACCGACAACCGCAATCGCGCCGTCGTGCTTGGGTTCACGGCTCCCGGCGTGAAAGTGGCTCCGGGACGGATCGCACACCTGCGGGAGCGCGGTGCAGCCGCGTGGACGACAATGGACCTCGCGCACGCATACCGCGGGCGCCTCGCCGCTTACCGGCGAATCGTGCTCTTTCTGCGACCCGATCTGGTCGTCGTTTACGACGACCTGCTGGCAGAGAAGACGGCGGTGTTCACATGGCTCGCCCATACCCCTGAGCCCGCCTGACGCGGAGGAGGGGCGCGTGCGGGTCCGGCGCGATCCGGCGTCGCTCGAAATGGAGGTGTTCATGTCGCCGGACGACAGCCTCGACTTCGCATGCACCGACCGGTTTGCGATCGATGTCAACGACCGTGTTCCCGCACCCCACCGGCGCACGTTTCCCGCTCAATACCACCTCTCCTGGACCGCTCCTCCCGCTGCCGGCCGGCGGTTTATCGCGGTGATCGCGCTCAACGGAGCCCGCGCGGACACCGGTTGGAGTTACGGAGTCCAGTTCTGCCAGTCGCCGCTGGCGTACACGTACATAAACACCTGAGTCGGTGCGCGTCCGGACGAGGTTCGGTCGTCGGTCAGGGACACCCAGCTGTCGTATCCCGAGCTCCAGAGCAGCGGGTATGTGCCGACTTCGGTCCAACTCCAATCCAGGCGCTCGTTCCACATCCAGATCCGGCCGTGCTCGCCGACGATATAGCTCCACCCGAGCGCGTCGTGCAGGACCCACGGGAAATCGTGTGCGTTCATGCGGCCGATCGGGGTCGAAACCCACTCGCGGTACGTGCGCAGCGGCTGGCCAAGCGCCACGATCAGCGGTTCGATCCACGCCTGCACGATCGAGAGGGCGTACTGCACGTACCCGCGCACCAGGGGATCGGGATCCTGTGCGGCGGCTTCGAGCGCCGCCTGCGCGACCGGCCCCTTCATCATGGCGAGCGAGCGGGCGGCGTTCTGGCGGACCCGCCAGACATTCGTTTGGTACGGCGGCTCGCGGCGGAGCACGTCGATCAGGGGAGCCGTGGCGGCCG
>SL_3KL_010_SEDDRAFT_10006835_pt1 | contig 10160 bp, 9 predicted proteins | sample SodLakKL_010_SED_2_FD_10381 | JGI IMG/M metagenome (IMG submission 10381)
TTGCGTGCCACTTTTAACACAATACCAACTTATTCCACCGGGTTTACCTCAATCTATAAAGCAAATATACATAAGCTAGGTTTCTTGGCGACTTTGCTAATGGTATTAAAGATTATCGACGATTCTGGTTATACCCTTCTTAATCAATGTCTCATTAAAATTGACCAATAAGCCCAGTTTTAACCCGGCAAGTCTCAAGTAAGTCAACACCTGTTTTTGGTGTACGGGTGCAATTGCCTCAACGGATTTAACTTCTATTAAAACTTTCCCTTCAACAATCAAGTCAGCTCGAAAGCCTTGATCCATTTTTAATTTATTCCAAACTAACGGTATTCCTTGTTGACGAGAAACCAATAAACCTTTCTGGTCCAATTCATAAAATAATATGGATTCATACACGGATTCAAATAAGCCAGGTCCTAATTCAACATGGATTTGATAACATGTATCAACGATAATTTTGGAAAGCTCGTTTTCAGTCATAAGTTCTTAATTCTGCATTAAAAAAACTCCGCAGCTTTTAACCTCAATAACCTTAGTCCTAAATCTTTATGAAATTAAGTTTATTTTCTTTGCGTACTTTGCGGCTTAGCGTGCCATACTTTTTGAGATCCTGTCTATTTAATGGGTTCACGCGAAGGCGCGATGGCGCGAAGGTTTTCTTTGTTGTTCGTCACTATTGATACGATCTCAACCCTTTCTCCGATGAACTGGCTTTTATTCCCAAATTTAAAACAATCCTAAAAAACCAACACTTTGTCGCTTTCTACGACCCATTGGGTCAACTCTGCCATGGTGCTCATGGCTGCACCCTTAACCATCTCAACACCCCTTAAACCCCTTGCATCGGCGCAACTGCCGCAAATCTTTACTTCGGCCCCTTTTTTAATAGATAGCTTCAGCATCCGCTCAATGTTATAGTATCCGTTTGGAGTCTTTTGATTGGCTACTGCACAAGCTGCAGCATCGGCCATCAGAAAAATATTAACTCCAACCGTTGGATGATCTTTTCCCAATTGATTGGCGAGGCGAAGTGCATTGTAGGCCTTTTCGGTACCATAAGGACCGTCATTGATAATAATTAAAATCTCCATGGTTCAATCGTTATAATTACCAAATTAAAAAATCCATAGCTTCTCCGTGTAACTTTCATTGGAATCGAGTGGTCAAAACAAATAAAATCCCCTGGGTTTTCCTCTGTTTTTGTTGAGCAACTCCCATACGATATCTATATCGAACCCATAGAGTTCCATCAAATCAAAGTCCAAAACGGATACTATCTCCTCGGTTTTTGCACCCTTTTTACAGACAAAAAAACCGATCACTCCTTAACGGGCGTAAGTAATGGCCCGTTTTTCGCGAATGACGGTCACTTTTACATGACCGGGGTATTGCATTTCTTCTTGGATTTTCTGGGAAATCATAAAGGAAAGATCGTCGGCGAAAGAATCGGTGACTTTGTCGCTCTCCACAATGACGCGCAGCTCTCTACCGGCTTGCAGTGCATAAGCTTTTTGAACTCCTTCAAAAGCCATGGCCAGTTCCTCAAGTTCTCCGATCCGTTGCAAGTAGCTCTCCAGTATTTCGCGTCGGGCACCGGGTCTCGCCCCGGAAATGGCATCACAGGCCTGAACAATTGGAGAAATAATGTTGGTCATTTCCACCTCATCGTGATGGGCGCCTACGGCATTGCATACCACCTCATTTTCCTTGTGCTTTTGACAAATCTTCATACCGAGCAATGCGTGTGAAAGCTCAGATTCTTCCTCGGCAACTTTACCGATATCGTGCAGCAGACCGGCTCTTTTAGCCATCTTCACCAGTTTGGGACTAAGTCCGAGCTCTGACGCCATAATCGCACACAGATTGGCAGTTTCAATGGAGTGTTTCAATAGATTTTGGCCGTAAGAAGAGCGGAAACGCATACGTCCGATCATTTTCACAAGATAGGGTTGCAGCCCGTGGATATCCAATTCGATGACAGCGCGCTCCCCTATTTCTACAATTTGTTCGTCCAGTTCTTTCCTCACTTTAGTAACCACCTCCTCTATTCTGGCAGGGTGAATCCTTCCATCCGCAACCAGTCGTTTGAGGGACTGACGACATATTTCCCTTCGAATGGGATCAAAGCTCGATATAACAATGGCTTCGGGTGTATCGTCTACGACAATTTCGGCACCTGTTGCCGCTTCCAATGCGCGGATATTACGCCCCTCCCTACCTATGATCTGTCCTTTGAGATCATCTGAGGTCAGATTAAAAACAGTTACCGTATTTTCAATGGTAACCTCTGCACACATTCTCTGAATAGACTGAATAACTATTTTTTTAGCCTCTTTGCCTGCGTTTACTTTGGCTTCTTCAATGGTATCTTTCACAAGGGCGAGGGCGTCGTTTTCCGCTTTTGCTTTCACTGCATCCAGTAGTTCTTCCCTGGCTTCAGACTCACTCATTTTAGCAATGGTTTCCAACTTTTTAATGCGTTCTTCATTGATTTGCTCGATTTCGTCTTTTTTCCTTGCCAGCACCTTAAGTTGAGTTTCCAGATTGGTACGAGTGGCTTTGAGTTCCGCTTCCTGCTGTTCAAATTGATCTCTTTCGGACTGCAACTCCCTTTGCTTCCTGATCAGGTCTTTTTCTTTGTCCACCACGGACATTTCCCGTTCCTTAAAGTCCAGTTTGAGTTGAGAGCGCTTTTCCTCCACTTCGGCCTTCATCTTGGAAAATCGTTCTTTGGCCTCTTGAATCTTCTGTTGCTTGATGGACTCATTTTTACTTTCGGCACGCGACAGAATTTTTTCGGATTTGGTTTCGGCTTCTGAAATTATCCGTTTTGCCGTCAGGCGGGCTTCTTTGATTTCGAGATCAGACTGTTTATTGATCTCCTGGATTCTTTGTTTATTGAGTCGCTTATAAGAAGCGGAGAGGAGCACATAGCTGATTGCAAAACCGGCAATCAATGCGACCACTCCTACTATAATGATGGTTTCCATTTTTCAATAGTTTAAATGATTTTAAAATACCCATTCATCAAAAATGAAAAGGACTAAGCACAATTAACGGAAACCAAACTGATAATCAGGTAAGGGCAGAGTCCAGGACTCTTTCAAGCGCTTTGAGTTTTTGTTCAACCTCAGAGTCAGATTCACTGGTTGCGGGGGTCACTTCATTGAGATCCATTGCATAAGTCAGTAAAGCCATGGCCATACAATCCTGCATGTCCCGATCTTTATAAGTACTCTGGAAAGCTCTCACTTTTTGGTTTATTTCCCTTGCGATGGTCTGAATAAGTTCTACCTTGTCATTACCTACGCGTACGGGATAAGATCTTCCACAGACATTTACTTTGGTGCTCTGTAAGTCCTCCTCCATTCTCAATTGTTTTCAATCCATCGGATACAATCGTCCAATTCTCTGGTATAGTGATCAAGCTTTTTGATAGCTGTTTTCAACTGCTTTAAACGCTCGCTGCCCATTTCCCGCCCACTTTCAGCAGTTTGAGGGTCACCGTTAAGTTTTTTTAATTCTATTTTATAATTTTCAAGCTCCTCAGCAAGGAGACTGTTTTTCCTTTTTAAGTCATCGCGCTCCGCGATCAGCCGCTCTACTTTGGCCAATATTTCATCGAGTTTTCCCACATTGGATGACATACCAAACTTTTGTTAATACTCACAAATTTAATGTATTTATAATCATTTTTTATAATATCTTGCCCAAAAGTTTTTTTGTTTTTGGTACTGCTCCCTTTTGTCCAGGGTCGACCTACAATCCCCGAGGATAAAAATAACCAAGTTACCTCAATTCAACCTGGAGGTGGTGTTTTAATGCCCCGAGTACTTTTTTAATCATCTTATGGATCTGCTTGTCGGTCAATGTTTTATCGGGCGCTGAGAACACCAGGTTTACCGCATATGATTTTTTATTTTTACCGAGCTTTTCATCGTCCTCATAAACATCGAATAATTCAACGGAATCAAGGTACTTCCCACTGTTTTTTACAATCAACTCCTCTAAATCCACAAACCTGCATTCACGGTCCACCACCAAGGCCAAATCCCTTTCTGTGGATGGGTATTTATTCACCGGCTGACTGACTACCTGTTGTTTTGCAGCGACTTTGAGTAAGGCCGGCCAATCAAATTCTGCGTAAAACAGGTCCTGATCCAAGCCCATGTCACTGCAGAGGCCTCTATTTATTTTTCCTGCGATGGCCAGATTCCGGTTGGCCCTTCGACAAACAATTCCGTAATCCATCAGGTCATTATCGATTTCTTCTTCTTCAAAATTCCGGAGGCCCAATTTACGAAAAACGGATTGCACCAATCCTTTGAGTACGAAAAAATCTGAAGGCTTTGCTTCATTTGTCCAATTTCCGGTCTCCCACTGTCCAGTCAAAGCCATGACCAATAATTCCCTTTCTACAATATCCCCTTTCTCAATTCGGTATGTTTTTCCGAATTCAAAAAAAGCGAGATCGGTTTGTCTTCTGTTTACATTATGAACCATCGTTTCCACTGTCGAACGGACCATATCCGGACGCATAATGTTCAATTGCTCATTGGAGGTGTTTTGAACGTAAACCAGGTCCTTCCTGTCTTCTTTGTAATACGAAGAACGGGAAAGAGAGAGATTCATCATTTGGGTCAGGCCTTTGGAACACAGGTGATCTGCGATTCGATTGGTCAGAGTGAATTTATCGGGAAAGGAAGAACTGATGAGGGGTATTTGTATGTGATCACCCATCGGTATTTTATCAAATCCGTAAATTCTCAGAATTTCTTCTATCAGATCGGCTTCTCGTTTTACATCGGCTTTATTGGTGGGTACACGGACCAATATGGCTTCGGGACCGGCCTCAACAATTTCCATATCCATGGCATTGAGAATGACCGTGATTTGCTCTTTGGAAAGAGCAGCGCCTGTCAATTTCCTAACGCGCTCATAAACGAGATTGATTTCCTGAGATCGAATGGGGTTCGGGTAATGGTCAAATACCGGTGATGCGGGATTTCCCCCGGCCACTTCCCGGATGAGTAAAGCAGCTCTCTTCAATGCAGGGAGAGTGAGAGCGGGGTCGCTACCCTTTTCGTATATTTTCGCCGCTTCGGTGCGCAATAAATGGCGAGTACTCGTTTTTCTAATTGAAATGGCTTCAAAATGAGCAGATTCCAGAAAAACGGAAGTGGTATTTTTACTGACCCCTGATTTCAATCCTCCAAATACCCCTGCCATACAGAGGGGACGATCTCCGGCATCGCAGATCATTAAATCTTCGGAATGGAGTTCTCTCTCCTCTTCGTCCAGGGTTGTAAATTTCGTACCTTTGGCCAGCTGTTTTACACGTATGCCTCCACCCTCAATTTCATTCAGGTCAAAAGCGTGAAGGGGTTGGCCGTATTCCAACAACACAAAATTGGTGATNTCGACAATATTGTTNAGNGGNTTNAGTCCCACGGATTTGAGCTTGTTTTTGAGCCATTCCGGACTTTCNTTCACNTNCACGCCCTCAATGATCAAACCCGAATATCTGGGACAGGCTTTGGTATCTTCTATTGTTATCTCAAAATCTGTATTCCCCTTCCCCTCTTTGAAGGGGCGAAGATCAGGCCATTTTAAATCTTCACGATAATCGGAATGAACCCGCAGGTACGCCAATAAATCTCTGGCTACTCCCATGTGAGAGGTGGCATCAGATCGATTGGGTGTCAACCCGATATCAAAAATTACATCCTTTTCTACCGGAAAAATTTGGTCTATAGGAGTACCCGGCTCAAAAGCTTCAGACAACACCATGATTCCGTCGTGATCGTCACCCAATCCGATTTCGTCTTCGGCACAAATCATACCTTCAGACCGCCGGCCTCTGATTTTTACTTTACCAATCTCAAAAGGAGCTCCTTTGGTGGGATAAATGGTGGAACCGACCGGGGCTACGACAACCGTTTGTCCACGGGCCACATTGGGGGCACCACAGACTATATCCAATGGATTTTCACCTCCTATATCTACAACAGTAACACTGAGCTTATCGGCATTCGGGTGGGCACTGCACTCGAGTACGCGTCCCGTTACCAGGCCTTCCAATCCCCCGGGAATGGAGGTGTATTTTTCGATTCCCTCTACTTCCAATCCGATAGACGTTAAAATTTCTGACAGTTCTTCGGGACTTTGGGAAATGTCCAGGTATTTTTTTAACCAGTTGTACGAAATATTCATAACTGAATTTTAATTTGCAGGGACAAAGATAGTAAAACCATCATCAGGAAAGGGCCGACTTTTTAAAGTTTTTGGATGGAAGGAGGAGGGGGATTTATCTATTTATTCATGTGCTTTCTACCATTGCTTTGTGAGAATTTTTCACCGCGAAAACAGAGTTATAAAAACCACTCCTAAAAAACCCGAATGGAAAGAGCGCCCTCGCGGGATACTCACTAGTCGGTTATATTAAACTTAACCGTCTGCAAAACATCCCTGGATTCGCTGGTGCGCTCAGAAACGAAAGCGACAATACTGCATTTTTCAGCCACCCACCAACCGTCCTCCTCCGGAAGGGTAAAAGAGTAGGACCGATTAACCGATTCATGAGGACTTAACTCAGTACTCAACAGGTCTCCGGTAACGGATGAGATAACCTTTCTCAGGACATTGTTGTGAACGTAATTGTCGATGACCCCGCTGGGATGTTCCTGTGGGTCAATGATTCCGGACTCTATTACGTACACCGTAAATCGGTAATCCCCTTCCATAAAGTCCCTTCCGGTAATGGAAAAGTCCATTGTGAGCTCTCTGCTGTCAGTGTTAAATTCGTGTTCTACATCGATTGTGAGCGGAGCAAAATCCTGAAGTTCGGAAAGGACATACGAAGCCCAGCTTCCCAGATTGGCAATGGGTCGGTATTGTTCCCCGGGAAAGAGTTTTCTGTTGATACTGGCTGCGGGTTTTCCAAGATACAAACCGAGGTGATCTTCAATTTGAACACCGTATTGAGTGCGGAAATCATATTTACTGTTTTCTTTGGGTTGTCCCAAAAAGGGCGTGTAAATAGAGACTACCGCGATATTATCTCCAAACTGCCCCTTCATTCGTTCCAATTCAGCGCCTCCGGTAGGACAGTTGGGACAACTGACCCCTGTAAGTTTCTCCACCAGCACTACCTGGTCGGAATCGGGTTGTTCAAACTCGGGTATCATCACTTCTTTTTCATCGCAACTCCCGAATAGGAGCGCCAACAGCAGCAAGATTGAAAAATATTTTACTTGAGTCATCATTTAAAAATTTGAATTTACAGTAAATCGAACGCCGCTAAAGGCGGGTTCCAGTCTACATATACCCCCGGTACAAACCACCCCTTCGACTTGCTTCACATAGCTTAGCGAAAATCGGTTGGCTCCGGTGTTGTAGGCAACAGATGCAGTGGGATATATCAGATCGTCAGTCATGGTAGGATCGACATTGTACATGGCCGATGCTGAAAAAATCCACCGCGGAGCAATGCTGTACTCGGCCAACAAGAAAATCCAGCTNCCNAAGTCCTGGTCGGTATCCATGTACTGGGCTTCGANCTTCAGCGCATTTCGTCGGTCGAATCGGTACAAAAACTCAGCGTAGGGCGTCAAGGTCTTTACCATNGGCGCNAGGGGTTTTCCCTCAAATCGATCCTGATCGTATTCCTGNCTCTGCAGTCCAACGGATAAGGTCCAGTCTCTCTGATAACGGTATTTGGCTTCCAGTAAAAATTCCCTGTAGAACAAATTTCCATCCAGATCAGTAATATTGGAAGTATTGGCAATAAAGTCCCAGGTGCGGTTGGGAGAATACCGGACATCCAGTTGAACGGCCCACTCTCCCAATTCCTGAGTGGCCGGTACATAGCGGGAGGTAAGTCTGTAGGTGTTTTGACGACTCATGGGAGGTAAAAAGTTGATTTGGCCGAAATTGAGTTCCAGTTGCGGATCCGTCTTGAAGGAGAAGTAATCGGTTCGTTTCCCCTCAAGTGTAATGCCCCAACCGGATTGGCTGTACGAGAGTGAACTGTAAAAAACAGTGCCGGCTTCCTGCACCAGTCGCCCCTGTGCTGTACCACCCAATCCGTCTTCGCGAAGAGCATATTGATCGTACATCAGTTCGGGTGTTTTATAGGCAGCCTCTACATACCAGCTGATCGGACCGGCCGAAAGTAGATTATACAGTGAAAAAGCATAAGTGTTGTAGGTGAGGTCCAAACCCTCTCTGTCCTTGGGGGTATAAAAGCGAAGGGTATTGACCAGTCGCTCCATGCTGGCATCATCGAGGCCTCTGGATACCACTCCAAAACCGGGAGCAAGGGTGATGGAATTGTCCTGCCCCAACTGCAAAAAACCGTCCACTGATAAACCGCGGATGACGGATTCATAATGAGTGAATTGCCGCTTTTGCTTTCCTGCAAACCCCTTGATGGTCCAGTTTTCATCGAAATCGTAGGACAACCGAAGGCCAATCAGGGCGTTGTCGATCAGGAGAGGACGCTCTTCGTAAGCCCTGAAAATAATTCCGGAGCCAATCTGATCGTAAATATACCCACCGGTAAGGGTCAGATCATTAATTTTCCGTTGAATGAACCACCTGCCAATACCGTGGTCATTATAGGAGCCCGTGGGGTTCAATAAAGCAGAATTATTGAACATATCGAAGCGGACTCCAAAATCAAAACCCCAATTAGAGTAATTGAGGGTCAGCCAGGTATCAGAACCAAATAATTGATTGTCGTATTGAGGGGTATTATCGGCGCCAATCGCAGAGTCCCTCATGTAAAAACTGACATTGGTCTCCAGGTTTCCAAATAATCGGCCCCCGTCATTTTGGGCGGACAATTCAGCGTAAAATAAAGAGAATACCAAAAAACAAATCAGGCTAGACTTAATAAAATTCATCGCTTTGACCTTCGTTTTAAAATTTCAGTGAAGGTATAAAAAATCTTTTTAAAGCGTTAAATTTATAAATAAGTTTAAGAATTCAGTTAGGAGGTCGAAGATTTCTTTTTAGCTTTACTCATTGTTCATTAAATCATCAAATATGAAATACCTGATTATATTCGCACTTTGCAGTTTTTCCCTGCTTTTTAGCCAAACACTGCTGGGGCAACGTACCCTTCCCGATGTCAATGTACGCACACTTGAAGGCCAAAGTGTCAAAATCTCAACCCACGCAGAAAACAATAAGATTACCTTTATTACTTTTTGGGCCACCTGGTGTGTTCCCTGCCGAAGAGAGCTGGACGCACTGGCCGACATATACGAGGATTGGAAAGAAGAATTCGATCTTGAAATCGTAGCAGTATCCATTGACGACACCAGAGGCCTGGCCAGGGTGAGACCCATGGTTCAGCAAAACGGATGGGAGTTCATCATTTATACCGATTCCAATCAGGATTTAAAAAATGCTTTAAATTTTCAGACCATCCCTCAGAGTTTCCTCGTGGATGCAAAAGGCAACATCGTATACTCCCACTCGGGGTATATGCCCGGAGATGAGTTTGAACTGGAAGATAAAATCAGGGATTTAGCAAAATAAACCGTTGAAGAACCTTTCCCGGGGGAGGAATCATCCGAACAGTGCATTATCGTAAAGATTGGATTAAATTTACTTGACGTAACGAGTAGGCCGCTTTTTCTGAATGCGTATTACCCTCTATTTTGTTTGGCGATATCGAGCGACAGTGAAAATAAATGGGACACTTCCACGGCTGAAACTTGCCCCAGGTTACCCAGTGCATAATCAATTCTGACACTTCCTATTTTAAGTCCTACCCCAAAATTGGGTTGTACAGTCCAGACGGTAGAGTCTCCATTGATGTCCTCCAACATTTTTTGAAAATTATACACACCGCCCCGAAGAAAGACCAACTCTCTAAACCCCACTTCAAGGCCCAGTCTGGGATCCATACTCACTGGATCTGCACTCAGTAAAGTATTTCTCTTGCCATCGGTTGTGAAATGAAAATCGCATGCAAGGATCAAAGAAAAGTCTTCTCCAATATCTCTGTGGTGAGAAAAACCCAGCGTAATCTGGGGCAATGCGACTTCTGTAGATTGGTCGGGAACCTGATTGTTCGTCTGTTCAAGGATGGCTTTTTCCTCTTCTGTAAAAGAGAATGTCCACGAATTGTAAGTGGTGGAAATGTC
>SL_3KL_010_SEDDRAFT_10006836_pt1 | contig 10159 bp, 13 predicted proteins | sample SodLakKL_010_SED_2_FD_10381 | JGI IMG/M metagenome (IMG submission 10381)
AAGATACTATACGATGGGGGGCGGGGGGCCAGAATTTTGGGATAGCCGTGAGAGTAATAATACTCTACCCTCTGTCCTAAAGATACTATTTTATAGATACGACCGTCAAAGATACTATCACACATATAGATACTATCTATAAACCACAGGAGAGATAAATGGGAGGGATAACGATACCGGTAGAGGAATTTGCGCCGCACGAGTATCAGGTGGAGGTGTTGGGTGATTTTGATGCGGGGGCATACAAGTATGCGTTATTGAACTGGCACAGGAGGGCGAGGAAGACAACATTAGGGATAAACTTATTGATACGAGAGGCATGCAAGAACAAGAACAAGGTATATGGATATGTAGCGCCGACATATAGGCAGGCGAAGAGTATAATATGGACAGACCCGAACATGTTATCGAGGTATTTACCGGAAGAGGTAGTAGCAAAGCGAAGCGAGACAGATTTATTGATAAAGTTCAAGACGGGAAGTTTATTGGTAATCAGGGGGGCGGACAATCCTGACAGCATAAGGGGAACAGATTATGAGGGGTTGTTCATAGATGAGTTTGCACAGGTAAAGCCAGAGATATGGGAGGAGATATTAAGACCGATAATAGCGCAGGATCCGAACAGGTGGGCGATATTCGCATTTACGCCGAAGGGAGTAAATCATGCGTTTGAGTATTGGAACAAGGCGGAGTATTGGGAGAATTGGTCGAGGTATTTATTAAAGGCATCTGACAGTAGGATAATGCCGGAGGAAGAGTTAGAGCAGGCGAAGTCAGAGATGCCGGATGTATTATATCGACAGGAGTTCGAGTGTGAGTTTTCGGCAGGAGACGAGTATACGTTAATAGTGCCGGATGATATAGACCAGTTAAAAGGGATAGTAAAGATAGAGCGTAATCCGAGGATATATATGTCGTTAGACCCTGCAGCGGGTGGAGATGAGGCGGTGTTAATGACGTTTGAGGGGACAGAAGTAAGAGACATCAAGACATATAATATAAAAGATACTATGAAGTTAGTTGGCAAGGTAATGATAGAGTATCGGCGTAGCAAGGCAGACCAGATAGGTATAGACAGTTGTGGTATGGGAAAGCCGGTAGCGGACAGGATAAAGGAGTTAGGTGCTAATGTAGTATATGTAAATAGTGCAGAGAAGGCGATAGAGGCTGACAGGTATCAGAATGTAAGGGCAGAGATGTGGGATGTAGCAGCGGGTATGATACGAGGGGCGGAAGTAAGTTATATAAAAGATTATGAGTTAAGGCGTCAGTTAACAGCGGTAAATTATATTCCGGAGCAGTTAAACAGTAACGGGAAGATAAAGTTAGAGCCAAAGCAGAAGGTAAAGGAGCGTATAGGGAGGAGTCCAGACTGGGCAGATGCGTATGTGATAGGGGTATATATGTACAAGAAGTATGGCAAGGGGATGTTTGGTAGTCCGCAGATACAGAGGCATAGGCGTCAGGTAACAGATTATGATCCATATGGAGTAAAGAGGAAAAATTTAATAAGGCGAAGATTAACAGGGAGTAGAATATGACAGGCAGACCGAGTGTACCACCTATGCCAGAGCTAAGAGTTCCCCAAGACGAGGCAGCTGAAAAGGCAAAGAAGGATAGAGCTGCAAAATTAGAGAGCAAGCGTAGGCGAGCGAGTACAATATTAACAGGGGATTTAGAAGAGCCGGAGACAGTAATGAAACAGATATTGGGAGGATAAATGAGCGGAAAGACACCGAGTCCGAGGCCAGAGCCGAAGAAGACGCCGAAGAAGACGCCAAAAAAGACTGGTGGTGATGATTCATCAGGAATGATAAAAGCAAAGCGCCGGAGACCGAAGACGATACTTTTCGGGGATGAGGGTGGTAGGCCTTTCACCTCGATATTAGGCGGATAAATGGAAGGTAGTAATGGATACAAAGACACTATGCAAGAGATTTAAGAAGATATCATCAGACCGAGCGGTCATAGAGAGCCATTGGCAAGATATAAGCAGGCATTTTTTGCCGGAGCGGTATTCCACGTTAGTGAAGCAAGTGCCGGGGCAGCAGTTTGATACAAACATGTATGACACGACAGGCATGCATGCATTACAGATAATGGCAAGTGGTATACACGGTTATTTGACTAACCCGAGTGACAGGTGGTTCATGTTATCTGTAGGCGAGGGATATGGTGCTGAAACGGACAAGTGGCTTAATAGGGTATCGCAGCTAATTTTTGATACTTTGAACCAGTCAAACTTTAGTGAACAGATACATGAGGCTTATTTAGATCTGGTAAGTTTTGGGACTGCATCTTTTTATGTTCAAGAGGGTACAGGCGAAGAGGATGTAGTGTATTATGCTCGACCTATAGCAGAGATATATTTACTTGAGAATTCAAGTGGGCAAGTAGACACAGTATTTCGTAAGGTAGAGATGACAGCACGACAGGCGAAGCAGAGATTTGGTGATAATCCGGGTGAAACAGCTTCAAAGGCATTAAAAGCGAACAAGCCTGAAGAGGATATAGAGTATTTGCATGTAGTGTTGCCACGAGAAGAGAGAGACACAAAGAAAAAAGATTCCTCTAATATGCCTTTTGCGAGTGTTTGGATAGATCACAAGACAAGCGAGCAGGTGTCAGAGGGTGGTTATAGAGAGTTTCCTTTTATGATACCGAGATATTCTAAGACTACTGGTCATGCCTATGGATATTCGCCATGCATGTTGGCATTACCTGAGGTGCGGATGTGTCAAGAGATGAGCAAGACTCTCTTAAAAGCAGCACAGAAGTTAGTAGATCCGCCGATAGTGTTACCTGATGATGGATATTTGTTACCTTTTGACACTACTCCGGGAGCAGTAAACTTCAAGAATGCTTCCGTTCAGTCCGATCTTGACGTATTACAGTTGCCACATCAGCTTCCGATAGGTGACGATATGTTGAATCAGCGCAGGAAGCAGATACGTGATTTATTATTCACAGATTTATTTCTTATGTTGGCAGCGTTGAGAGACAAACAGATGACCGCCAAAGAGGTAGCGGAACGTGTATCGGAGAGAATGATAATACTTGCTCCGGTGTTAGGCAGATTAACCAGAGAACTTTTAAAACCTGTTATCGAGAGAACTTTATCAATATTGTTTAGAGCGGGAAAGATACCGGAGCCACCTGCTGAGTTGCAGGGTCAGGAAACGCAGGTTGAGTTCATATCGCCATTAGCACAGGCACAGAAGTCAGCTAAGGTAGGCAGTATCAATGAGATGATGATGATAGTATCGCAGATGGCAGCAGCGATACCTGAGGTAATTGATACAATAAATGGCGAAGAGGTAGTCAGAGAGATAGGAGCGGTATATAATTTGCAGCATTTGTTGAGATCGGATAAAGAGGTAGAAGAGATACAGCAGATGAGAAAAGAAGCACAGCAGCGTCAGATGATGTTAGAGCAGGGATTGGAAGCGAGCCGGATAGGAAAGAACGCAGCGGAAAGTGAAGAGAAGTTAAGGGGGTGATGAATGAAGTTAGAGAAAATGGAAGACAAGCAAAAGAAGTATATAGAATTATTCGAGAACGAGACTGGCGAATACATACTTGAAGATTTAAGCAAGTATTGTCATATACGCAACACTACTTATAACGACAATCCGAATAGAATGGCATTCAACGAGGGTAAGCGTGCAGTTGTTCTGCACATTAAGTCTATGCTCAGAATGGATATAGACAAGTTAAAGAAGGCAAAGAACAAAGGGGAGGTAAGACATGGCTGATAATCTTGACCAGCAGAATGTTGAAAATCAAGACCAGCAGAATGAAACGCAGGAAACTCAGCAGGAAACGCAGGAGCAGGAACATTGGTTAGGCGAGTTGGCAGATAATCCTTCATTTGAGAAATTCAAAGATAAGGAACCTGTAGACTTGGCAAAAAGTTATTCTGAGCTTGAGAAGTTGGTCGGTAAAGAAAAGATAGCTTTACCGGAGGATGCGGATTCAGAGTTATGGGATGATGTTTGGAGCAGGTTAGGCAGACCGGAGAGTTCTGACAAGTATGATTTGGGAGAAGCCAAAGAGAAGTTGGAGCAACTTTCTCTTGATGAAGAGGCTCTGAACGAAGTAAAAGAGGTAGCTCACGGATTAGGATTAAACAACAAGCAACTGTCAGGCTTAGTTGATAAGTATGCTGATATAACAACAGGTCAGTTGGAATCTTTAAAAAGCCGAAAAGAGCAGATACAAGAGGAAAACGTTGAAGGTTTAAAGAAGGAATGGGGTGCAGCTTTTGAAGAGAGAGCAGGACAAGCACATAAAGCATACAAATCTTTATGTGGGGACAACGAAGCCTTGCGTAAGAAGATAGAGGATAGTGGCTGGGGTAATGACCCGGATTTTGTGAAGATGTTTTATAACATATCACAACAGCTATCTGAAGATTCTTTAGGTGGTCAGACGCAACAGAGTTTCAGTAAGACACCTGAAGATGCAAAGGCAGAAATAAAAGAAATACAGTCACAGGGGTCTGATGGTCCTTTTTGGAACGAATCGCATCCTGAACATGAACGTATGGTAGAGAAAGTAGATAAGTTATATAAGTTTGCCTATCCCGAACTGGCAGCTTAGTGTTTTGAAGCGAGACAAGCTTGAACAAGCCCTTGCGATGTAAGACACACAACAGGAATAGCCCTCAGAGGCGTGAGGTTAGCTTCTAAGAGGACTTTTCTGAAAAGGTGGGATAAGACCTATGTGTCCCCCACAACGTGGCTCACACGTCAAAAATGAGCATCACGGGTCTCTTTTGAGGTAACCCTAAAGTAGATAGGTTGTGTTGTGTAGACACGACAGAAAGAAAACAAAGGAGATACAAATGTCGATTGATACACTTTACGGCAGACAGTATGAGGATAACATCGTGGCTGGAGTACAGCAGATGGTATCTAAAATGCGGGAGAAAGTTACCGTTAAGTCTGGCGTACGTGGTGAGAGTAAGGCGTTTGGCTGGATAGACTCGGTTGATGCTCGTGAGAAGACCGTCAGGCATTCTGACGCTGTCATTGACGACCCGGGTCACAACAGAGCTACAGCGTACTTACATTATTACTACAAGAAGCTTATGCTTGATCCCGATGACGAGATCAAAGTTATAGCAGACCCGAAAAGCACATATGTCAAGAATACGCTTGCATCATTGAGGCGTAAGATTGATGATGTGATAATTTCGGCTGCATTCGGGACAAAGTATACAGGACAAAAAGGAACTTCTACATCAAGCTTTCCTCAAACGCAAGAGATAGCTGCAGATGGAACTAACGTAATCACGTTGGAAAAAATCATAGCAGCTCTTGAGTTGTTTAACGATGCAGATGTAGATGAGAACGAAGAGAAATATCTTGCAGTAAGTCCAAAAGTTCTGTCAGAATTGCTTTTGACAGATAAGCTTACAAGCGCAGACTATATGACCTTGAAGGCACTTGTGCCGGGTAAAATGGTTAATGCTTTAGGCTTTAACTTTATGGTCACAACTCGTTTACCAGTAAGCAACAATGTAAGAGATTGTCTTGCATGGTCAAAGAGCGGGTTGGGTCTTGCAGTAGGCAAGGACATAACTGCTAAAGTGGATGAAGATCCGGTCAAACATTATAGCTTTTACACTTATGCGTCTTCTATGATAGGAGCGACACGTACACAAGATGAAAAGGTTATAAAAATCCAAGCAAACGAAGCCAAGGCACTTGGCGCTTAAACAGGAGGTGAATAATGGCTACTCTGAGAGGAGATAATTTTACAAAAGCTGAGAAATTCACTCCTGCAACGGAGTCAATTCTTGGCAGAGGTCTTTGGGACGGAAAATTGCGAGTCTGTGTTGATAGTTGGCAGGCAGCCGAACAAGGCGATGACAACTTGACTGACGGAGATATCATCAAAATGGGAAGGATACCGGAAGGTGCTACTTTTCTGTTTGCAATTTTAAGTTCTGATGATCTTGGGTCGGACACACAGAGGCTTCATGTTGGTTATGGCGCTAACGCTAACGAATGGCTGGCGAATGAAGATGCAACGTCAGCGATTGCAGATAAGTTTATCGTTAGTGCAAGCGGGACTACTATGACGGAAGATGCAAATGTTAACGTCAGGTATACTTCCGGTGGTGCTAATGCGGCAGCTAACGCAAACATCGAGCTTATTACTGTGTATACATCTGAGTAAAAAGCAAACAAACGGTGTGAGGGGGGTGTCATTCGGGAGACACCTCCACACATCTAACAATGGGGGAAATTATGGCTAAAGCGTTATGGACATTAAACATAAACGATTATGAACCTGAGATACGTGATATAACATATCCGTATTTAAAGCGATATGCTGCAAAGTGTGGCGCAGAATTCAAAGAAATAACTGAACGCAAGTTTCCAGACTTTCCAGTATCTTACGAAAAGATGCAGTTACATAAACTTGGTGAGCCATATGAGTGGAACATCTTTTTTGACGCAGATGCTTTGGTACATCCTGATACACCTGACTTCACAAACTTTTTAAGCAAGGATACGATAGCTTATAATAAGCTTGATTTTGCTAATATTAGGTTCAGATACGACAAGTATTTCAAGAGAGATGGCAGGAACATAGGGACAGGCAGTTGGGTAACCTTTGCAAGTAATTGGTGTTTAGATGTCTGGCGTCCGATGGAAGAGAGTTTCGAAGAGATGGTAGAGTATGTTTTTCCTACCGCACAAGAGACGGATCCTGACAAGAGAAAAAACAATGGTACTCACAAAGTCAAACGGTCGCACCTGATAGATGGATTTAATCAGTCGAGAAACATAGCCAGATTTGGCTTAAAGGTAGCTAAGTTGCAAGACTTGATAGAAGAACTGATACCGGGTGCAGGATGTTTCTATCATATTTACACTCATACAACCGAGGAAAAAGTAGAACTATTGAAGAAATCAGCAGCGAAGATGAAATAGCGATAGGGGGAATATGTACAAGTTTTTAGATATAGGCGAGTTAGGTTGGGCTATGTACTTGTCGGCTCATGTTAATTGGTTAATGTTCAGACAAGCAAAGTGTCATGTAATAACAAATAGACCCGCTATGTTCAACTGTGATACAGAGCCTATCGTAGGTTTTGAGCATTGGGACAAAGAGCCTGATGGTTTTGGTCGAGTAGGATTATCTGAGTCAGATATTCGAAAGCAGTATAGAGACTTAGCTCCACACTTAGAATATAAGCCTGATTGGCGTATATTGCAGATGCTTGTGGTATTGCCATATAGTGTAACACGTATAATAAAAGATGATTATATAGTGGTGTTGCCAAGAAGACGTAAGGGAAAGTTTGCCAAAAGAAATTTATCAGAGAAGTTTTATCGTGATCTTATCAGAAGGTTATCAGAAGAACACAAAGTAGTCAGTATCGGCTCAAAAGACGGGGCGTATGACATAGATACATTAAACCCTAACTATGATAATTATGTGGGAAAGACAAATATTCAGGAGATGATAAATGTTCTTTCAAGCGCTAATTGTGTTATTGGAGGCACATCAGCACCTCCAAAGATATCTTTATTGCAAGGGACGCCGACATATATAATCGGTCATGAGAAGAGAAGATTTACTGTTTTTGAGAATTGGTCTTGTACGCCGGTAGGTTTCCATGAGATAGAAGCTAATGAGTATAGTGAAGTTGAGCTTGACAATCATCTTTATAAAGATATACAAAAGTTTATCTTGAGACACGAGAAGGGAACAAACGGTGTCATAAGTGTTAATAAGGGGGAAAATGGGTAATGTAAAGAATGTAGCAGGCGAGAGCAAGTTACCAAAAAGGCAACATTATTATAGTCGTATATGGGCTGATGTTTGCGAAAACATACACATACATTATCGTAATATACGGTTAGAGTTTAGTGAAAAAGAGTTTGATGAGTTTTGTAGAGTAGTTGGTATGATGCAGAAGAAGTCGATGGAATTTCGCAAAGATTATACTGAAAGTCCTGATAACAAGACTATATCTATGCGGACAAAGACAAGTATGCCGATCGAATCTGATTATTGGACAAATAGGTTAAGGGTAGAAGAGGAAATGGACGGTTCGGTTCATGTTCATTATCGTGATGTAAGATTACATATGACAAAAGAAGAATACAACAAATTTGTTGATACTCTCAAAAAGATATAACGATGAAAATACCACTTGATAAAATAAACCCCTATAACAGCACACATCCAGTCGGTTTCGAGAATAAGGACAAATATCACAGAGACGGTATAGAAATGGTCAAAGAGCTTATAAGGGCCGGGAAAGAGATATTACCGATAATGGTAAGCCCGAAAGGTGACGGAACTTATCAGAGGACAGACGGGTTTAAACGATATTTTGCATACAAGGAGTTAGGCTATGAAGAGGTTGAGTGTTGTTATGGTCCGAGAGGCGGACAAGACGCCGAAAGCTGGGAGATGAAATGAGATATATAAAGACGGATACAGAGTTTACTATTTTACAACCTATTTTCGGGAGTGCTGATGGTGACAATGTAACTATATCTATACAACGTGAATCTGATAACAAGTATTGGGATTTTGATGAAAGTGAGTTTGTAGTTGCCGAATCGAGTGGCACAATGAGTTGGGAAGGCAATTATTTCTGGTCAGAGTCTTTTACGCCACCGGAAGATGATAGTTATATGGTAAAAATAGAGGATACAGATTTACCATATTTATCAAGAGGAGAATATGATGATGACTTGGACTGTATACTTGCTTATGAATATGACGCCACGACAATTTGCAGAGTTCTTGTTTCTGTTGCTGGCGGTTATATTGATTATGGATGGTCTCCACAGACTAAGGTAAATATATGTAACATAACTTTACGAATGTTAGGTGCGAAACGCATAACTTCGCTTGAGGATGAAACAGATCCAGCACGTGTTTTAAATGATGTTTACGATAGAATTTTAGATGAGGTCTTAGCTGCATACCCGTGGAACTTTGCTATACACAGGGCAAGCCTTTCACAGTTAAGCGAGACTCCAACTTATGGATATGATTATGCCTATGCATTACCGACTTCCTGTTTACGTGTTATTAGTGTTCAGGACCAAGAATACACAGATTGGGAACAAGAAGATAACAAGCTGCTTACAAACGAAGATTCGATCAATGTCAGATATATTTCCAGAGAAGTAGACCCGACAAAGTATTCAAGTTATTTTATTCAGGCGTTTACTGCAAGATTAGCTGCAGAGATAGCATTTCCTTTGACAGGTGATGCAGGGTTAGCTAACAATAAGTTTGAAGAGTATCAGCTAAAGCTTTCACAAGCGAAGAGTACTAACTCACAAGAAGGGACACCTCGCAAAATGGAACGTAGTTCGTGGCTGGAGGCAAGATGAACCATATAATAACAAATTTTACACGTGGTGAGCTATCCCCTTTATTGTATGGTCGTGTAGACTTTGATGGTTATTATAAGGGCGCTAAACACATAGAAAACTTTGTGGTATTACCGCAAGGCGGTTTAATAAGAAGACCGGGTTTTAAAGCTATTAAACCGGTAAAAGATTCAACAACATCTATACGACTTATTCCTTTTCAGTTTTCAACCGAACAGGGCTATGTATTAGAATTCGGTCATGAATATATAAGATTTTATTATAAGGGAGCAGGTCGGATATTAGACGGAGCTTCAGCATATGAAATAACAAGCCCTTATGATGCAGACGATTTAGACGATATACAATTTGCACAAGATGCAGATGTTATGTGGTTGTGTCATCCGAGTTATAAACCGAGAAAGCTATCACGAACAGGACATACAAGCTGGACATTAAACAACTATGCTCCGGCAAGTGATCCGTTTACTGCAGCTGATGCTTATCCAAGAGCAGTTACTATATATCAAAGACGCTTGTGGTTTGCAGGAACAAATGATGACCCACAGACTTTATGGGCTACAAAGATAGGCGATTATGAAATAATGACAACGGGTGCAAGTGATGACGATGCGTTGCAATTCACGCTTGGTTCTGAACAGGTGAATGTAATAAGATGGTTAAGTTCGTCAAGAGTTTTGGCAGCTGGAACATTAGGTGGTATTTTCGTCATAGAGGGTGGAACGGGTTCGCCGATAACACCTGACAATGTAAGAGCGCAGAAAGAGGTAGCAACGGGTGCT
>SL_3KL_010_SEDDRAFT_10006837_pt1 | contig 10158 bp, 8 predicted proteins | sample SodLakKL_010_SED_2_FD_10381 | JGI IMG/M metagenome (IMG submission 10381)
GGCAAATTTATGACCTTCAAGAGCGGCATTTACTTTATTTGTATATCCCTGATGATGCTTTCCGTGATGTATTTCCATGGTTTTTGCATCAATGTTTGGTTCCAGTGCATCTTTTGGATAAGGTAATTCTGGAAGTTCGTATGCCATTTTTCTTATTTATTTTTAGTTCATATTTCTGATTTCTATAACACATTACTCTGCAATGTGTTAATCATTATCAATTCTACTGATTATAATAACAATTTCGAATGAAATCGTTCCATAATTCCCGATACTTCTTTTATCTTTAAAAGTGTAGAGGAATAGATGCAGAATTTACTCTATCTTTCAACTTTCAAAAATTAAAACACAAAGATATTTATGACTTTTGATTACGACGTAATCATCATCGGCAGTGGCCCTGCAGGATTCTCTTGTGCCATGCAAAGCACAAAATTTGACAAAAAAGTTTTAATCGTGGAAGCCAGTGGTCATGAACTTGGCGGGTCCTGGATCAGCAAGGGAACTGTACCAAGTAAAGCTCTGCGTGCTGCCGCCAAACTTATTCAGTCGTTTCATTCGCAATTTGGTGATGAAAGAGGCAGAAAGCCATTCGAGCGTTTCAGAATGGAAGATATTATGGAGTATAAAGATCCCATTCTCGAAAGTAAAAACCGCCAGTTTAAAGATGACATTATCAAAAATGAAGTAGAGACGGTGAGGGGCTGGGGACGCATTATTGATAAGAACACCGTTGAAGTTGCAGATCAGCTCAACAATAAAAATACCTATACGGCCAAATACATTCTGATTTCGACCGGCAGCAGCCCTAAAGAACCGAAAAACTTTGATATAGATCATGCCAAGGTTCTGGATTATACATCCGTGCTGGAATTAACACATATTCCGAGGCGCCTTGTCATTATTGGAAGCGGCATCATTTCTATAGAATTTGCCACTGTTTTTGCAGCTCTCGGCACCCGTGTAACCATTTTAAGTGATTTGAATGAAGTACTTCCGTTTCTGGATGAAGAAGTTAAAAGTGGGCTTCTAAAAGCTATAAAAAAGAAAAACATCCAGATATTTAATAACACGAAAATCAAAAAAATATCAACAAATGACCTGAGAACCTGTGATGAGGTACTTTTTAAGGTAAAAGGTAAAAATCAAATGCAGGTTGTGGAAACAGATCATGTTCTCTACATCGGAGGCAAAAAACCCAATACAGAAAATCTCGGTCTTGAAGAAATTGGTATCGAAAAAGATGAAAACGGCCACATTAAAGTAGATAAACATTACCGTAGTTCCGTGCCCAATGTTTATGCAGCCGGTGATGTGATCGGACAGCCATCATTGGCATCAGCATCGTTTCTGCAGGGGCGGCTATCATCCACAAACATGTTTGGAAGTCTGACCAATCAGGCTGTGGAAACCGAGGATATTCCTTTCGGAATCTATTCCATTCCGGAAATCTCCGGTATCGGGCTGACAGAAAAACAGGCACAGGAACTGGGAATGGATGTGACAGTGGGCCGCTCATATTATGAATCGTTAACCCGTGCCGACCTGAATCACGAAACCGACGGAATTTTAAAACTTGTTTTCAAAACCGATGATCTGAAGCTTGTGGGTGTACACATAATCGGTGAGCAAGCCACCGACATGATTCATCTCGGGCAGGCGGTGATGGCTTTTAACGGTGATATCAAATACTTTATTGAACGGGTACTGAACTACCCGACCTATACCGAAGCGTATAAAATAGCTGCTTTTAACGGTTTAAACCGCGTCTATAAAACAGGCGTAAAATACAAAAATATTCTGGATAAAAATCAGAGTCAATAATTGTGGCAGTTGCAGAGCGTTCAGTACCCATCAGATATAGTGGATAGCTTTTTTCAGCCCTTTGGAATCAACCGGGGGATCGGCAGGCAGGCTTTTAATTTTTTTCTGTTCTGAATGTTTAGCAGCAAGTGCCAGAGCCATGGCATCCACTATATCATCTTCTTCTACCTCATTGCGTCGATACTCTTCCTTGATTTCGCGGAAAAAATCGGCGGCAACCGGCTCATGTTCTTTAATCAGATCCAGCCGGTGGCGAAGTCCCTTTTTTGTGTTTTTCTTCTGATAAATCATCCCCCCGTTCAAATTCATAAATAAAAGTTCAGGATGGCTTTCAAATATTTTTTCCTGAAATTCCTGCCGGGCACATAACAGTTGATCGAGCAATCGAATTTTCGGTGTGATGTTCCATGCCTGCAGCGTCAGATTTTTTTCGGTGTATTCAAAGCTTTGAATATTTGCTTCCACATACGAGGGTGCATGCAATGCAGGACGAATGGGCGGGCTAAAAACTGAAGCAGCATATTCCGGCCCCAGTTTTTTTCTCAATACTTCATCACATTTCCGGGTGTATTTTTCATCTTCCAGGCCTATCGGCATGTCGATAAAAGTCCGATCAAAATTATCTAAAGCACCTTCAAATGATTCATCTGTACGAAGAATTTCGTATCGCGGGTTTTCATCGAAGGTTACAAGAATCCATCCGGCTTTGCAGCCATCTATTCCGGCAGTTTTCAAGATTGTAAACTCAATTTTTGGGTCGTCATTTTTGTTTCATTTATTTCGATGAGATTACGACTTGAATGCCGATTTTCTCAGTGAAATATGCAATTCCTTCAATTGCTGTTCATCTACTTCGCTGGGCGAATTGTCCATCAGGCTCTGCGCTTTTTGATTTTTTGGAAAAGCAATCACATCGCGAAGGCTTTTCGAACCGGACATTAACATAATAATTCGGTCAAGTCCGAGTGCAATACCGCCATGTGGTGGAGCTCCGTATCGGAATGCATCCAGCAGAAAGCCAAATTTATGCCTGGCTTCTTCTTTATCAATCCCAAGAATTTCGAAGATTTTTTGCTGCATTTCAGTGTCGTGAATCCGGATTGAACCTCCGCCAATCTCACTTCCATTCAGAACCAGATCGTACGCACGGGCATTGATTTTTTCGGGTGCATCATCAAGAAGCGAAACATCTTCGGGTTTCGGAGCTGTGAACGGATGATGTAGAGAGTAGTAACGGAGATCGTCTTTCGACCATTCAAACAGTGGAAATTCGGTAACCCACAAGAAACGGGTTTGATTCGTATCAATGAGATCAAAATCTTTTGCGACCATCAGCCGCAGGGTTCCCATTTGATGATACACATCGGGTGCGGGACCGGCAAGAATCAGTACCAAATCGCCATCGTTGGCTCCGGAAGTTTCAGCCATATTTTTCATGGTGTCATCATCCAGAAACTTGCCCACACTACATGTAACCTTACCATCTGTTTTTTTCATGAAAATCATCCCTGCAGCACCGGTCTGAGACTGAACACGCTCGGTTAGCCGGTCCAGCGCACCGCGGCCGAGACTTCCCTGACCAGGAATTGTGATAGAGAGAACCCGTCCGCCTTTTTCCACAGTTGACCGGAAAATTTTGAATCCGGATTGTGCCACATCTTCAGAAAGGTTATTGATGGTAATATCGAAGCGAAGATCCGGTTTGTCGGTTCCGTACGTTTCCAGAGCCTCTTTGTAGGTCATCCGGGTAAATGGCAGCGATACATCCACACCCAGATGTTCTTTCCAAATGGCAGCCATCAGTTCTTCATGAACCGAATAGATAACCTCTTCATTTACAAACGACATTTCAACATCCACCTGTGTGAATTCCGGCTGGCGGTCAGCACGGAGATCCTCATCCCGGAAACATTTTACAATCTGGAAATAACGGTCCATCCCTGAAACCATCAGCAGCTGCTTATACGTTTGCGGGCTTTGGGGCAATGCAAAAAATTTACCTGCGTTCACCCGGCTTGGTACAAGATAGTCGCGGGCACCTTCGGGGGTAGATCGCATCAGTACGGGAGTTTCAACCTCAGCAAATGCTTTTTCGTGATAAAAACTGCGAATGGTGTGATATACCCGGGATCGTAACAGCAGGTTTTTCTGCAGTTCGGGACGACGTAAATCAAGATACCGGTACCGGAGCCTGGTCTCTTCATTTGTAGGAATATCATCTTTGATTTCGAAAGGTGGAGTTTCGGCTGTAGAATAAACGATTAATTCGGTCACCTCCACTTCCACTTCGCCGGTTTTCATTTCCGGGTTGATGGTTTCGGCATCTCGGGCCAAAACTATTCCTTTCACTCCAATTACATACTCAGGGCGTAACTGTTCGGCCTGTTCGTGAAGCTCTTTGCTGGTTTCATCAAAAACTATTTGAGTAATTCCGTAACGGTCTCTCAAATCCAGGAAAATTAGTCCACCCAGATCACGCCGGGTAGAAATCCATCCGTTTAATACAACTTCTTCCCCTTTATTTTTGATTGATAAATCTCCGCAATTGTGAGTTCTTAGCCAGCTCATAAAAAATATTCTAAATTCAGTCTGTTTAAATCAATTACTGTTGAATCGCCAAAAATAAACAATCTTCGAACCATTCGCTCAAAACAACTGTAAAGTTTTAAAAATTGATTCCGGGGAGACAGCCAATGGCAGCCATGTTATAAAAATGCCTATACCAAACCTCAAAAATTACTTTACATTTGGCAATAAAGAATTATATTCAGATATCAATCATGTACTTAGACGGCCAACATCATGGAAACTGTAAAATTACTAATTGCAGAGGGGCATGATCTTTACAGATTTGGAATTTCAACCGTATTAAACAAAACGGGAAAATTCCGGGTTCTTGATGCCGTAAAAAACGGGCAGGATTTAATTCGCAGTTATGAAAATCATCCGGAAGCTATTTGTCTGATCTCATCAAGCATTTCTGATTCCAATGTGCATAGCTTAATGCAGGAACTAAGAGAAATTAATCGTGAGGTACTTGCGATTGTGCTGACAAACTCCACTGAAATATCCCATGAATCAGTCGATTAAAGCCGGAGTAAAAGGATATCTGACAAAAAATGTATCTGCCGATGAACTGATCAGAATCACTGAAGAAGTAGCAGCGGGCAAGCAGGCTTTTGGCGCACATATTTCTCAAATCATGATTGGTAAATATACCGATATTGCGAAAAAGACATCATCATCCAATAAGAAAATCATCACCAAACGTGAACGGGAAATCTGAAGCTGATCGTTGAGGGATTTACCAGTTCAGAGATTGCCAAAATGTTGTATATCAGCACACGTACAGTAGAAACCCATCGGTCCAATCTGATGAATAAACTTGAATTGAAAAATACGGCAGCACTTGTACGTTATGCCATAGAAGAAGAGCAGCTTTGATACTTTTTATAAGTATTTATACGTAGATAAATTACTGTATAATACTTATTGCAGAAACCTGTTTATAAAAGTATGTTAAATTTGCAAATGGGGTAATAGCCGTCTGTAGATGATATTTAGCAGTATTCTTTGATCGGAATACTGCTAATTTTTTTTCAGCCATCTTGCACACTCAGTTCTGACTCAATTCCATCCAAACCAAAAAAAGTAAGGGCAAGATATTATAATTTAATACCTTACCCTTTTCAATGTAGCGTGGGAGGGAGTCGAACCCTCGGCCTCCGGGTTATGAATCCGACGCTCTTACCACCTGAGCTACCACGCCTTATCATGTATCAAAATTTCAGATCATAAAATATACAGTTTTTTTCATTGAATATAGAAATGAAATTTTAACTGATTTCTCAGGCAGGATAATTGCTTCTTTACCTTAACCGTATCTTGAAGTATTTTTCAAGTCTGTTCAGAAAATTGCATAAATAAGAATCGTTTACACCGTGATTATATGGTGATACCTGAATTGAAGGTTCTTATTTTCATCTAACCGAATTAAACACATTTCAGAACAAACCACTTTTTTACTTAATAACTCTTAATAGCACTTGAAATAAAACAGATGGCTAAACGAATCACCAACCGACACGATGATTATTCTCAATGGTATTTGGATGTCGTTAAAGAAGCAAAACTTGCCGACCATTCTCCTGTTCGCGGCTGCATGGTAATACGGCCCAATGGATTTTCAATCTGGGAAAAAATGAAAGCTTCCCTCGATCAAATGTTCAAAGATACCGGACATGAGAATGCCTATTTCCCCCTATTCATACCAAAATCTTTTCTGTCGAAAGAAGCACAGCATGTTGAGGGATTTGCCAAAGAGTGTGCCGTAATTACCCACAGCCGATTACAAAGTGTTGACGGTGGTGTTGAAGTTGATCCCGCCTCCCGGCTCGAAGAAGAGCTCATTGTGCGCCCAACTTCCGAAACAATCATCTGGGATGCCTATAAAAACTGGATTCAGTCCTACCGCGACCTGCCCATTTTAATCAATCAATGGGCCAATGTGGTGCGATGGGAAATGCGTACGCGTCTTTTCCTGCGAACAATGGAATTCCTCTGGCAGGAAGGGCACACTGCCCATGCAACCAAAAAGGAAGCTATAGAAGAGACTCTGCAGATGCTCGAAGTGTACAGGGTTTTTGCTGAAGAGTACATGGCCATGCCGGTAGTAACAGGAGTAAAAACCGAATCTGAGCGATTTGCAGGAGCCGTGGATACGTACTGTATCGAATCACTGATGCAGGACGGCAAAGCACTTCAGGCCGGTACCTCTCACTTTCTGGGGCAGAATTTTGCAAAGGCCTTTGATGTAAAATTTCAGGATCAGGATGGCAAGCATAAATATGTGTGGGCCACAAGCTGGGGAGTTTCCACCCGGTTAATCGGAGGGTTGATTATGACCCATTCTGATGATAACGGCCTCATACTTCCACCCAAACTTGCTCCTGTTCAGGTTGTGGTTGTACCAATTTTTAAAAACGATGAACAGAAAGCCCAGGTTTTGGAATATGCCGCGCCTATTATAGAACAGATCAAAGATAAGGGCGTTACTATAAAACTGGACGATCGCGAAAACTTTAAACCCGGCTGGAAATTTGCAGAGCACGAAGCACAAGGCGTACCACTCCGGATTGCCATTGGCCCGAGGGATGTAAAAAACGGAAATCTTGAACTGGCCCGAAGAGATACACTCGAGAAAAATATCATCTCTGCAGATGGAGTTGCCGGACATATTTCCGACCTCTTGGAAACGATCCAAAACGATCTGCTGGAGGCTGCCAAAAAACGCATTGACAGCCAAACCCGCCATGTTGAAACTTACGAAGAGTTCAAAAACCTGATTGAAGATGGAGGATTTATTTATGCGCACTGGGATGGCACCCCCGAAACGGAAGAAAAGATCAAAGAAGAAACAAAAGCCACCATTCGCTGTATACCCCTCAATGGTGATGAATCGGCCGGCAAATGCATGGTGACCGGAAAACCTTCATCAAAAAAAGTACTGTTTGCCCGATCCTATTAAGTGTAAGATATGACACCTTCCGTATTCATACCGAAACAGAACCGGCTTGCTGACTCAAATCAAAGCAGAGAGCTGGATCAGCGTACTATCAATGAATTTGGTATAGATGGATTTACACTGATGGAAATTGCCGCCAACGGTGCCGCATCTCATATTCAAAAAAAGGAAGGTTCAAACCGAAAAGGCTTGTACCTCTGTGGCAAAGGAAACAACGCCGGAGATGCGCTTGCCGTTGCCCGCTATCTTGTAAATGATGCCGTCCATTCCATAAAACTCCTGTTTCTTTTGGGTGATGAGGATTTGTCACCCGATGCAGATAAAAATCTGAAACTACTGCAACAGCTTAAAAAAAACGGGGGTGATATTTCTTTTTTAGAAAAGGTTGACAAGGCTTTTTCTGAGGAATACGATTATATCGTTGACGGAATTTTCGGAACAGGCCTGAACAGTGAGCTTCGTGATCCGCTTCCGGGTTTTATCAACCGATTGAATACAAAGAATACAACTGTCTATTCAATGGATATCCCCTCCGGACTGAATGCAGATTCCGGAAACATACATGGAGCCTGTATTCAAGCCGATTTCACCTTCACTTTCGGCACAAATAAACTGGGTTTATATGTAAATGCAGGACCGGATGTATCCGGCGAGGTTATCTTTGTAAACCTGCCCTTCCCAAACTACCTGAACCATCCAAAAACTGTGCTCATTGATGAAACTTTAATCAAGGCACTTCCGGATATCACAAGAACAGCACGGCATAAATATGAGTACGGTGTTGTGCATATTTTGGCCGGTTCAGAAGGTTTGACCGGTGCAGCCGTAATGGCGGCAAAAAGTGCCTGGAAACAGGGTGCAGGTGCTGTTTTTCTTTACGCGCCCAAAAAATTGATGCCTGTCTATGAATCCCTGCTGCCACAAATCATCAAAATTAGTGTGGGTGATGAAAACGATGCTTTTTTCAAGCCATCACATATCAAAAAAATTATTGCCAATATTGAAAATAAACCCGGTTTATTGCTTACCGGCCCCGGAATCGGAACAGACTCAAAAACAAAAGATTTTCTGGCAGATTTACTCACTCAGCACGAAGGATTCACACTGCTGGATGCTGATGCACTTGCGAACTGGGAAACACTCAGCAATCTGCCGGACGAGCAGAAAAAGAAATGGCTGCTAACCCCTCATATCGGCGAAGCAGTAAATTATCTGGGTGCTCAGTTTAACAGTGATAAATCCCGTCTTCACTGGAGTCAAAGTTTTGTCAAAAAGCATGGATGCTCTCTCCTGCTAAAAGGAAACCCGGTGTATTTTGTAACATCCGACGGTACAACATTTTTAACGAAATATGATACCTCTGCATTTGCGCGGGCAGGTTTTGGTGATGTTTTATCCGGGGCAATTGCTGCACTGGCCGGAATATCATCAAACCAATCTCTGGCTGTAATCAAATCATTGTGGGATGGATATCAAAAATTATGTGAGCATCCAATTCATTATTCCACTTTCGGCCCTGAACATCTGGTATGATTGAACGACTATTTATCTTATTTGTAAACAACAGATTGCTGATCGGTTTTTTACTTTTTGTAGCAACAGCAATCATACTCTTTTTAACTCTTGCGCCACCCAGTCAGCTTGGCGAATCCGGGCTGTACAATTACGATAAACTTGGCCATTTTCTGCTTTTCTTTTTCTGGACAATTATTTTTGGAATGTTCATGTTCTCGCTCAAAAACGAACATGCCAGCCTGCTCTTCATTTTTTTCATCGGTTCAGTTTTTGGTGTCACTGTCGAAGTCATGCAGGGAATTGTTCCTTTCGACAGAAATCCCAATCTCTACGATGCAATCGCCGATATAGCCGGAAGTTTAACGGCCACAATTCTTTTACACTTTGTGAAAAAGAAAATATTTACTGCCAAAATGAAGAGGTATCAAAAAAAATGAACGAATAATATATAATTGCCGTTGTTCGTTGGACAATTAGTCTGAAATCATTTATACTTCATCACAATTTCACATTTAGCCAAAACATTCGACCACTTATGACGACAGAACGAAAAAAACCAGATGCTGATTTAAGGAACTATTACACTGTCTTCCTTGAAATTGGCTTGTTGCTCACACTGGTCATATTCATTGTAGCTGTGAGAATTGACCTGACAAGCTTGGGACCGGAAGAGATTGTAATGGATGAACAGGAAGTCGTAGAGATGGAAGAGATTATTCAAACTCGCCAGATCGAAACACCTCCACCACCACCCAGACCCCCTACACCTGTTGAAGTTCCCAACGATGAAATTATCGAAGATGTAGATATTGAAATTGGTGGCGACCTTGACCTTGGTGGTCAGCTCAGTATGCCACCCCCTCCTCCTCCACAAGAAGAGGAAGAGGAAGAAGATTTCTTCGTAGTTGTTGAAGAAATGCCTGAATTAATTGGCGGACTTGGTGAGCTTCAACGACAAATTAATTATCCTGAAATGGCACGAAGAGCCGGAATTGAAGGAAGAGTGTTCATTCAGTTTATCGTAAACGAGCAGGGTGATGTAGAAAACCCACAAGTTATCCGCGGAATTGGAGGCGGTGCTGATGAGGAAGCTCTGAGAGTAGTAAGCCAGGCTCAATTCAGACCGGGAATGCAGCGTGGACGCCCGGTACGTGTTCAGTACAGCTTGCCGATTTATTTCAGACTGCAAAATTAATGCTGAAATACTAAAAAATATTTGAAGGCGTGATTTACCGATCACGCCTTTTTTTATTCCAATAAACTGGTTATATCGTCTCTTTCAATTTTGTTAATAC